>Ga0181566_10005698_pt1 | contig 10071 bp, 6 predicted proteins | sample 101ome_15_FD_133762 | JGI IMG/M metagenome (GOLD analysis project Ga0181566, IMG submission 133762) | Coastal salt marsh microbial communities from the Groves Creek Marsh, Skidaway Island, Georgia - 101402AT metaG (megahit assembly) | ecosystem: Environmental > Aquatic > Marine > Intertidal zone... | reverse complement strand
TATAAAAGGAAAAGCAATAAATCCACCTTATAAAGGAAAATTATGCCATGGATATATTTTTGAAACTAAAGAAATTAATTCTTTGCGAAAATCAAGAGAAATTAATATCAATTTGATTATCAATTTATATAACAATTACCAAACTGATTATGATAAAAGCATGAAGAAAACGCCTTTTTTCAAGCCGTTTCTGACACTTTTAATTGGAAATAAAGAATTTCAAAAACAAATAGAATCTGGTTGGAGCGCTAATCAAATTAGAGAATCTTGGAAATCAGGGTTGAAAAAATTCAAATCAAAAAGGGAGTCATATTTGTTGTATCCTTAAAGAAAATTTTATTTTTGAATATGAAGTTTTTAGGAGTTTTATTTAGTCTTGTTTTGTTTTGGAGTTCTTGTAACTCGAATCATCAACAAATAGGTGTTATCGTTGACTCTCAACAAGCGATGGCAGTGGAAAAAGCTGCTTCAGAATTTTTAACTAATAAAAAATCTGACAACGTAGTAGTTTTTGGTCGTGTAGAGGAGGTTTGTCAAGCGGAAGGATGTTGGTTTTCATACCGTGTTGCTGACTCAACAATTATTGTTGATTTTGAAGATAAATTTACTGTACCTAAAAATCTAAAAAAGAAAAATTTGTACGCTGTAGGTCATTTCTACTGGGAAACTAATGAAGATGAAACAAAATCATTAAAGTTTCATGCTGACGGAGTAAAGTTTAAATGATTGAAACAAAAGATAATAAAAAAGGGCTCCTAGGAGCCCTTTTTTATTTTTTTAATAGCTAATTTATTTTAGTTTAAAATCGTTCATGAAGGCTGTTGTGAAATTACCTTTTCTAAAGTCTTCATTTTTCATTAGTTGTTGATGTAAAGGTATTGTAGTTTCGATACCCTCAATAACAAACTCACTCAATGCGCGTTCCATCTTAACAATAGCTTCTTCTCTCGTTTGAGCTGAAACAATGAGTTTTGCAATCATTGAATCATAGTATGGAGGGATTGAATATCCAGCATAAATATGAGAATCCACTCGTACTCCATGTCCACCAGGTTTGTGTAGAATTTTAATTTTACCAGGACTCGGTCTGAAGTCTTTATATACATCCTCCGCATTAATTCTAACCTCAATAGCTGCCTTTGTTGGGATATAATCTTTACCAGAAATAGGTACACCAGACGCAATTAAAATTTGCTCTTTTACCAAATCATAGTTTATGACCTCCTCAGTAACTGGGTGTTCTACTTGAATACGCGTATTCATCTCCATAAAATAGAAATTCCTATGTTTGTCAACTAGAAATTCCACAGTACCCACGCCTTCGTAATTAATAATTTGTGCAGCTGCTTTTGCAGCTTCTCCCATTTTTGTACGCAATTCGTCCGTCATAAATGGTGAAGGTGTTTCCTCAACTAACTTCTGATGACGACGTTGAATTGAACAATCTCTTTCACTTAAATGGCATACTTTACCATATTGATCACCGGCAATTTGAATTTCAATATGCCTCGGTTCTTCAATATACTTCTCCATATACAAACCATCATTACCAAAGGCCGCAGCAGATTCGGTTCTGGCACTGTTCCATGCATTCTCAACTTCATCCTCCTTCCAAACAATACGCATACCTCTTCCTCCACCTCCAGCAGTTGCTTTCATAATTACTGGATACCCGATTTCCTTGGCGATTTCCTTTGCCTGTTCGATACTTTCAAGAAGTCCGTCAGAACCCGGTATTGTCGGAACTCCTGCCTTTTTCATGGTTTCTTTGGCATTACTCTTATCCCCCATACCGTCAATTTGCTCAGGAGTTGCACCAATAAACTTAATACCATGATCGCGACACAAAGCAGAGAATTTTGAGTTCTCAGATAAGAACCCATATCCAGGATGTATTGCATCAGCATTTGTAACCTCTGCTGCTGCCAAAATTCGTTGAATGTTTAGGTATGAATCTTTACTTTGAGAAGGTCCAATACAGACAGCCTCATCGGCAAAGCGTACATGCAAACTTTCTTTATCAGCCGTAGAATATACTGCAACAGTCCGAACACCCATTTCTTTACAGGTTCGGATAATGCGCAATGCAATTTCACCGCGATTAGCGATTAACAATTTTTTAAACATGAAACGTTTTAGTTTGGTTCAACCAAGAAAAGGGGTTGGTCGTACTCTACAGGACTAGCATTATCTACAAGTACCTTCACGATTTTACCTTTTACTTCACTTTCAATTTCATTGAATAACTTCATAGCTTCAACGATACAAACTACTTTACCTGGGGAAACCTCGTCACCAACATTTACAAAAGAAGGTGATTCTGGATTTGAAGAACGGTAAAAAGTCCCTACCATTGGTGACTTAATTTCAATCAAATCTGAATTAGAATCTGCCGGTGCAGAATCTTTTGCGGGCGCATCAGCGGCTGTTTGAGTCTGAACTGGAGCAGTTGCTGGTGCTGCAGGAGCAGGAGCCGCTACAGGAGCAGCTGTTACTACTTGTGCAGTGGTTACTTGCGCAGGATTCTTCTTAATTAAAAGCTTAAAATCTTTGCGGTTAATTTCTACTTCGTCAACCGAATTTTGTGAAACGAATTTAATTAACTGTTGTATTTCCTTTATATCCATAAGGTTTTATTTGGCTTGGCAAAGAAAACAAAAAATGTCTGATTTTGACCGTTTTTTGAATAAAATTGCCTCGAATTTGCTTGTTTTTTATCAAAAAAAGACAAAAACTGATAATTTCAATGTTTTACAATGGTATGTTACCGTGTTTTTTTCTTGGATTATTAACCACTTTATTTTCTAACATTTCAAATGCAGATATAAGCTTTTCTCTTGTTTCTTCAGGAAAAATCACTTCATCTACAAATCCTCTTTCTGCAGCACGGTATGGATTGGCAAAAATATCTGAATATTCTTTTTCTTTTTCTTTCCAAGCTAAAGTAGGGTCAGAAGATTCCTTGATATCTTTCTTAAAAATAATTTCGGCTGCACCTTTTGCCCCCATAACTGCTATTTCTGCTGTAGGCCATGCGAAATTCATGTCTGCACCAATATGCTTGGAATTCATTACATCGTAGGCTCCACCGTATGCTTTACGGGTTATAACTGTAATTCTTGGTACTGTTGCTTCAGAAAAAGCATATAGTAATTTGGCGCCATTTGTGATAATTGCATTCCATTCTTGATCCGTTCCCGGTAAAAAACCTGGAACATCTTCAAAAACTAACAATGGTATATTGAAAGCATCACAAAACCTTACAAACCTTGCACCTTTCTGAGAACTATGAACATCTAGTACACCCGCTAAATTTGCTGGTTGATTTGCTACTATACCAATACTTCTCCCGGCGAGTCGAGCAAAACCCACAACAATATTTTCTGCGTAATTCTTATGCACTTCAAAAAATGATTGTTCATCTACTACATTTTCAATTACTTCTTTAATATCATAAGGTTGGTTTGGATTTTCAGGTACAATATTTTTTAAAGATTCTTTGACCTCATTACTCTGCTCATATTTTATTCGGGGTGCTATATCCTCACAATTTTGAGGCATGTAGGATAATAGTTTTCTTATATTTTTCAAGGCTAATACCTCATTGGGTTCTGTAAAATGCGCAACACCACTCTTCGATCCATGTACTGACGCACCTCCTAATTCCTCACTGCTAACATCCTCATTTGTTACAGTTTTAACAACATTGGGTCCAGTTACAAACATGTAACTAGTATTCTCTACCATACTAATAAAATCAGTTAATGCAGGGGAATAAACTGCACCACCTGCACAAGGTCCCATTATAACTGAAATTTGAGGAATTACACCACTTGCTTGTACATTTCTGTAAAATATATCTGCATACCCACCCAAGGAAACAACACCTTCTTGAATTCTTGCTCCTCCTGAATCATTTAATCCAATTAGTGGAGCACCATTTTTTAGGGCCATCTCCATGATTTTACAAATTTTCTCAGCATGAGTTTCACTTAAAGATCCACCAAAAACTGTAAAATCCTGAGAAAATAAATATACTAATCTTCCTTCTATTTTTCCATATCCTGTTACAACACCATCACCTAATATTTTCTGATTTTGCATACCAAAATCAGAACTCCTGTGTGTAACATAACTGCCTATCTCATTGAATGTATTTTCATCTAAAAGTAAATCTATCCTTTCTCTAGCCGTAAGCTTTCCTTTAGCATGTTGTGATTCAATTCGCTTTTGCCCCCCACCTAAAAGTGACTCACTGCGTTTTGAACTTAATCTTTCTCTTTTATCCGACATAACTCAACAAAGTTACAACCTTGAATGATAATAATCATTAAATAAAAAAAGCAGGCAATTGCCTGCTTTTTTTATTTAGTATTTGGTATAATTATTTTATTCCGAGTCTTTCAGAGTACCCATGTCAAATAGTAATGAGAAACGCATTTGATTTTGAAGTGGGTGTCTGTTGGCAAAAGGAATTAAATAAGCCTCATCAAGTTTTAAGGATTCAAATTTCAAGCCAAATCCAAGGGTCATATATTGCCTTCCTCCTTTAGTTGCAGCTTCATAGAAAACACCAGAACGAAGTGCAAAAGTATTTTCGTATAAATATTCAACGCCTGCGCTTGGAGTCCATTCTCTAATTTCTTCAGAAAATCCACCTGGTGCATCATAAAATGACTGTATCATTCCTTGGACCGGAGTAACATCAGAATACATTCCTACAATTTCGGGTAGCCCGGTATTAGGATTTATGGAATCGCCTGTATTATCTGATTTCTGCAAATAGTAAGGTCTAGTTGGAACTAGAAGTTTATTAACGTCGGCATAAACATATAAATCGCTGTGTGCATCTAATTTGTGATGATATCCGACACCTAACTTTAAATTTGTCGGAATAAAATCTCTTTTTTCTTCAGATGAATAGGTCATTTTAGATCCAATATTTTGGATATTCAGACCCACATTAAATTTATTCTTTTTACCATTTACTCGAATGTCGCCTTTGTATATTAAACTAATATCACCGGCAACAGAAGTACCTGCATTATAGTCTATACCATTTCTAATTCCACTACCAACGATATTGGAGTAGATATACCTTAAATTTACTCCCATAGCAAAGTTATCGGTAAACTTAGTGGCATAACCTAGGTCTAATGCAAATTCATTCGGATTAAAACTACCAGTTTGGTTACCTTCATAATCCGTAAAATTGATATTCCCCAATGAAAAATATCTAAATGAGCCTGAAACTACCGAATTCTTGCCGAGTTTAGAATATCCCGAAAAATAGGAAAACCCAACATCATCAACTAATTGACGTAACCAAGGTGCATAAGACAATGAAAAGCCCGAATTGTTTTGTGCAAATATCAAATTTGCATTATTCCATGACGAGCTATTAGCATCTGGATTAAATAAAGCCACTCCTACATCACCCATTGCAGCACTTCTGCTGTCTGGAGAAATTGTTAAAAATGGCACCATTGTGGTAATAGTATTGAGCTGTCCAGCTAACTGTTGAGGCGACAACACTTGTTGTTGGGTTTGGGCCGATAACAATCCAAATGAACAGATCAAAGCCCCAAGGGCTGAAATTCTTTTTCGCATAGGTAAAGGGGCAAATTTAGTGCTTGTTTCTTTGCTTTGACAATTTTTTTTCTCTTCTTTTTTCATTCTGATTCTGTATTGATTAATTCAGAATAAACTTTCCACTACCGGAAGACATAAGCCCATCCATAGTTTGAACGGTTATTCTATACAGATAAATACCCGAAGTTTTATTGCGTCCCCCAAATAATTCATTTAAAGGACAAGAAATCGTTTCTTTTGAATTTGCAAAAAATGCAATTTTTGACCATTCTGCAAGTTTTCTACCTGACATATCATAAATATCTATCATAATATTTAAATCTTCCTCTAGTAAATTGTGTGAAAACGAAATATTTAGATCTGCATTTGAATTAACTGGGTTAGGCGATGCTGATACTTCACCAATTATTAATGTTCTTTTGGGTGAAACAATAAATTCTACCTCATCAAATCCAGAATTATTGTAAACATCCCAAACTTTACAATATGCAATGTGTTTTCCTGGATTTAAATTATATAATGGCATGTGAATTACTCCTGATTTATATGAATTCTTGTCAAAACTAAAGTAAGAATTTGCGACATATCTAATTTCCTGATCAGTACCCTTATCTATTATCACCTCCATATCCCTACCTATACCAGTTCCAGTTGCATTTAAACCACTTTCATCTTCTGCTGTTGCCATAAAGTATGCGTTGGAATTAACTTTGAAGGATGTATTAAATAATGTATCCTGAATAAATGCTTTTACGACAGGTCCCATTGAGTCTACTTCAATTACATCCTCTGACCCACCAATTAAAAACTTCCAAGCTCCTGCAGCATCAGTTATTTCATTGTGCGCATAGAATAAAGCACGTCCTTCCCCTATCTCATAATTTATATCTTTGGGGATAACAAAGTTTAAATTAAAATAACCATTGGTTATGGTAACACTTCCTTTATAAATGATACTACTTTCATTTTTGTATGGTATTGAACCAGCAGAATTATCATTATTCAGAGTATAGTTAAGAATTGGCTTATCGTAAATTTCAACATCCAATATGCCGTTAAAATCAGAATATAACCCTTTCAACCTTTCATTAATGTGACCTTTTAGTTTTACAACTGAAAAAGCTTTTATGGTATCCTTGAAAATTTCACTTGAAACTGAGTTAATGGAATCGATTTTTACCAGATGTTCAGGGAATGCAACCTTCAAACTAACATCACCTAGCAGAGCAAATTTATTATCCTCTGAATTTAACCTTGGCCTATTTTTAAGTTTGGAAAATAACTCTCCCATTGTTGGTATTGGCTCATCTTCTTTTGGAAAACCATATTGTGTCCAAAATGCATTATTTATTGCAGAATTACCTGATACATAAACAGATCTAGTAGTTGTCATTAAGCCAATGGCACCACCATTAGCATTTAATAACGTTTTTTCACCCGCAGATTGAAATTCTGGATTATCATATCTACTAAATTCACAAGTCGCAGTAAATAAAATAGGGTAATTATTAGGGTTACGAAGACCATTGATTGTAGGTATATCTAAAATTGATTCTTGTGCCCAACCTTTTTCACCTCCGTGCCCCTGATAATTCATAAATAAACAGCCATCCTCAAATGCATTAATGATAGACTGTGTAACTTCAGGATAAGTTTCATTATTACCATTGGTAACTTGATTGTATGCATCAGAGTATATTTTATCAACCTTGAAAATTGAGAAATTATCTTGAATATAGTTCGCATAGGTCTCTGATTCATTGATAAATTCTGACTCCCAAGAAACATCTACATCATCACTTACAAAAGCCAACTTTCTTCTCCATGCACCAAGTGATTCTTTGCTGCTGTATCTTTTTCGTTTATTGAAAAAAGAAACTACGTCTTGCTCAGTCCGAGCTGGTATTCTTCCAATTGGAAGAGTCAAGTTGCTGACTGATTTGCGCGGATCGCCCTGATTCATCTCTAAATAACCTATAACATCATCCAAACAATAAGAAGTAGTTAATTGCTCTGCCCAACCTTGATAAACTGGGATAAAATTTGTGTTACCTTCTATTCTATTTTTAAAATCATAGGAGGCGGCACCGATAAGCGTCGCTCCTGTTTTAAATTGCTTATTTGAACTCAAATACACAAATTGCAGAAATTTTCTTAGTGCCATTAAGTCTTGTTGACCACCGGAAAACACCTCGTAAATACTATTTACGTCTATGGCCATACCCGGAACATTAATTTCTTGAATTATTGATTTAAATTGATATCCATAAATATAAAGAGCTTGTCCATTTATTGATGCCCAATCGGTAGCTATAAATGATTTATTAGAAATATTTGAAAGGAATTTAGGAGAGGGAATGTTATTTTTTCTGAAGGCGAATAAATCGGTATATGAAGAATTTGAATTCACCGGTATTTGAATAATACCATTAGAAATATTACTGATAAGGTTCTGTGGTTTGTAAGGATCACTTACATCAAAAATCATCCAATCAGTTTGACTATTCTGCATCGGTATCTCGATTTTAGATTTTAGATTACTTTCAATCATTTCTCCTAAATGGAAATGTTGATTTAACCCTATGAGCTTTGCATCGTAATCTGAACTGATTTCAATATAGTCTATATAAAGGGAAGATTGAGAGTTTGGTCTGTTTAAATTAAAGCTAATATTTAAATCTTGGCCAGGGTTTTTAATCTTAAAATTCTTTTCAAAAGTGTAAAAAACTTCATCCGAAGAATATACCCTTCGCAGGGAAATGTGTTCATTAATTTGGTTATTAATAGTGATAATAACAGAACCGGTATCATCTTGCATTGAAGGAGCCAACCTAATTTTTATAAAACAAGAATCAGGGTTGTGCAATAAAGGAAATGAAAATTGTTTGGTTAATCCAAGATTTCCTAATCTTTCTCCTAACCAGATTCGACCCATTTTCATTGGGTTTACCTCATCTTTTTCATGAAATTCTAACTTTGTGAATTTTGGGGTATTTTTAGAAGAATTAGGATCGAGAACTACATCTTTTGTTTGGATTGATTTATAATCATTTAAGTCTGTATTACTTCCTGTAAAACCAATAATTCCATATTCTACGTCTGAATATATATTTCGATAGTGAACAAATCCACCATTTATAAAATTCCAACCCTGAGATCCTTTTCTATATAAAAAAATTGCATCCCCTGAATTCAGCTCCCCATCCCCACCATCATCAAAATAAACCGAAGTTTCTTTTGCATGACCCCATGCCGTGTCGATGTTATACTCAGACAATATATCACCTTGAACGGTGTAAAAATGAAAGGCTTTTTCTTTTATTTCTACAGCAGTGAAGCCCCAATTGAGAAGATCACTGTAGGTTATTTTATAAACGTTTTCTCCGTTAAACTGAATTTTCGCCCATTTCCCAGATGTAAAAGTCAATTGTTCTGAACGTGATTGACTGAATAAATGGGAATTAAGTAATAATAGAAAAACTAGTACGATTGATCTTAACATAGGAAAATCCGAAGTATTGATTGTGTAAAGTTAACGCTGAAAAATGAAAAAACGTTTGCCATCAATAAAACATGAGATAAAAGTTACTAATTGGAGTTCGCTTGTTTTCAATCCTAGCAACTTTGTGATGCATTTTTTTGGTTGCAATAAAATTAAAATACCAATTTCAAGAAAAATATATTTTACAATCAATCGTTTTATATGTACTTTTGTTTTTTTAGCGATAAACTAAAATGAGGAAATCACTACAATTCGTATTAATTGGTATATTATTTTCAAGTACGTCAATACTGAAAGCACAAGACCCTGAATTGACTCAATTCTATGCTGCTCCAGTATACACAAATCCTGCATTGGCAGGTTCTGCAGTTTGTAGAACTGGTGCAGCGGGAAGAATGGCGATTAATTACCGAAATCAGTGGCCAAGCCTACCAGGTACATTTAGATCATTGTGCGCTTCTTGGGATCAACACATTCCGGTTGTTGGTGGCGGTGTTGGTGCTATGGTTTTTCATGATGTTGCTGGTTCTGGATTATTAACTACAACAACTGTGAGTGGAGTTTATTCATATTTACTTCCGTTAGGAAGAGGAAGAAACAGAGCATTCATGAGATTCGGCTTACAAGGTTCACTTGCATTTAAAAGTTTAAATTGGAACAATTTGAAGTTTGGGGACATGATATTACCTACTCAAGGATTCAAAAACCCAACAGGTGAACAAAAACCAAACACAAGCATTACCTATCCAAACTTCAATGCCGGTGCAATTATCTATAATGAAAATTTTTATGGTGGATTTGCTGCTCATAACATAAATCAACCAAATTGGAGTTTTTATGAAAATCCTGATGAGGTATTACCTATCAGGTATACGGTACACGCTGGGGGTATTATAAAAACTTCGAGAAATCGATATGAAGAGAACACAATATCTCCAAATGCATTATTTATGATGCAACGCAACTTTACTCAATTA
>Ga0181566_10005691_pt1 | contig 10075 bp, 9 predicted proteins | sample 101ome_15_FD_133762 | JGI IMG/M metagenome (GOLD analysis project Ga0181566, IMG submission 133762) | Coastal salt marsh microbial communities from the Groves Creek Marsh, Skidaway Island, Georgia - 101402AT metaG (megahit assembly) | ecosystem: Environmental > Aquatic > Marine > Intertidal zone... | reverse complement strand
TATTTTTCACATGCTTTTATTACCTTTTTCGATGCTTCGATGACACTTGGGTGATTAGTCTCACCTGGAATTCCTAAAGAACCTGACAAGTCCATTGGACCGATCATAACTCCATCAACTTCATTAAAACTTAGCAAGTCCTCAATATTATTTACTGCCTCAATAGATTCAACCTGAATGATAAAACTTGCAGACTTGTTCCATTCACTAAAATATTTATCTAAAGAAAAGCCATAATCATGTGCACGATTTACTCCGTAACTTCTATTACCAACTGGCGGATAGTAAATATGTTGAATTAAATCTTTCAGCTCTTCTTTACTATTAACCATTTGAATAATTACCCCATCAGAGCCAGACTCTAACAAAGGCTTAATCCAATCATTTGAGTGAGATACGGGTCGTGGAAGGCAGGGCACACCATGAGCTTGAGAGGCTGCAATAATTCTCTGAGATTGTTCTATAGTAATAGTTGTATGCTCCATATCAATTGCCATAAAATCGAAACCAGCCAATGCAAATGTTTCGGTTATTGAGGGGTGAGAATAAGACACCCAACCAGCAAAAATCTTTTCTCTATTGCGAAGTTTTTTCTTTAAAGTCTGTCTGGATTGTTGGATTCTATGCATAAAATTAAAGTCTCTTTGTGAGTGAAAATCTATATTTCTTTATAGGTACTTCTACAAGATAATATGCGATTATAGAAATTATTAGTGAAATAAGAAAGACTACGAGTACATATAGAACAGGTGAAACATGTTCATTTGTAGCATTTACACCATAACTGAAAGTTATACCAGTTAGATGCCTAATCAAGTTAATAACCAAAAAATGAGACAAGAATATACCATAAGATAGATCTCCAATTAATTTGTTAAATGGTAACTTTATATCTGATTTAGAAATGTAAGACACTGCGGGTATGCCAATAATTAAGCCTAATGCAATCTCCATAATATTTTCTATGAATACCATCTCTCTGAAAATAATGCCCATTACGAGCATTAACAAAATCATGTAAAGATAAATAAATACGGATATGTATTTATCGAATAGGTCTAATTTTCTTTCTGTAAAGAAACTAACTTTATATATAGAAGAGCCAACAATAAAGATAAATAATGTTCCAAAAATTGTATTTAAACTATAAAAATCTGTATTTATTATTCCAAATGCCGCTATGGTAAATAGTAAAAGAGACAAAAATGCCAGAAGTATCTTTATTTTTTTTATGAAGATAATAAAAGGCAATAAAAGATATGCCTTTAACTCAACAGCTAGAGACCATGCTGGTGGAATCATTATTTGAGCCTCGATGACTCTAGACCAATTCAAAGGAAAAATTGACAAGCTTGAAATGATATTTATAAAGCTGTAATCAATTTTATAAAACTCTGTGTAACTAACAAAAATCAATGTGAGAAGCAATATGAATAGATATTGAGGGAAAATTCTCAATCCTCTTTCAAGATAAAAAAGTAAATATCTTGTCTTATCTTTAAAGAAAAATTTATCACATAAGCCTGTAACTACATAACCAGCTAAAATGAAAAAGCAAACCACTGCAAAGACACCTATATTAAAGCCCTGAATGCTCATGCCTGTGTGCGAGGCTAAGACAAAACAAGCCAGAATAAATCTTAAGTATCCAAACATCTGCTTAAACCCATAATCCCTTTTTTAATATTTCACAAGACGATGAATATGCAGGCCATCATATTTATGATAGAAAGGGAATTTAAGATTATAAAATTTTTTATGCCAGGGACATATCTCATCAGTTAGGTATTCTTGATTTTCTTCCCATGGGTAATTATCAAATCTAACGATAGTTCCATCAGGTAAGATCTTTTTTTCTCTATTGCAGCAATAAAAATAACCACCCTTCTTTTCAGTAGAAATCTTTATGTCCTCGAAATACTCATTGATGTTCTTAGGATTCATTTCTTGCATTGATGCTATGTTTATATATAAGTTAATGGGCATCTTTCTTAATATCTCATGATTTTTAGCTTCTATAGCTATAAAACTAGGAATATTTTGGGTTGAAGATAAAATTTTCAGAATTGATACTTCATCATTAACAAGAACCACCTCTTTTTTAAAACTATCTTTCAGGTATTTCTTAAGTTGCCACAAATCAACTAATAATGTTTTAGAAAGATTAACAATTACAACTCTACTTTTAAGAGAAGCATGCAAAAGACTGCTCATGATCGCATAACCATCTCCAATTACACAGCTTAAATTTTTTTCTTTAGCGGCTCCTCTGTCAATTAAAAAAGAGAGAGTTATGACTTGCCTTAGCACATCAAGGCTAAAACCTTTATTGACAATATCAAACATTTGATGTGCTACTTTGTTAACTTCTACAAACGAAGAATATTTTGAGCCAATTAAGTAAAAAGGATACTGCAGAACTTTATGTGCCAAACTTCTAATACCTTTATATTTTTCTTCATTACTGCCAAAACCATCGATACCAAAAAACTCATTATTAGAATATTTAAAGTTTCGATGGAAGAAGTCCCAATGCGAGCTAGAGTTGGGATCATTCTCAAATGAAACTCTGGAGAGATAAGCTATTGCATCATCACCATAAAATTCTGGCACAGGTTATATTTCCAAAATTGATGCAACTGCTGAATGCAGGTGTAATAATCCAATGAGTTCTTTTTTATCAAGGACAGGCAAATCCCAGACTTGATTATTCTTCATTATTACTAAAGCATCAATTAGAAGTGAACCGGATTTAACGAAAATAGGGTTTTTTATTGAATGCTCAATCGCATCTTCAACAAAAAGAGAGGGGATTGGCTTTTGAAAAGAAATAAGCTTTCTTCTGATGTCTCCGTCAGTAATAATCCCACATAATTCTTTTTGACTGTTAGTAATACAAACAATCCCAAGTCTGTATTTATCCATTTCTTTAAATACTTCAGACATCATTGTTGATTCATTGATGTTAGGAAAATGTCCTAAATTAAGCATAACATCATTCACTGATAATGTATTTTTAATCTTTGTGAACATTGTCTGCCCCCAATTCATCGATTAACTCCAAGTGCAAGGAGTGAATTCTCTTAGCTTGATACAAAATATTTTCTAAATACTTTATATCTAAAACCGTATTGGCATCAGATAAAGCATCTTTTGGATTATCATGAACTTCCATGAAAAGAGCATTTATGCCGCATGCAGAGGCAGCTCTAACTAGGTGTGGAATAAATTCTCTCTGTCCTCCTGAAATATCACCCATAGATGTCGGAAGCTGAATTGAGTGAGTAGCATCAAAGCAGACAGGGTAACCAGATTTTTTCATTATAGGAAATGATGTCATGTCATTTACCAACTGACTATATCCAAAAAAAGTACCTCTATCAGCCAGAATAATTTGATTGCAGCCAAATGATTCTAATTTTCGTACGGAATTTTTCATATTCCACGGACTCATAAATTGTCCTTTTTTTAGATGAACAGGTCTCTTCGTTTCTGCGGCAGCTCGAAGAATTGATGTTTGTCTGCATAAGTAAGCCGGCACTTGTACCAAATCACAAACCTCCCCAGTGGCTTTTGCCCAGGAAGAATCTGAAAAATCAGATACAACTGGAACAGAGAACTGTTCTCTAACATCATCCAATATTTTAAGTCCTGCCTCTACACCAGCACCATGAAAACTATCAATTGAAGATCTGCAATCTTTGTCATAACATGATTTAAACACCCATGAAATACCAACCCTTTCACATATTTCACTTATCTTCTCGGCCATGCTCAATGTATGTGTTTTTGATTCTATAGCACATGGTCCACCAAAAAAAACCAGCGGTAAGTTTGCACCAACTTTGACTTTCTTAACTTTTCCATAGCCTATGCTTACTGTATGCATAATAAAAATTCTTATTTAATAAAAAATAGGGACGCAATATTTCTATATAGATATTTTATTTTATAAGAAAAATAAGCAAATGATAAGATTAACAAAACTTTAATAGTCAGACTGATAGTAAATTTAGGCTCAAAATAAATATCTATGAAAGCTATCAATACAGCAAAGAAAAAGAATAAATAAATATTCGCTATTGTCTTAAAATCCCAAAAAATCTTCGCAAACCTTTGACCTATAAAGAATCCAATTATAGTCATAAAAATTCCCGCAAAAGTTGTTGCCCATGCGGCTCCAAAAATACCCCAAATCATTATTAATGGAATATTCATGATAACATTCATTACTATCCCTAAAAACATCATCAAAGTTACTAATCCAGTTTTTTTAGAGTAAATCAGTTGCTGACCAGTTATTTTCCCAAAGAAAATTGCAGAATAATAAATAGATAAAATTACAACAATCTCAAAAGAATCATAATATTCTGCTGGGATAAAAATATTAATTAATTCTCTTGAAAAGAAGACCAAAAAAATTGAGTAGAATATTGTCAAATACATTGCTGGGGCAATAAGATTATTAATTTCTAGGCTTTGACTAAGATGTGTTTTGTTAAAAAGATTTCTATATAACTCCGGTTGAAAAACCTTGCCTAAACTGGTCATAAATTGAAATATAGTAAGTGCTATCGTTTGCCCAATGTGGTAAACGCCCACCAAGGATTCTGAGCCAATTAAGCCAATAAGTAATTTATCTAATTGTGTACTCAAAAGGCCAAATAAGAATTTAGGGGTAACCGGCAATGAGATCTTTAGCATACCTCTTAATTTGTCTAGAGAAATTAGAAATTGTAGCCTCCTAAACATCAATAAAAATAAAAAAATAAATCCCAAAATATTTGATATAACCCAGGCATACGAAAGAGATATTAGACCATATTGTTTTATCTTTAAAAAATAAAAAATTAGTAATAAATTTGTTCCGGAAGTAAATAGCGAATAGACAAACTGTGCTTTTGCCTTTTTAGAGTTCTTGAGATAAATCACATAGTATTGAGCCAAAGTAGAAAAGACAGAACCCAAGAATATGAGAGATAGGAAATTAACAGGAACATCTTGGACATTCTGAAAAATTAGATTGATTATGTTTTGCTCAAATAAAACCAGGAATATTATAAAAATAGCTGCACTTAATGCAGAGAAACTAATCGCTGAATATATAAGGCTTGATGATTTTTTTATTGATGTCTCATTAAGAAAAAAATTTCTCTCATATCCAGTATGAAGCCCAAAATTTAATACTCCAGCAGCAAGATTTGAATAAACTAATGCCAAAATAAATATTCCATATAAGTCGGGAGATAAAGTATTTGATATTATTGGAATAGCTGATAAAACAAGAATTCCACTTAGAAATGTTTGGAGTAAGTATATCGATGTATTACTCATAGGAATTCTTCCATCCATTTTTTGAGTTCTTCTGGACTAGTCAAAATGGGAATGTCATGAAAGCTTTTCATTTTTTTTGAGGCGCCAATAGGGTCATAATATATTGAAGGCTTTCCGAGCTCACGAGCAATAATTGCAGTCGAAGTATATGGCATAGAAATTACTGCTTTAACATTTTTTATTATGAAACTCGGATCAATATCCGCATTGACATTAATAAAATTTTTCATTTTTGATAATTCTTTTGTCATTGATAGATATCTTTTATCAAAAAAATTATGTTTTCTTTTGTATTTGTGAATAAGGGTTAAGTTCTTATTTTTTGTTTCAGATAAAATATCATCAAAGAATTTTTTTGATACAGAGTAAACATAGTACTCGGGTGCAGCGCCAAATTTTATATACTCTGATAACCTAAAGGGGGTGACATCGAATAAAGCTATAGACTGTTTCGGTATATCTATTTTTTTATATGAACAGCTATAGTCAATTAGCCCTGTAATTTCAATATTTTTTTGGGAAGAATCAAAACTCTCAACAAAACTCTTTTGATATTTATCCCATACAAGATAATTAGGCCATCTTACAAAATCCCACACACTCTTAACATTTTTTCCATAATATTTAAAACCTTGATTATTAACAGAATAGAAATAAAAAACTATATTTCCACCCATTCTTTCTGCTGCAAAAGTCCATATTGGCCTGTAAAGAAATGAAGAATTATTAAACACATAGTCACCAAGATGCCTCTGATTAGAATACCTAAAACGATAAAACTTAAGGCATTCATAATTAATAAAAATTAATAAGGGATTGAAAGAAATTAAAGTCTTTAATGAATGGAAAGATGAAAATATTAGAAATTTTAAAAAAGAAATCCTACTTAAATTTGGAAAGCCTTTATTTAGAATCAAAGAATAATCAGAAGTTTGATTGATTTCAATCTCTTTATTGTTGTGAAAAATTAGGTATTCATTTTTTTTGGCATTTTTCCTCGAAAGATACCAATTTACAATATTACGTTCAAGTGGATTGATGGAATCCTTAGGAAGCTCATCGAAATATATAAATTTTTTTTCTTCTTTAGTGGGTCTTATAGTTAACAAATCTATATAAAATTTTATCGACTCCTTTATAAAGAATAACAGACTGTAAAGAAACCACAAAAAGGTTGAGCTCAAAAAATCAACCTTGAGGTTATATCGCCTTAATGTCTTTTGCCAGACAATTGGAAGTGGGTACCTTAGCCGGCTATTTTCAGCAATTGTGACTAATAAGGCCTCATTAAATTTAAATTTCAAAAGTTTAATATACAGAAATTTTCTAATCTCAAATTCAATCTCCTCATCGGATAAAAATATATTTCTTTCTTTCAGATTTCTTAAACTATCTGCAAGAATTGAATGTCTTATTGAAGGTATTAGATCTAATTTCTTGCTTTCCTTGACGCTTCTATATGCTTGTATTATTTTTCTCTTTCTTCTTAATCTTCTAATAAGAAGGAGCCTTGAAAAAAAAATCATTTAAAATTTTTTAACCATGGAATACATCGAAATCATTCTTTCTGTATGAAAATACTATCGGTCTGCTCATTGTCATATTGCTTTTAATTGACAAATGAGAATTCTTATCTAAATTAGATAATTTGGAAATTTTTAATGCTCGAATGGGTAATTCAAAAGTAGAAAAAATTGGTTTACTATCAATGCCATTTGAAAAATCCAAAGTGATTTTTTGATTTCTACTTGTAGAATTAATAAGAACTATTTCATAATTAGAATTCCTTTCTAAAGAATATTGTAAATTGTATTTTCTCTTAAAAAAACTTGATCCAGTTAACATCTTCAGACTGTTTTCACCTTTTGCAACTGCATCATAATTTCCATGAACATATTTCCTTAAGTTTGAACTTCTATACTTATAACTTACATATCCTCTGTCAGATAAATAAGAATTTGAATTAAAAATAATTTCGGGTGTACTTAAGTGAAAAATAGCAAATGTCCCAAAAGATATAGAGGAACCAATGTTATTTTTTCCTAGTAAATATGCTATATCAAGAGTTTTCTTACTTAAACCATTAAGATTGATCTCTTCTGTAAAAAGTAAAAATCCATTTTGGTCAAAAAAAATGATTTCAGCTTTCTTCGAACTTCCTCCCATTATTGAAACTATATTAAGCAAATCAAAGTATGTTCTCCAATTTTCATCAACCCTCCAGAAGAAAAGATCGCTAATCTTAGATGAGGAGGAGTATGGTTTTTTTGTTATTGGTTGAAAAAACAAAGAAAATTTATTGAGTGTTTTATTTAGATTTCTAATCATATTTTTAGTTCTTCAAACCAGAAATTTTTTATATATTTCTGGATTAAAAACCTTTCTCCATGAACTGCGAAAGATGCGGGAGGGTGAGTATGCTCAAGACTCATAAATTTGCCTTTTTTTTCTGTACTGAAGAACAAAGGCACAAAGCTCATTTTCTTGCATAAAATTATTGGCAAGTCTCCACTATCAAAACAAAATTGATCCAAATCAATTAGGTTTAAATAATTACTAAATACATCAATTGACCCCATAAGATTTCTTGTATTCGCCTCAAAAAAATAAACTTTTTCCTTTCTTTTAGATGGTTCATTTTCAATATTTAGCAATAGCATATAATTTTCAATTCCCATGCCTTTTTGAATGAAAGAAGGAAAGGAAAGAAAGGATCCTGTCGAAGGGAAAGGGATGATCTCACCCTGATAACTGGTTGAAGTATAATCTGAAATCAACTTTATTGAACCTCTATGTACCGGATAATAGGTAGCATCTAAAGAGATATCTGGAATTCTAAGATGCTCAGAGTTTTGAATTATGTAATCGCTCAGGGAAAGAAGAATAGGGGATTCATTGGAATTATCAAAGCCTAATCATTCTTTGAAAAACCCAAACTTTGGCCAGATTTAATTTTTTGGATAGTTTCTGATTTCCAAATTCCTTTGTCTAAATAAGTTACATTGACATATCTATCGATAATTCTGAATTTTTCCCAATTATTTGCTGGAAAATTATGTACGACAGTTCTGCCTATACAATAGGGGGCTTGAATTATTGGATAAAATGGCATCTTTAATTTCTTTTTCTTGTTACTTTGGCGGGCGAACCGAGTGCTACCGAATCAGGAGGGATATCTTTTGTGACAACGCTTCCAGCCCCTATTATACTATTTTCTCCTATTAAGACATTTGGAAGCACGATAACGCCTGCGCCAATCCATACATTATTTGCTATAAAAATACTACTAGCTTTGTGACCCTGGTTTCTTATTGGTAAAGAACTGTCATGAAAATTATGATTTGATGCTCTCATAATAACACTTGGACCAATTAAAACATTGTCGCCAATAAAAATATCCCCTCCACAATCAGCATTGATAGTTACATTGTCATTGAAGGATACATTTTTTCCAATTGATATTTTTGAATCTTTATCTTGTGCGTAAAATTTACAGTCCATCCCGACTGATGTATTCTCTCCAACAGAAATATTCTTAGAATTTGACAAAAAAGAACTATTCCCTCTTGGAATTATCCCAAATACTCTATAAAAATCGTACCTAACCACAAATGTTGCAAGGAATAAATATAAATTCTTGATAATAAAATATATGGGTTTAACTCTTAATCTTAAAAAATTTATCATTGATATGTTGCAAGTTATTCTTATTAGGCGTTCATCTGGTAATATTTTCAACTTTATAAATTACCAGATACTCTGGAAATTTATCCAAAATAGTAAAAGGCGATACCTTAAATTTACTTATCTGCTTCAAGTTATTTTCTCCAAAAACTTTCTCATAATGTGCGGAATCTAAATAATAAGTTGGAGTCTTTGAAAGCCATGTAATTATGTAATTTATATTCTCGTTCTTAATTGACTCATAAACTCTGTCAAAATCTCCATGAATTTGCATATATCTTGTTGTTCCCAATCCATAAACATCAATTATTTCTCCATTAATATGATGTGCAAGAAATCCAGCTGAGTCAATTGAGGTAATATCATTGTCAGTAGTTATCTTTTTTATTTGTCTAGCAGCTGGGTGAATAGCTGAACTATAAATTGATGTCATATTAAGGTAACTATTGACGAATGTTGTAAACATTAAAAAATTAACAAATAAAACAAACTTTAAGATCCTTTCAGAGCATAAGTATGCAAATAAGAAGACATAAAATAATGGTAAAGCAGGGGTGAGATATCTCGCCCACTCGCCAGCACCACTTCCAACTATTAACGGCAAAGAAATATATGACAATATAACCAAAGGTATGGAAAATTTGGGCTTATGCATATTTTTTAAGAAATATTTTATGTTTTTCTTCTTAAAAAAATTTAAGCTCTTGGTGATTGAGAAAATTAATATTAGAATGGTGAATCCGTATCTAAGAATCATCAAAAAATTATCAATGTGCATTGGCAAAGATCCTGGATTCGTTAACGCAACCCCAATAAAACTGGATAGATTAATGAACAAATCAAGAAGATTTGGCAATTCGGTTCTTGCTGCCCCAGCAGAACGAATATCGCCAGTAAAGTAGAGATTAAGAATTGGAGTTATGAAACATGATAAAAAAATTACAACTACAAACAGATATCTTTTTTTTTGTTTTTTTTCTGAATTTCTTAACTGAATTAGCAATAGAAATATATAGGAAAAAATTAAAACAATAATATCTGGAATATGTATGGATAG
>Ga0181566_10005687_pt1 | contig 10077 bp, 10 predicted proteins | sample 101ome_15_FD_133762 | JGI IMG/M metagenome (GOLD analysis project Ga0181566, IMG submission 133762) | Coastal salt marsh microbial communities from the Groves Creek Marsh, Skidaway Island, Georgia - 101402AT metaG (megahit assembly) | ecosystem: Environmental > Aquatic > Marine > Intertidal... | reverse complement strand
CGGATTCAAACCACCCAGCTTCTGGTGCAGGCCATAAACCAGGCCAAGAATCCGCCCAAGGTTCTCATCTCAGGCTCCGCCTCTGGCTTCTACGGAGACAGGGCAGACGAGGCGCTAGACGAGGATTCGGGCAAAGGGACTGGCTTTTTGTCAGACTTGGCGAGCCAGTGGGAAGAAGAGGCCAACAAGGCCAACTCACGAGTTGTGCTTGCCCGCACCACCATGGTGATGAGCAAGAAGCTTGGAGCACTCGGCCGGCTTCTACCGCTGATAAAGCTTGGCATAGGCGGCCCGCTGGGTTCTGGGAAACAGTGGTGGGCCTGGATCACTGTTGAAGATGAGGCCAGAGCCATCATCCACCTAATCAACAGCCCAACGGCCAATGGCCCTTTCAACCTCACCGCGCCGGAACCGGCGACATGTGCCCAGATCGTAAAAGAGCTGGGTCGTCAGCTAAACCGCCCAACCTTCTTGCGTGTCCCCACCTGGGCGCTCAAACTTTTCATTGGTGTCGCGGCAGAAGAACTTCTGCTCTGCTCTCAAAAAATGACTGCGGATAAGCTCCTCGAAACAGGCTTTAAATTCAAACACCCCACACTTGGTGGGGCGGTTGAATACGTAGTTAGCTAGAGCTACTTCGCGGTTGGCTTCTTTGCTACAGGCTTCTTTGCAGCCGGCTTTTTGGCTGCCGCAGTCTTCGCGGCTGGCTTCTTTGCAGCCGGCTTCTTGGCAGCGCTTGTGGTGGTCGACTTTGCAGCCGTAGCCTTCGCGGCAGGCTTCTTAGCCGCGGTGGCCTTAGCGGCTGGCTTCTTGGCTGCTGATGCCTTAGTGGCAGGCTTCTTGGCTGCAGGCTTCTTGGCAGAGCTTGCAGCGGTCGACTTCGCGGCCGGTTTCTTCGCCGCAGGCTTCTTGGCGGCTGTGGTCTTTGCCGCTGGCTTCTTAGCGGCCGTTGCCTTAGCAGCTGGCTTCTTGGCTGCCGGCTTCTTGGTTGCTGCCTTGGCGCTGGCAACTACCTTTTCCGCGTTTTCTAGGGTGTCTTCCGCAACGACACGAGCCTTCTCGGTAACAGCCTTCTTAGCGTCGCTGAGGTCCTTGGCGACAGCATCGCCAACCTCGTGAGCAGACTTCGAAACAGCGGTGGTCGATCGACCAAAAATTTTCTTTAGTGAATCAAGCAGACCCATCTTGTTTTTCTCCATTCGCACAAACGCTCAAAAGCATAAGTGAGAAAAGCTAGATTGCGCGGCGGCGTGCCAGGATTTCGTCCAACTCTTTACTGGAAATGCTCCTGGCGGAGTTGGTGATGTTGATTACTTCGGCAATCTGCTCCTGCTGCTTGGGAAGATTTTGAGCCAGCGGAGCAGGTAGCGGGTTGGGCACCCAGTCTCTAGATATGGAGCTGGAAACTTTCCTGGCCGCGGTGTTGCGCACTCGCTCGCGATTTGCATAGATGCTCTGGGCTAGCTGCTCGGCTGCCCTCGCCGCCGCCCGCGAAACGCCGATGGAGCCGAGCGACAAAAGCAGGGATGCGATTGAGCCGACCCATGGCATACCTACAGTGACACTGAGGGTTCCAAGAGTGAGCGACGCCACGAAAAGTAGCGCAAAGAGTACCGAGAAGCCTCGCTGCGTGTTGGTAAGACGCATCAACCGCTGCTGCGGGGTCAGCGGAGTGTTGCGGTTCTGCTCCTTTTGCGCCCGGCGGACCATTGAGGTTCTCGCTGAGAGCTCCGCTCTCGAGGCGTAACCCGGGACAAAGACAACTAGCCAAGCAAGTGCTGCGATTATGAGGAGAATTCCTCCGAAGCCTGCTGGGTTGTCCATGAATATAAAGATATGGCCAGAACGACGAACAACTGGCTATTGGCCAGGGGTGTTTTGCAGTCTCCCCAGCATCGAGTGATTTCTTTCCTCGCGCGTAATCGCGAACACCAGGTGATCCCGCCACGCACCATCGATGTGGATGAAGCGCTCCTTAAGCCCCTCCTGCCGCAAATCAAGCTTCTGAACGACCCTGAGGCTGGCCTGGTTTTCGGGCCTGATGTCGATCTCCACCCGATGCAGATGCTCGTTGTCGAAAAGGTAGTCGATGCACAGAGCCACTGCGATCGGGGTTATGGATTTACCCGCTGCCTCACTAGCTATCCAGTAGCCAATGGTCGCCGAGGATACCGAGCCGCGAAGGATGTTAGCGACGTTCAGCTGGCCCACCGGACGCCCTTCGTAGGTGATTACAAAGGCAAGACCCGTGCCCTTGCGCTGTTGTGAGAGCAGGGCGGAGATTAGGCCGCGGGCGTCAACGGGCAGTGTCACACCTGGCAGTGTCGCCTCCCAGGGAGCCAGCCACTTTCGATCACGCAGCAATGTTCGCTGTAGCCAGCGAGCGTCACGTCGGCGCAGCGGCCTAATCGCCACTGCGTCGTAGGAAAGCGACGCGATCTCCGACACAGTGGCAAGATTACCCCTATGACCGCTGCATCCAAAGCTGCCCTGAGAAAGCAGCTGCTAACTGCCAGGCCCCACGAAAGCACTGGCTTAACGGATCAGCTGCGTCTGCTGCTTGCTGAAAATCCCGCTAACTCGGTGGCCAGTTTTCAACCAATAGCTAAAGAGCCAGATGTGCGGGAGTTCAACTCCTGGGCGGCCAATCGGCTGCAGCTTCTGCTGCCGCGGATGACTGGCGAGACACTGGAGTTTGCAACTGGAGAGCTGGAGCAGGGACCCTTCGGGATCGAACAGCCCGTCGGCAAATCAGCGAAGCCCGACCTAATACTTGTGCCGGCAGTGGCAGTGGACCGGCTTGGGAATCGATTGGGTAGGGGAAAGGGGTTTTACGACAGGGCGCTGCGGCAGTTTCCCGATGCGCTCAAATTCGCGGTGGTTTACGACGAAGAATTGGTTGAGCACCTGCCGATTGACCCCTGGGACCAGCCGGTAAACGGCGCCGTAACGCCGAGCGGCGTCTGGAACTTTGGCTAAAATTCTTCCGGAGGACAAATGCCAACCTATGCCTATCAGTGTCGCGAGTGCGAGCACACCTTCGAGGTTCAACAATCCTTTAGCGATGACCCGATTGAGAAATGTCCCAATTGCGGCGGGGAGGTAAAGAAAGTTTTCGGGAATCTAGGCGTGACCTTCAAAGGCTCCGGTTTTTACCGAACAGACTCTGCGCCCACGTCTTCCGCGAGCGGAGACTAGCCCCAGTGCGGAGGCTTGTCATCGCGCAGCCTGTCGTCATTCGAATCATCTGAATCCCCCCAGGCCTCAGGCCTGTCATCGAACGCCGGCTCATCAAACAGTGGCTCGACCTTGCTTCTGAGGTCGACTCCCAGGCTCATGGCAATCCTGTTGGCAACCTCTTGCGGCTGGGCGAAAATTTCAAACGCGTGCACGCGGTGGTACTGCCATCCCATAGCTCGCAGCAGCCCCGGACGCAGCCTAAGGCGTTCATCCCAATTTGCACCCTGAAGTGACCAGTCGGCATCTATCGCAACTGCGCGCTTACCCATGGATGCAACCAGACCAATCCTTGAGGCAAAATTCAGCGAAACCTTGAAGCCGTGCTTCTCTAGTCGACGCGCCAGGTCGGCAAGCAGCGGGTCCGGAGTTCCGTCTCGCATATCGGATAGGAAACTAGGAGCGATAAGGTCTTTCAGCCAGCGCTGATTATCTGGCAGCGAACCGCCAGCAAAGTCTTCAAAGTTATAGCAGGAGACAACTGTCAGACGCTTTCTGGCCGATGCAATCAGGTTTACCATCCAGCGTCCAGCGCTCTCGGAGTTGAAATCGCCCAACGTTCCGGAAATGCGGCCCTCGGGAGTACGACCAAATCCAAGCGAGAAGATTACCCGGTCTGAAATTCGATGCGCGAGCTCGCCCATCGTCACGCACTCAAACTTTTCCCTGCCGTGGGCATCAAAGAACTCTGCCAGGGAGGCCTGCTCCGCAACGCCCCTAGATACTCGAGATTCAATGCGCTCTGCGTGGGATGCCGAAGCCGTTACGACGACAAGCGACTCTTCCGGATGCCAGCGGGCGTGAGAGAGCACAAGCTCGGCAACCTTCTCAACCTCGGCTTCCATCGATTCGGTAGCGCCCTCGATTGTGGTCTCAGCGCTAGCGCCCTCGGTGATTTCGATGTGCTCGAAGTTGTGCTCACCAAACAGTTGCCCCACCGCCGGCTCCAAGATGAGCTGGCCGTCATAAAAGTTTTGATTTAGGTACTGACCCAGAACTTGGCCGCCAACACGGTAGCTGCGATTGATTGTGAGGTGCCCAAACCTTGACTCCACTAACTCGTAGACCGATGGCCGATCTGAGCCAACGGTTGCCGAGCCTGCTCGTGCGATTGTGTCGAAGTTCTCCGGCGCTGCAATCACAGGGTCGCCAAATGCGATCACCTGCGAAGCGCGACTAAGGGCAAAAATAGACTCCGCGGCACCGGCGCTGGCAGCATCGAGCACAATCACGGTGTCGTAGCTATCCGATGTGGCTAGCTCCCAGATCCGGTAGGGGGAAATGGCAACGACCGGGCTGAGTGAGCGCCACAGCTCACCACCGGCGACGAGCCCCTCGCGCAAGCTGAGTGAGCGGCTGCGCAGTCGATCGCGCAGCTTATCCGCCGCGGCTGGGTATTTGTTGATGCCATCCTTCCAACGCTTTGCCAAGTGCATCTTCAGGTGCTCCACACCCAGGGTATGAAGCTCCCTGCCGGCGCTCTCGTAGCGGCTTTCGATCTCCGCGATTTGAGCGGCGTCAAAATCTAGGATTGTCGGGTTTCGCCGAACGGTTGCCTCCAGCGCAGACTGCCACCAAGTGAGCTCGAATTCCCGATCAACTGCATTCCGCTCGGGTCCGATTTTGGCAAGCTCACGAGCAAACTCACCGAGACCGGCTTTCTCAAGCCGCTCTATGATCGGTTTGCGCTCCATGTAGCGATCGAGATAGTCGGTTTGCTGAGCGAGATCCTGAAGCTTTGAGCCCAACTCATCAAAGCCCATACGAGACAGCAGCGTGCGATCTGGGTCGGGGTCTAAGTGTCGCTGCAAAACGTCTAGGGTCGAGCTAATTAGCTCAAACTTTCCCTGAACATCTGCCAGACCGAGCGGAACGCTCGGCGGGGCATTATTGATGTTTTCATCCTGCCAGGCTTCCTGCTGCTGTTGAGCCTGCACCAGTGCTGCGTGCAGGTTGGAGATTGAACTACCCGGACGGACAAACTCTTTTGCGAGCTTGCGGAAGCGCCTGCGCTGTGCGCCAGAGAGCTCCCCGCGCTCACCTCGCGGGGCAGTGGCGGCAATCATTTCATGCAGCGGTCTATCAAAGATACTGGGCAAGAAGCGATCAAGCGTCTCGCGTATGCCAAGGAGCAGCCTCAGCTGTTGTGACCAGTGTTCGACATTGGCTGTCGGGCGCAGGTTCTGATCAGTTAAGTACTTAGAAATCTGGTAGCTCAGCAGTCGCCACTCTTCGCCCGCCAGTTCGCGCACCAACTTCAACGCTCGGGCGATCTCTTCCTCAGATTCAAAACTTGAACCGAACCAAGGACTATCCGCTGCCCTCTCGAAAATGCCAGCCTCGTGAGCCGAGCCCAGCAGCTCCCCCACCTCGCTGCGAATGCTGGGTAACTGCTCGGCTTTGATGCGAGCCGCATTGGTCGGAGGGTTTGGCTGCCCTGCGAGTTCAGCGAGCTTCTCCAGACATTCAAGTAGCGATACTCCTAGCTCAGAATCTTGGTGGTTCACTGAGTTGAAGTAGCTTTCCACCTCCGTCTCGCTGCTAGCTAGCGCCGCTCGGGCAGAATCCAACTCAACGCTCTGCGCCTTTTCGTTTCTCGAAATAGCCGCAACCGAGTCGGCCCAGACGTCGTTGCCGCGAATAACCAGACCGGCTAGCTTGTGCTGCGAAACCCTCTCCGCCAGCTCATCGAGAGTCTGTTCACGCGGCGCAACCACAAGCGTGCGGCGACCGGTAAGACTTAGGTTTGCCAACACGTTTACAACTGTCTGCAGGTAGCCACAGCCCGGCAGGGTGTGCACCGCGAAAGATTCGCCCGCGGCGGCTTTGGAAATCACGTCCCGTTGAACCGAGTCGGCATCTGCAACCAAAACCGTCGATGCAGGCGACTCTTGCACATCAGCAGGGTCTCCCAAAAGCGCGGCAAGCGAGTTCTTAATTTCCGGTTCAAGCTGCTGTAGTCGCACCAGATCCGGAACAAAGTTTCCAAGCACAAGCGCCTTTTCAATCTCGGCATCGGTGCCCTGCAGATATTGCGAGACCAGCGTCAGCGCCGCCACCGGAAGCAGGTCTGACTGCCCGGTAGCTACTGCCACCAAATCGTCTTCCTGATATCCGCTCCGATGCCGGGCCAGCAGCCTGGATACGGCGGGGTTGATCTGAGGAGTGCTGTCGAGCCTCAGCTCAAAGTCTTCACCGCGCTCAATAAGGCTGGCCCGCCAGAGCAAAATCGGCATTGTCTGCTCGTCTTTACGAACCAAGCCGGCGGCGACAAAGAGCGCATGGGTGCCAAAGTTGTTCTCAATTCGAGTTGCCTTGCGGTGAATCCGCCGGGTGGCGCTGAGCACGCGCGCGTAGGCAACCCCATCCCTAACGAGGTTGCTCAGAGTGGTTCCCTTGGCGCTAACTAATTGAGCCATACCGCCGGGATGGGCCCGAGTCAGATCAACCTGACCGAAGCTTGAGGGCTCAAAGCGAAGCAGCGGATTAGTCCCGCCTATTTCCTCAAGCTGGTTGCGCCACAGCGCCAGTTGGTTTGATTGATCCACAGGCAAAAGCCTAAAGCGAAGCGGGCAAAGCCCTGGTTAGCCTTGCCCGCCTTGTCGCTTTTGAACTAGTGCTTGGTTAGCTTCATAATCCTCAGATTCAGCACAATGAATCGCCAGAACTGAATGAAGGGATTGTGAATTCTATTTTCGGTCTTCTTGTCCATGTCTTTACTCCGGAATCAGAGACCAAAGCGGGTAGCCCTTGGCCTTGTAGATGAATAGGGTGTGCAAAAGGCGCTTGATCCAGTGGCCGGCTAGCCCCAGCTCACCAGAGGTGATGTGCTGATCGCGTCCGGTCTCTGGATACTTAGCAAAGTCCGGGACAATCGGCCCCATGGTGATTGTCGCTGCCGAACCATTGAGCATCCCCGCACCAACCGAGGCGATGCAGGCGGCACCCATGTCGGCCATCGACTTCTCCCTGGCCTTGGCGCCCCAATCGCCACTCTTGATGCGGTCGGCGACCGTCTCAGCGACCAACCTGCCCTGAACACCCGCCGGCATTCCTGTGCGAGGAGGTGCGGGCGATACCGGGTTACCGGTCGGGGTCGAGTTTGGCTTGGAAATCGCGTGCGGTGGCGCAAAGGCAATGCCGGCCGCGAACACGTTTGGATAGCTGGGAGACTCGTAGGTTTTTGGCCAGTCCTCCGCAGTCCACTCCTCATAGGGCTTCGCTGAGTAGTCGGCATCCACCTTCATGAATCCGTTGGTCGCAAATACCGTGTCGGTGATGTCGTTGCCGCCTCGGTCGTAGGCGGCCATGTCCACCCCGCGGAACGGGGGCAGCAGCATTGCAAAGTCGAAATGCTTCTGGGAAACGCTGCCGTCGAGCTGCTCGTAGTGAACAATCCCAGGCTCCACCTTCAACACGTGAGCTGAATCAATAACGACGATTCCTCGATCGGCAAACATCTGGCCCATCCAGTCGGCACTCGTTACCTGCTGACCCTTGACATCGAATGTCATGCCGCCAACACCAAAGTCGCCAAGTGCAGTTTCATTGGTCAAATAGACCAGCTCGGCCATGTCACGCACGCCAGCCTCGCGTAGCTCGTGATCGACATTGAACACATACTCGAAGGCTGCTCCCTCACAGGTGCAGGCGCCGTGGCCCATGCCAACAACGAGCGTCTGACGCTCACCGGCGCGCATGCGCTCAATGGACTCCTTCAGTCGGGCGCTGGTCTCGTTCGCATGTGAGTAGGTGCAAACCGAGAGCGAATGTCCGCCGTCTGGACCCAGCCCGGGGGTCATGTCGAACTTAAGCTGCGGGCCGGTTGCGTTAATCAGGAAGTCATAGCGGAGCCTGGCACTCTCGCCCTGTTTGTTCTGCCCCGTGTAGACAACCTCTACCGCACCGGTGCCGTCGGCTTCATCGCCCTCCGGCCTAATGGCAACCGCCTTGGCCTGATGATATTCAATGCCCTTGCGCTTGTAGACCGGAGCCAGTGGAAAGACCACCTGGTCCTGCCGCATCTTTCCTACACCCACCCAGATGTTTGATGGGATCCAGTTCCACTTTGAGTTTGGTGACACCACGGTCACCTCGTGATTTTTCAACATCTTCTTGGCATACATGGCGGCGGTGTGTCCAGCTACGCCAGCTCCAAGGATGAGGATTCGAGCCATTGTTCCCTCACTTTCGGTGATTTCACCACTTTCACCTTACATCTTTTTTGAGACTTACTCTCAAAAAAGAAACACAAGGTAGCCTAGAAGCTCACTTTGGCTCCGTAGCTCAGTGGATAGAGCAGAGGTTTCCTAAACCTTGTGTCGTAGGTTCGATTCCTATCGGGGCCACCAACTTGTGAAGAAGGCTGAAAGAACCAGCTTGGGGAAATGCGGATAGCTTTATGCTGCCCGCTGCTGCAATGCCAGATACTCCTGCCACTGCGGAAGCGGCTTCTCTGCACCGCGCACACTCCACACAATTCCGGTTGGCATCTTCGGCTGCACTCTAAGCTCCCAGCCCATCTCCTGCGGCGTCTTGTCGCCCTTGACGTTGTTACAGCGCAGACAGCAGGCAATCAGGTTTTCCCAAGTGTCCTTGCCGCCGCGTGATTTCGGAGTCACGTGATCGATAGTGTTTGCGCTCTTGCCGCAGTATCCGCACCTGTGGCCATCTCGCCTAAGTACTCCGCGACGAGAAACCGGGATTCGCCTGGCATTGGGAATTCGCACATAGCGCTGCAGCAGGATCACCGCCGGCATGTCGAATTGCTCTCGAGCGCTGCGCACCACCTCCCCCTTGGCGTCTGCGAGGATTGTTGCCTTTTCATTGAGCACGAGCACGAGGGCTCGCTTGAACGAGACGACTGCCAGCGGCTCGTAGCCTGCGTTTAGGACAAGGGTGCGCATTTTTCTCCGATCGAAATCGCCCGCACGGCTTGCGGGCATTCGTGGTTGGCGGCCAGAAACAAAAAACGCGCCGCAAGATTGCGACGCGCGTAGTTATCCGGCATGACTATGCAGGGGTGCTGGTGCAGATGGATCCAGTTGCCATGCCTGGATTGCATGTCGTGTGGCATCTCCACCTCCCTGGGCCAAATACCAATTCTTAGCTAGAAAGCTAAGCCGAGAAATGAAGAAATGGGTGATGAAACGCTGAGCTAAAAGGTGAACTTTTGGTATCAGTTTTGGATGTCGGCAAGCCTGACAATGTGGTAGTTCGGCGTGAAGATCGGTGCGAGCTTCACGCGGTCACCCGGCTGCGGAGCGTGATAGAAATTGCCATTACCGGCATAAATGCCGTTGTGGCTGTAGTCGTTGAAGACCACGATGTCGCCTGGAACCGCTTCTTCCAATGGGACGCGCTCGGCGTATCTGGCCTGCTGATAAACACTGTGCGGAAGCTCAACCCCGAATTGGCTATAGACAAACAGGACGTAGCCGGAGCAGTCAATTCCATTCGGCGACTGGCCACCGAATACGTAAGGAACACCCACCAGCTCTGCCGCTGACTTCATTATGTTCGAGCTGGTGATCTCAGTAAACCGTGGGCTTTCTAGGTAGTCAGCGGCGAATGGCCCTGAGTAGCGATCGCGCGAAGCGCTTACCTGGAACTCAGAGGCATCGGCAGATTCGAACTCACCCCTGGTGAAGGAAACCGCACGCACAGTCGCAACCGAGAGTCCTTGCGACGGGGCCGAAAGCTGAACGAGCTGGCTGTCGACACCAAGGCCCGCAGAGACAGTGATGTCGGGGCTAAAACCGTAGGAAGGAAGAGCGACGGTGGCCATCAACCCCGTTGTTGAGAGTACGGTCAGCAAAGCGCGAACCGACTGACGGTCCT
>Ga0181566_10005668_pt1 | contig 10093 bp, 8 predicted proteins | sample 101ome_15_FD_133762 | JGI IMG/M metagenome (GOLD analysis project Ga0181566, IMG submission 133762) | Coastal salt marsh microbial communities from the Groves Creek Marsh, Skidaway Island, Georgia - 101402AT metaG (megahit assembly) | ecosystem: Environmental > Aquatic > Marine > Intertidal zone... | reverse complement strand
TGCCGCCGCCCACGCCAGTCCCCAGAATAATCCCAAAGACTACACGGGCATCAGGACATTCCCTGGGTATTACTCCCATCGTGGTTTCCGCAAGTGCAAAGCAGTTGGCATCATTGGCCAGGACAGCTGGCATTGCCAGCATGGTTTCCACGTCATCCTTGAACGGGGTGTCATTCAGGCAGGTCGTGTTGCTGTTTTTGATAAGACCCGTCACGGGATCCGATGTGCCCGGTGTAGCGATACCGATGCGTGTCGGTCGAGCACCCAGTTCCCGTGCCGCCGAATCGACCAGCTGGCCGATATTGTTCAGAATCTGGTCACGCCCCTTGTTGCTTTGTGTTGCAGTGCGCTCACGATAAATGACCTCGTGGCTGGCGGGATCCATCACGATTATCTCGATCTTGGTACCGCCAAGATCGATACCCCAGACGGGTGCTGAAGCCATGTGTGGCTACTCCACAAAATTTGAAATGGTGGTCATTGTAGGAAAGGGCGGGGGTTGGGACAACTGCCGGAATCGACCGGGCAGACGTGCTAGAATTCATTTTCAATTCTTAAAAACACGGGAACCCCGGTATGTCTGACGAATTTACCACAATAGATGAAAGGGCCAGTTATGGTATTGGCCGCCAGGTAGGAGAACAATTGGCGCAACAGCCTTTCGACGGCATGTCCACCGAGGCGGTGATTGCCGGCATTGCAGATGTACTTGATGGCAATCCCAGCCAGGTCAGCGACGCAGATATCAAGTCAGCCATTGATGATCTGAACCAGCGCCTCATCCAGCAGCAAAACGCTGCTGCAGGCCAGATGGCCGCTGAGGGTGAGAAATTCCTGGAAGAAAATGCCAAACGTGATGAGGTCAATGTCACTGACAGTGGCCTGCAGTATGAAGTGATAGCTTCCGGTGAAGGCGAATCTCCCACAGCCTCTTCCAAGGTGCGAGTGCATTATCACGGCACCCTGGTGGATGGTTCCGTCTTTGACAGTTCGGTACAACGCGGTGAGCCCATCGAATTTGATATGGGTGGTGTAATTCCCGGCTGGACGGAAGCGCTGCAGCTGATGAAACCCGGTGACAAGTGGAAGCTGTATATTCCCAACGAGCTTGCCTACGGTGCCAATGGTGCCGGTAACGTCATCGGGCCATACCAGGCACTGATGTTTGAAGTCGAACTTCTCGCAATCGTTTAGGAGCTGTCAGTATTGGCGACCGTACTTCCCTTTACAGGCATGCGGCCGCGGCCGGAGCTGGCGGAGAGAATAGCCGCACCGCCCTACGATGTTCTGAACAGTATTGAGGCCAGGGTTCTCGCCAGCGGGAACCCTTACAGCTTCCTGCATATCAGCAAACCTGAAATAGACCTGGACCCGTCACTGGATACCTATAGTGACGCGGTTTATGAGAAGGGGCGTGAAAATATAGATCGCTTTATCAGTGAAGGTTATTTAACACTGGATACGCGTCCCTGTTTCTATTTTTACCGCCAGACCCTGGGATCTCACAGCCAGACCGGCATAGTTGCCCTGGTCAGTGCCGATGAGTATGAAAGCGGTGTGATCAAGAAACATGAACTGACCCGGCCGGCCAAGGAGAATGATCGTACCAGGCATATGCAAGCCGTGCGGGCGCAGGTTGGCCCGGTCTTTCTTACCTACCAGGCAAATGCCGGCATTAATGCGCTTGTCCGCCAGGGCACAGCATCTCCTGCAATCAATGATTTCACCAGTGATGGTGTACAACACCAGCTATGGGTGATTGAAGATGCCAGTGTCAATGAGCAGCTTGCCGCTCTTTTTGCACAGGTGCCGGCCTTGTTCGTGGCCGATGGCCATCATCGCTCCGCGGCTGCTGTCCGGCACCGGCAATGGTGCCGGGACGCCAATCCGGCGCACAATGGCAGCGAACCCTACAATTATTTCATGGCAGTCCTTTTTCCCCATAATGAGTTGAATATCCTGGGTTATCACCGTGTGGTCAGGGATCTCGGTGACTATGACAGTGCCGGATTCCTGGAAGCGCTGAACAAACAGTTCACGGTTGAGCCAAGTGATGTGCCGGTACAACCGGAATTGCCCGGCAGCTTCGGACTGTATCTTGATGGTCACTGGTATCGCCTGGCCTTCAACCAGGCAGGCAATAATGACAACGATATTGTGGCCAGCCTGGATGTCTCCATCTTGCAAAACTACCTGCTGACTCCCATGCTGGGAATTACCGACCCGCGCACTGATGAGCGCATTGATTTCATTGGCGGGGCCAGGGGACTGGCAGCGTTGGCCAGGGCAGTGGACAATGACGGCTATGCGGCAGCCTTTGCCTGTCATCCTGTCACTGTCGAGCAATTGATGAGTATTGCTGAGCAGGACCGTTTGATGCCGCCAAAATCCACCTGGTTTGAACCAAAACTGAAATCCGGCCTTGTCCTGCACTGGCTGGGGTGAGCGAACTCATTGATGACTGAACACAAGCCTGTCCCAGCAAAAGCACCCACAGTTCTCGATGCCCTGATTCCGGTTGCCTTCCTGGTAGTCCTGTTGATCCTGTCGGTACGCTTTTTTGGTGAAGATTCCTCGTATGGTCCCAACCAGATCGCCCTCTTGCTTGCGGCGTGCGTGGCCTTGCTGGTGGGTTTCAAGAACGGGCAGGGCTGGACTGAACTGGAAAAGTCCGTATTCAGTGGTATGTCCATCGTATTTGGCCCCACTTTCATCCTGTTGGCAGTTGGCATCATGATCGCAGCCTGGATAGCAGGAGGAGTGGTGCCCGCCATGGTCTATTACGGCCTCAAGCTCATGAACCCGTCAGTGTTTTACGCCGCTGTCTGCTTGGTATGCGCAATCGTATCGCTGAGCATTGGCAGCTCCTGGACCACGGCAGCCAGTGTTGGTGTGGCCATGATCGGTACAGCAGGCGGGCTTGGATTGTCGCCGGCGATTTGCGCCGGTGCCATCATTTCCGGTGCCTATTTTGGTGACAAGATGTCGCCCCTATCCGATACCACCAACCTGGCACCGGCCGTGGCCGGAGTGGATTTGTTTACGCATATTCGTCACATGGCATGGACGGGTGTGCCTGCACTGGTGTTTGCATTAATCGTATTCATGATCATTGGCATTGCCTCGGAGCCGGCGACGGATATCGCAGACCTGGAAACCACCCTGGCCGTGTTGACTGATAATTTCACCATTGGCTGGTACATGCTACTGCCTCTGGCAGCCCTGTTTCTGCTGGCATGGCGAAAAATGCCGGCACTACCGGCGATCCTTGTAGCGGCTTTACTGGGAGTTGTTTATGCCGTGGTTTTCCAGGATTTTGGTTCGGGGGCCGAGGGTGGCCAGTTATCTGCACTGTGGACCATCCTGTTTGCCGGTTATACCGCCGGCACCGGCGATGTCATTCTTGATGACCTGCTCAGTGGCGGCGGTGCTGCCAATATGCTCAATACGATCTGGCTGATCATGTGTGCCGTATTTTTCGGGGGGGCAATGGAGCATACGGGGTTACTGGTCAAGCTTCTGCAGGCAGTCATGCAGCGTGCGAAAAGCTCGGCAGCGATCATTACATCGACAATCCTGACCTGTATAGGGACTAATATCATTGCAGGTGATCAGTACATCGCCATCGTGTTGCCGGGCAGAATGTACAAGGTGGCCTTTCACCATCACAAATTGGCACCGGTGAATCTCAGTCGTGCCATAGAAGATTCGGCCACGGTAACGTCTGCGCTAATTCCCTGGAATACCTGTGGTGCTTTCATGGCTGCGACACTCGGTGTGCCGACCCTGGTCTACCTGCCGTTCTGTTTTTTCAACATGGCTATGCCCGTGATTTCAGTAATTTATGGAATAACCAATTTCAAGATAGTGCCGCTGGCACCGGAATCTGACATTGACGACGGCATTATGGGAAGTGTGGCCAGCACGGAAAAAATATACTGAAACGATAACCTATGTAATACGCGGACATAAAAAAAGGAAGCCAGGGCTTCCTTTCTTTATCAGGTTTCAGAGAGAGTTATTTGGCACGTGGGTCATTGCTTGAAGTAATACCCATTTCCTGCCATTTCTCCCAGCGCTCGATGCTCTCCGGATCCCGTGAACCACAGCCGCCATCAGCGGGTCGTTTATAGGAGCCATCAGCAGCTTTCACCCAGCACATGGCGCCACCCGGCCTGCCGTCAACCAGCGGACTGAACATGACAGTCACTGTATCGCCAGGCAGAAAGGTGCGGCCAGTGACGCCCATACGAACAAGAGAAGGCGGGGCACTGCCTTCAAATCCCCATTCGACTTCCTCACCATTTTCATCCTCGACCTTGATATACAGCCAGGCATGCGGATTGTTGAATGCCCAGCGATCAACAACGCCGGTGACGACCATTTCAGTGTCCTGGTCGAACATGCTGAAACTGTGGTGGGCCTGGGATGATGCCACGCCCAGTAAACAGGCGCCGGCTACCAGGAACAGGGTAATGATTTTGGATTGACGCATTGGTTCTATTCCTCTTGTTCGTTTACTCATTGTCTAATGCAGGGTCATTGAAAGGGTCAGGAGTCTGCCCCGGCAGATCTGAAAACAGTGTTGAGCTGCGTGGGTCCTTGTAACCCTCTTCGCCTGGCAGGTAAAAATTGGTCAGGCCGTTTTCATCCAGGTAGGAATTGCTGCTGGCTTCGCATTCCCAGTGCTGGACGCGGTATCCGATTTCTTCCAGCTCGGGAGCCGGGCGAAAGGCGTAGATAGCATGCAGTGGTTTTACGAAGGCATGCTTGTCATACATGCTCACCTGGACTTCCAGTCTTTGCATGTCGCCATATTCTTTCAGTTCCCAGGTTTCCACGGTTTCAAACTGGTTGCTTGTCATCGGTGACCAGCGGGTAAAGTCAGCGGGCATGAGATACTTGGTGTGCATGACCAGTGTGTCGCCATCCCAGAAACCGACAGTGTCGCCGTGCCAGGAATGGGAGCCGTTCATTTCCGCCAGGTTGGTGTGTTCCTTGTTGATGTAAACACGACGAATGCCGTTGGCAAAGTCATTGATGAACCATGACTGGTGCGGCAGGTTGATGAATTCATGGTTGTAGGGTTCCAGCAACCAGCGTGGCATGCCGGCTGGTTCACAATGGGTCAACCGGTCATAACCTACCTGGCCTTCTTCCATTTGCTGACGCCAGCGCTCCTTGTAGGCAGCTTCATAGGCAGGTGTCAGGACTCCCTCTTTTACCGTACCGCCGCGCAGGTTGCCATCGATAAAAAGATCCATGTGGTTATTGCCCGAGGTGTACCACAGTCCGTCCCAGCGTGGAATGGTTTCCATGGTGTGCTGTGTGCCACCGCCAGCCTTCTCAAGCAGGTACTGGTAATGTTCATCAGAGGTAGCGAATTCGCGGTCCGGAGGTACTACTTCAAGCGGAGGGCCGGTCACTGCCCCGATCTGGGCTGCGGCACTGAAAGTAGTCACGCAGGCGGCGAAAAAGAACGCTGCCCGGGTTAGTGAAAAACGAACAGATGGATGTAGCAAGATAATTCCCCTAAATAAATTCCCGAAAAGTCTATGCAGGTTTTTTGTAATTTCCCCTATTCACGTAGAGTAAACAGCAAGTTTACCGGTGTCCAGTACAACACAACCGGGAGCTTTTACTCGAAACTGAAAAAGTCTTCCTCTTCCGGTTGTTCGATTCCTTCTTCATGGTAGCGCTCCCAGATATCTGCCCACGGGCGACCCGGAATGTTCGGCATGATGTATTCCAGCCGACTGCCCGGTGTAGTGGGTGTGGCCAAACCTTCGATCGGATAATTGGTGGCGACGCATTCCATGTAGACCATGGGATCGCCTTCATTGAGGTCCCTGGTTTTGTCCATGTACTGAACAATTCTCAAGGGATCGGCGAAGGCTTCCTCATCGTACATGATGATTTCATGTCTCAGGCCTTCCCCCCTGTCATCACTAAAAGGAGTATAGATTTCAATAGTTTGGAATTTATTGCTGAACTCGAAACCGCCATGGGAAATCCAGCCCTGCACATTGGATGTCCAGGTGATCAGGGCATCGCCATCCCAGAAACCAACAGTCTCACCAAACCACTGGGGCACGTCCGGTCCCAGCCTGGGCACCACGCCTGACATGTCGAATTCCCGGTCCATATGGATCTGGGTGATGAGCGTCTTGGCTGCATTGCGCATGTCCAGGATGTAATCGGGGGTCATGACCATCTGCACACTGCTGCCGCCATATTGGGCCAGGCGTCGCATGAATCCTTCCGGCCAGCAATAGGAACCGGGCCATTGCGGTGCACTACTGCCTGAATAATGGTACATCTGCTGCATGAAGCGGCGCTGGTATTCCGGGGTCAGCAGGCTCAGGTAGGTGGGTACCTGTAATATGGCGCCATAGTACCAGGTAGCATTTTTATCCTTGCGGCGAATATAGTGGCCATTCCAGTCCGGCAGGGTAGCCTGGGTGTATTGGGTTGGCCCGCCTTTGGCCTCGGCTTCTGCCTTTAATGCCTGGAAATGGGCCGCTGCTGTTCTGAAAGGATAGGGGCTGATGATTTCCTCGCGGGGATAATCACGGTCACAATAACCCCAGGCAGCAGTGACAGGCGGGTTGTCACCCACCATCGCCACTTCGTAGGCTCCCCAGATCTGTTCCAGGCCAGAAGGTGAATTGCACTTGTAGTAGCGTGGATCAAACCACAGCGCTTCATCCTTGTAATAATCACTAGTGCCGAATATATCAACCGGCAGAGGTTCTACACCGGCCTGGATTTCGCCATCCTTTGTGGCGTAAATCGGAGGATATTCTTCAGGGATACCGGCACCTGCCCACCAACCCTTGGTCTCGGTACCGACAAGGTCTTCGGGAACAAGTGGGTCAGGCGCACCACGGCCTGTGCTTTGCTGCGCATTTGCAGCAGCAACTGTTATTAATAGGAGACCCGTGCTGATTAACCCGGATGAAATTCTGGTTCTTGAAACTTTCATTTCCCTGTCCTTTGCATGTAACTGTTATTATTCTTGAGCTGGCTAGTATAAGAGTCTCATTAAGAGATTAACAATGCATAATGTTATGAAACTCCTCAACCGACTACTCATTCCAGGCTTCTGTCTGGCGATGTTTTCGGGACCTGTGGTTCGAGCAGAAGAAATCAATGTGGCCGTGGCAGCCAATTTCGCACCGGTCATGCGTGAACTGGCAACAGCCTTTGAAAAAGAAAGCGGGGACAGCGTCATTATTTCTTCTGGTTCGTCCGGCAGACTTTATGCCCAGATTATCAATGGCGCTCCTTTTCACCTGTTTTTTTCTGCTGACCAGGAAAAACCTGCACTGTTGATCAGTAATGACCTTGGAGTAGCTGGCAGCCTTTTTACCTACGCCCTGGGCACCCTGGTGTTGTGGTCCAGTGATCCGGGGATGAAAGTGGATAATGCCGAGGCTTTACGTGATGCCGGAAACACAGGTAACAGGGCAGTCGCCATGGCTAACCCAAGGCTGGCTCCCTATGGTCTGGCCGCAACCCAGGTTCTCGAGAATCTGGAAAAGCAGGGTATTGCCTTGCCCATGACAGTGATGGGTGAAAATATCAGCCAGGCATACCAGTTTGTCGTGACAGGTAATGCCCCCCTGGGTTTTGTTGCCCTTTCACAGGTGATGGATAATGGTCAAATCAAGCAGGGAAGTGGCTGGATAATTCCACAGGAATATTATGATCCAATTCGCCAGGATGCCCTGTTATTGAATCGGGCCAGTTCAAATCCCGCAGCCTGGAAATTCCTGGATTTCATCCAAAGCGAAACCGGGCAATTTCTGATCCGGAAATACGGCTACAGCACTGACTAATCCTGAATTTCGGGTATAATGCCTGCCCTTCACAATAGGGACATTAGCTCAGTTGAAGATTACACAGAATTAGGAAATTCAGGTTCACTATTAAAAATTTGGGACGTTAGCTCAGTTGGGTGAGGCAAGCGGTGATGAAGCGATAGCTTCATGCGCCGCCGAACGACGGCAATCTGTGATTGCCGGCCGGAAGAGCACCAGGCCCGCAGGGCCCGCTCCATTGAAGGCAAAAATATCCTGGAATTTCAGGATTACTTTTAAAAATTCGGGACATTAGCTCAGTTGGTAGAGCACCGGACTCTTAATCCGATGGTCGTAGGTTCGATCCCTACATGTCCCACCAAATTCCAAAACCAGGCACTTGCCTGGTTTTTTCGTTCTGGATCGCCGGGTAATCAGCAGCAGGTGAAAGTGCGGGACCAGAGCTGTCAGGTGTCCGGTTTTGAATATATATCCTGGTGCCTGGCGGGCAGTGACCCGGACCAAGTCCTGGTCCGTTTTTCCCGGGTTGATCAACATTTAACCAATCCTTTTCTGCCAGGTGAATCGTAATACATATTTGTTGCACAATTAGCGTTTGGGGAAGGAAAAAGCGCCCCTTGGATAACAAAATAAAAGGTATATATATCAATTAGATAAGGGGAAATATTGCCTGAATTTGAGTAAGGGTGCGCTTGTAAAATAGATACGTAATATTTTGCTTGAAATCACGCCCTGTGGCATCATCAGGGGCATTCCGTAAGTAAAGGCACCAAAAAGCCGCATTATTAGAATTATACGGATTTGTAAGAGCAGTCTGTCCAAGGCTGGCATCTTCAAGCATTAGTTGCAAAACCCTGGTCACGAGACTGCCATCACTAATTTTGGATGGGGGAGTTGCATGTATGGGCATCGTGCTTAAAGGAATATTCTCAAGGACAATTTCTTCAGTATTTGCCGTTGTTCTTTTTGCGTCAGCTGTTTACCAGCAGGATGCTGTCGCCTCCAGTGCTATTGCCACAGCAGCGAAAAATGATGATCTGGCTCAATCCCGTGAGCTCATTCAATCCGGTGTGGACGTGAACCTGCCAGAACCGGATGGCACAACTCCGCTGCTATGGGCCGTTTACAACTCTTCTCCAGAGCTGGTCGATATTCTGCTGGATGCCGGTGCCGATCCCAACATAGCTAATAAGCTCGATATCACCCCGTTGTTGCAGGCAAGTCGTTACGGCAATGCCGAAATGATGTCTTCACTGCTGGCCAGTGGTGCCAGCATTGAATACACCAGCCTCAACAGTGAACCTCCTATATTGGCCGCAGCACGTTCCGGTAACACGGAAGCCGTGCAGCTCCTGCTGGATGCCGGTGCCGACCCGAATTCCAGGGAGCCAGTTGATTACCAGACAGCCCTCATGTGGGCTGCCGCTGAAGGCCACCTGGCCATGGTCAGTACATTGCTTGACGCTGGTGCCGACCCAAATATGAAAGCGCGGGTTAATGAACTGACCAAGCGCAAGAATGCAGACTTTCCAACAGGTGGTTTTGCTGCGTTACATTGGGCTTCACGCAACGGCGATGAAACCATGATCAATGAGTTGGTTGAAAATGGTGCCGATATCAATATCAAGAACGGTGACAAGTCCAGCCCCATGATGCTGGCAATCGTCAATGACCGCTTTGATACAGCAGCCATGCTGCTTGATATGGGCGCTGACGCCAATGATGGTTCCCTGTATTACATTACCGAAATGCGTGATGCCACTACTGATTGGCGCGCCCGGGATGGAACAGTTTATCGCTGGGACCATGACAATGAATTGACTGCATTGGAACTGACAGCCATGTTGCTGGAAGCCGGTGCGGATCCAAACAAGCCTTTTATTGGCCAGATGCATAACGCATCCATGTGTTGTGACACCAAGGTCAATGTCACGCCTTTTTACCGGGCAGCCAAGGCCGCTGATGTCGAAATGCTTGAACTGATGCTCAGCTATGGCGGTGATGCCAACTGGAAGCCGGCAACAGAAACCAGACCTATGGGTATTGACGGCGAAGAAGAAGTACTGAGCCGCTCTGCGCTGATGATGGCTATCACGGGTGGTAAGGGTGTTGGAGTTGCCGGTGGACCAAATGATCTTCGCAATGGTCCCCCTGATTTTCGTGAAGACGGCACACGCGATCCGGTTACAGCAGTCAGGATGCTTCTTGAGTCAGGAGCCGATGTCAATGTAGTAGGACCTGATGAAACTTATGCCTTGCATATAGCAGCC
>Ga0181566_10005657_pt1 | contig 10102 bp, 9 predicted proteins | sample 101ome_15_FD_133762 | JGI IMG/M metagenome (GOLD analysis project Ga0181566, IMG submission 133762) | Coastal salt marsh microbial communities from the Groves Creek Marsh, Skidaway Island, Georgia - 101402AT metaG (megahit assembly) | ecosystem: Environmental > Aquatic > Marine > Intertidal zone... | reverse complement strand
TCCGCCAGTTCCACCTTGAGCACCATCTCCACCAGTTCCACCTGTTCCACCTTGAGCACCATCTCCGCCAGTACCACCAGTACCAGTTCCACCTGTTCCACCTGTATGACCTGTTGCTCCAGTCTGACCAGTTCCACCTGTTCCGCCTGTAGCACCTACACCGCCAGTTCCGCCAGTTCCACCTTGTGCTCCATCACCACCAGTTCCGCCAGTTCCACCTTGCGCTCCGTCACCACCAGTACCACCAGTGCCTGTTCCACCAGTTCCACCAGTATGTCCAGTAGCACCTGTTTGACCAGTTCCACCAGTTCCACCAGTAGAGGCTGCAGCTCCAGCACCACCTGTACCACCAGTTCCACCTTGAGCACCATCTCCACCTGTTCCACCTGTTTCACCTTGTGTTCCGATACCACCAGTACCACCAGTACCAGTTCCACCAGTTCCGCCTGTATGACCTGTTGCTCCAGTCTGACCAGTTCCGCCAGTTCCTCCAGTAGCACCATCACCACCAGTTCCGCCAGTTTGACCTGTTCCGCCAGTACCACCAGTTTCACCTTGCGCTCCGTCTCCACCAGTTCCGCCAGTACCTGTACCACCAGTTCCGCCTGTATGACCTGTTGCTCCAGTCTGACCAGTTCCACCTGTTCCGCCTGTAGAACCCACGCCACCAGTTCCACCTGTTCCGCCTGTAGAACCTACACCACCAGTTCCGCCAGTTTGACCTGTACCACCAGTACCTCCAGTTCCAGTTCCACCTGTTCCACCAGTGTGACCTGTAGCGCCTGTCTGTCCAGTTCCGCCAGTACCACCAGTAGCAGCTGCTTGTCCTGCACCACCAGTTCCTCCAGTAGCACCATCACCACCAGTACCACCTGTACCACCTGTAGCGCCTGTTTGACCAGTTCCACCAGTGCCTCCAGTTCCAGTTCCACCTGTTCCGCCTGTATGACCAGTTGCACCTGTTTGTCCAGTTCCACCAGTTCCACCAGTTTCGCCTGTTCCACCAGTGCCACCAGTGCCAGTTCCGCCTGTACCACCAGTATGTCCAGTAGCACCTGTTTGACCAGTACCACCAGTACCACCAGTTGCTCCATCTCCGCCAGTTCCTCCAGTTTGACCTGTACCACCAGTTCCTCCTGTAGTACCTTGTGTTCCGACACCACCAGTACCACCAGTACCTGTACCACCAGTACCACCAGTGTGACCTGTAGCACCTGTTTGTCCAGTTCCGCCAGTACCACCTGTAGCACCTACACCACCAGTTCCACCAGTTTGTCCAGTACCACCAGTACCGCCAGTTGCTGCAGCTGAACCTGCACCACCAGTACCACCAGTACCACCACTTGCGCCTGTTTGTCCAGTTCCGCCAGTTCCTCCTGTAGCACCTACACCGCCTGTACCACCAGTACCAGTTCCACCAGTACCACCAGTATGTCCAGTCTGACCTGTTCCACCAGTTCCGCCTGTAGCACCTACACCGCCTGTACCACCAGTTCCACCAGTTGCTCCAGTTTCACCTGTTCCGCCTGTTCCGCCAGTTTGACCTGTTCCTCCAGTTCCGCCTGTAGCACCTACACCACCAGTACCACCAGTACCAGTTCCACCAGTACCACCTGTATGTCCAGTAGCTCCTGTCTGTCCAGTTCCTCCTGTACCACCAGTTGCTCCATCTCCGCCAGTTCCGCCAGTACCACCTGTTTGCCCAGTACCACCAGTACCACCAGTATGTCCAGTTCCTCCTGTTCCACCAGTACCAGTACCACCAGTTCCACCAGTTGCACCAGTTGCACCTGTTTGCCCAGTACCACCAGTTCCGCCTGTAGCACCTACACCACCAGTTCCTCCTGTAGCACCTACACCACCAGTTCCGCCTGTAGCACCTACACCGCCTGTACCACCAGTTCCACCTGTTTGACCTGTTCCTCCAGTTCCACCAGTACCAGTTCCACCAGTACCACCTGTTTGCCCAGTACCACCAGTTCCGCCTGTCTGACCAGTACCACCAGTACCACCAGTTGCTGCAGCTGAACCTGCACCACCAGTACCACCAGTACCACCACTTGCGCCTGTTGCACCTGTTTGTCCAGTTCCACCTGTTCCACCAGTACCAGTACCACCAGTTCCGCCTGTTTGACCTGTACCACCAGTTCCACCTGTTATACCTAAACCACCTGTACCACCAGTATGCCCAGTCTCACCTGTTCCACCAGTGCCTCCAGTACCACCTGTAGCGCCTGTTTGACCAGTACCGCCTGTTCCACCTGTAGCACCTACTCCACCTGTTCCTCCAGTACCAGTTCCGCCAGTTCCGCCTGTGTGACCTGTTGCACCAGTTTCACCAGTACCACCAGTTCCCCCAGTCTGTCCAGTACCGCCAGTACCACCAGTACCAGTTCCGCCAGTTCCACCAGTTGCTCCAGTTTCACCTGTTCCACCAGTTCCACCAGTATGCCCAGTAGCACCTGTAGCGCCTGTTTGACCAGTACCACCTGTTCCACCTGTAGCGCCTGTTGCACCAGTTCCACCAGTTCCTACTGTATAATCTACTCCATCTATTTGTAAAAGTCCGAACGATCCTGTAGTAGCAGCTGAACCGCTGATATCTCCACGAAGTTCAATATCGTGGTTAAATATATTTTTACCTATATATTTTGGATCGGTAGACATAATATTATGTTATTTCCAATACACTTGCAAATGCTTGTAAATCACTAGCTGCTGAAGCAGTAGCTTTTAAAGCATCACCAGCTTCTAGATTTATCGGTTTTTCTATAACTAAAGTAGAATTAGCACGAACAACTACTGATTTAAATATATGAAAATCTGAACCAGCACTTGTATCTGTTACGAATAAATCTACATCAACATCATTTGTACCATCTATATTACTAAGATAAACTGCGTGTATAACACCAGTTGTACTTGCAGGAGCAGTATAAATAGTAGTAGCACTATCTCCAACAGCAACCCCTGCGTTTTTAAAAGTATTAGCCATTGTTATCCCCCAAATACTATTGCCATCGCCGTAGCGTGGTCTATTACGGATGAACCTTTCTCATAGATTCTACCCTCTGAATTAATGTCACCAGCAGTTTCTACTGTGCCAAAAGAGCCAGTAGTTGTAACTGAACCAGATACTTTAGAAGAAAATTCAATTTGAGCAAAAGAACCTGTAGACGCAGAATCCCCAACAAAACTGCCAGAAAGCGAAAACGATCCTGTTAGTCTAGGATTTAATTGTTTACTTTTTTGTAAAGCCATAATTCTTCTCTTCTACTTTGCCAATGAACTCTCATTGATTTTGAAATCTTTCTCCTATGCTCTAAAGTCTTTGGCTTTTTCATCTTTTCAATCGTTTCCAAAGAAATCTTTCTATCCATCTGAGCGCATGATTTACATACACTATTATTACCAACTGCTCTGTCAAAAGCATCTTTTCTTGAATATGTCAACATCTTTTTACAGGTTGGACATTTTCTATTCTTTCTATCACTCCAATGCCTTTTTCTCATACTAATAAATATCAACAAATGGTAAAACCAATGTGGAACTATGAATTAAATTTACCTTGTGCGATAATTTCGTCATCAGCTTCCAAATCGTAACCTATACTATCTGTATCTACTTTTAGTAGAAATGTCGAACCATTTGATTGTTGTATTGTTAGTGCGTCGTGTTCCATATATTGTCCATTGATAAAAAATAAAAAGTCTTGTTCACTGGTAGCAGTAAGTCCGTTTGGAGCAGAAGCTGTTACTGCAGAAAAACTAGCGGTATTCGGTGTTGTTATAGAATCAGCTTTTTTAACAAAACACTTTCTAAGATATGTATTGGTGTCTCCTAAAGTAACACCATCTACTGTAACTGATCCTGAAACAGTTAAACTACCTGTAAACTGATGAGTATCGTCTATACTATCACCAAATATTGTTGAACCACTACTAAAAGATTGTGTCATATGTGTAACTGATGAACTAACAATATAATTTTCAGCTATGACATCTCCCAACACAACCCAGTCTTTATCTACTTGTGCTTTACCATCTGGTCTCTCAGATATGATAAAAGAGTTTTGCCCAATCTGCATAGTGTTGAAAACTACATTTGAGTCTTGCCCTACATCTTGACCTATAGCAAATGTGTAATCTATATCTTCAGAACCATCAAAGGTGCCAGCACCTTGAATACTAACTCCTGTTCCAGGTATGACTCTTAATCTTTTATCTAAAACTTGTCCTGGCTTTTGTCCTGCAGTTTGGTTTACAGATATTCGTACATCTTTCGTTTGACTATCACCAACTAAGTTAGTAAGGTTAACACTTACATCATCTCCTATAATAATTCTTTTTGGAGAAAATGATTTTTGAGTTGTAACAACATTATTAAATTCTTCTGGCAGTAAGTAACCTTTTAATGTAACAGAAAAATTAGTTCTTATCAATCTTTCAGAGTTTACATTATATTCACTAGCATCGCTGTAATTATCTATGGTAGTTCTAAATTTGAATTTACCATCTTCACCCCAATATGAACCTTCACTCCAAATAATCTTTTCTACTATTTTGTTCATCTGTTCAGTAAAAGATGTCCAAATAACAAAATCATATGTTACTGTTACATAATCAGGAACTCCTACTGTGTAAAACTCACTAACTTTATTTAGTCCTTGTTGTACAGCAAATTTATCGTAACGATTTTTTTCTGAATACTTTCTTTGAAATGTGTAAAATAGTTTAGGGTCTTTAGGATCTAGTTTATCTACAGACATAGCATCATCTTTTTCTATAGATGTTCTCTTAAAAGCTATTAATGGTATTATTAATTGTTTTTTGTTGTCTACTAAAAAGCCATTTTTCTGTATAACTGACCATCTTTCGGGATTAGAATACATAAGAGGTACTTTTATAGTTTCCCCATTTTCTTCTACGCTCAACTTTAATGTATTATTAAAATAGTACATAATAGCTGCATCGATATCCATCAATCCAACTGATATGTTTTTTACATTATCATCTTTCCTATTTCTTATGTTACCACGATTTAACTCTTTTCGAGCTGAACGAGGTATTGGTTTTTCACGAGCCATTAGATACTCCTAACTCTTTCTATCTGTATTGAACTCTTTCTAATCAAAAATGCTGTTGCAACAACAGAATAGTTTTGATTGAACATTCCACCAATTAACTGATTTTCATTTATAGAACCAACTTCAAAGTATCCATAGTTCCAATCAATTAAGTCTCCTATCTCTAATACCATACTAGCATCTATGAAAGATTGTCTTAAAAATGAGAATGTAGCATTCTGATTGGCATCGGGTCCAAATTCTTCTTGATTAAAATCAAAATCATCAGCCTGTATTAGGGCTTTCATTTCGACACCATTTTTGTAGACTCTTTTACCACCCGCACTTTCTCCATACATATTTACAGAAGATTCCTGCAACGATGGTTTGTAAACAACACATTCTTGATTTATTAAACCATCTTTGTTATTTGCAGAATCACCAACTAACTCTTTAGATACACGAGTTATTAAATCAATGTCTCTTTGAGGTAAAAATCTACCAGCCATTATATTATCCTATGTATATCGGGTAAGGAACTTTAGATAACTTTTCTTGTAGAAATTCAGCCTCATCTTTGTCAGCTTCTAACAAAGCCTTTCTACTTGTCTGTTCTAAGGTTTCCCTAAGTTCTGTAATTAGAGCTTCTTTTTCAGTAGCCGCTTCTGTTCTTAATGTGTCTCCATCTAATGTTGTTTCAGCATTTGGTATTGGAAGTGAAGCATATTTACTTCTTATTGTTCCCAATAGTTCTTTACATAAAGCTAACCCATACTTTTTAATCCATTGTTTACCAACTTCGTTTATATTAGCAAATGTCATATTATTGAAAGGAGCATTTGAATAATCTGTAATTACTCCATCTGAAGTTCCTTGCAAAGTATTGTTTCTGTCTTCTTTTACTAAATATTTAAAATGTAATTTGTAGTTGTTTGTAGGATTTGGAAATATCCTTAGTTTATTATTTACTAATTCAAATGAGTAAGCAGATTTTCTTATTTGGTCATTAAACTCAATAGCTTGTATTTTCAATAAATCAGCATACATCGGCATCATCATAAATTGAATTGCTGGTGAGTAGTTACCCCAACCAAAGGAATCTAACATATTGTAACTTCCATCACCTGTACCAGCATAAGGATCAAAATATCTAGTTATAGCTGGCGAAGATTCGTAATACACTTTTCTCACTTCTATAGAATTACCACTCTCTGATACATTAGCCCAAGCATTTAAATCGTAAACCTGTGAACCACTGGTAATTTGTATTGAACCACTTTTAAAATCTACTGTTCCACCAACACCAGCTTCTGAACCATATTGTTCAGCTAACTGTATATTTCTACCAATAGTTGGTGTTAATTTTTTGTGAGTTAAATCAGTCTTCGTATCACCAGAGCCTGTTGCTTGACCTTGTAAAGCCAGCATATTATCTCTTATATTAAATTGATTAACCTGTGCGGAATACTCTGTAATAGATTCTTCATAACAAGCATAAAATTGTTCTTTCTGTAATTCTACTGCTACTATTGGATACCCAAGTCTTTTAGCAGCCCAATTAGAAAATTTATCTACATTGTGATTACTCGAACCTGAAAAGTCTGTGTCTCCATCATAAAATCCATATGGAGTGTCACCAGCTGAAAATGAACTACTACCTGGCCAAATCGCTTCCATTATTTTCTCCTAAAAAGATGTAATTATTCAATAATAAATATAAAAGAAACAAAAAAAGGGGAAGTAAACACTTCCCCTTTTTAAGAATAAGATTAATTGATATTCAATTAAACTTGATTGATGTGTGATATAATCACTTTTCCATAGAACTCGTTTCTTACCATCTTCTTAGCATATCGAGTCATCACACCTTTACGTGGAGTAAAGTTCTGAGGATCGTACACTAATGGAGTCATAATCATCGGTACATATGGAGCGTACACAGCACCAGTTTCTAAGAAATTACTTCCACGGAAACCGATTAAGATGTCGTTACTTAGCATATAAGGGTTCTTATAAACAGTATACCTGTTATTGATCGAACCTACAGCCTCAACACCCATAGCATAGGTTTTGCTGGAAGCATCACCAGTATTAGCAACATATCCGCTGATAGATTCAATTATTGTAGCAGTTTCAGGTGAAACAACAACAAAATTAGCACCACCACGAAGTGTCTTCTGATGAATTGCGTTAGAAACAGATTGTATCTTAATTCCAAGAGTCTGGAACCAAGCTGGCTTTGTGTAAGCATTGGACTGACCGCTGATTTCTGAGAAAGCAGACTCATCAGTTCCAGAACCATCATACTCAAATCCAACTTTAGCTGACCAGTATTCAGTCTTAGCATCTGCGTTCTGTCTTAACATATCGAGGATTTCTAAATCGATTTCCATAGCGATATATTCACTTAACATAGCAGTTAGCTCAGCTTCAGCATCAACAGAGTGATAAGCGTTAAGATCTTGAGCAAGCTCAGGAGTCCATACAGCTTTCAACTTACGAGTCTTAGCGACAATCGCTTCAGACCTTAGTTTGATGTCTACTTCAGGAATTTCAAGATCATCAGCTGTAGCAGGACCAGGAACAGTAAATGAATCCTGTTCAAAGTCACCACGATTTTCAGCGTTTGGCTGCTGATGATAAAGTACAGAAGCAGTAGCTTGTGTAGCAGTTTTGTTATTAAGCTCTTTAATAAAGAAACTTACATTACCGCTAGAATCAACAGAAGTGTACTGCGGATAAACTGCAGTTACATAAGATCCTGTGATTTCGAAAGCTTTAACACCATTCGTATCAGCTCTTGTAAAAGAAGCTGCAGGAACTACTACTTTCTGAATCTGTCCTAAAGCTATTGAAGCACTTAAATCTGGCTCAAACTCAACATCTTTATAAGAAGCTGAAGCTACACTAGCGCCAGAGTCAGTTGTTAAATTAACTGGACTGGTTACTTTATCGTTGATTGAATATCCAAATTTACCAGCACCATATAAACCACCACTAGCATCAGCATTAGAAGCAGAAGTGTTACCAAAGATATCACTGTTCTGATCGATGTTAGCTTGGTTTGCAGAGCCGTATTTGAAATCCAAAAAGAAAATAAGACCAGATGGTAGATTCATCGGTTGTACACTAACAAATTCTTGAGCTGCTAACTCACCAAAAATTCTACGAACTAATGGTAAAGCAACACCAGACCATTCTTCTTTGTTTCCACCAGTGCCTGTCTGTGACGCCTCTTTAATAAGCTGCGTAGCCTGGTTTTCAAGAAGAACAGCCATTCCTGTTTTCTTAGTAGTATCCTCAATATCATCTAGTAATCCGGTTGGCTCCCATTTATCAACTAGTTTCCTAGTTTGTTTGAGGAGCTCTTGATGAGGGTTATGCCCTGTCATCACATCACTTAGATTATCAAAGTTTGACATTATTTGTCTCCCAATTACACAAGGTTAGCTAACTTCTTAAACCTGTCTCTCAAATCTGAACTTTCAGTTATTACTTCTTTTTCAGGTTTGGTAGACGCTATTGGCTTTGAAGCGCTTCCCTTAGATTCATTTATTTCATTTTTTCTAGCACCATTAAAAGATTCACCAAGTGTAGAGTAAACTAACTTGACTTCTCTTAGGTTACTAGCTCTATCGAATTGCTCAACGACTTTCATCTTCTGTTCGTTATTCAAACCATACTTTCTGAATAGTTTGTTTGTGAATAGAAGTTTAGCATTTAGCAAGTTGACTTCATTTAGCTTTCCACGAAGTGTTTCGATTACGGAACGATGTTCTTCAAGATCGGATTTAAGTTCTGCAACTTCATCCTTCTTCTCATCTTCATCTTCTTCCTCAGAAAGAGCAGCAAGAACTTCATCAAGATCTACATCTTCATCAACTTCTTTATCCTCTTTGAGTTTTCCTTTACCAGGATCTTCTTCGTCACCAGCACTAGCTTGACTAACTTTGTTGTCACCAGCACCAATACCAGAAGATTTAGATTGTTCCTCAATGTCATCACCTTCTTCGATTTCTTCACTCTCTTCAACTTCTTCAGCTTCATCAAGTTCAGATTCTAACTCTTTGATTACAGATTCTAAGTCTAAGTCTTCATCCATATCTTCGTCATCTTTTTCAACTTCATCCATTTCTTCTTCGTCATCTTCTTCTTCAGCTATAGGTGCATACTTAACACCATCGATTTCGATTATATTTGACTCATCCATATCATCATCAGAGTGGTCATCAGAAGGATCTTCGTCAGCAGCTTTCATCATAGATCTTTCTTCCATGTCATCTTCATCATCTCTTTCTTCTAAATCGACATCTTCTTCTTTCTTATCATCGTCTTCATCTTCGATTTCGTTCTGAATCTTCTGTGATAACATATTCTGTAATCTTGGAGTGAAAGCCTCTTCTAAAGCCATCTTAGCATTTTCTAAAGCTGTTTCACGAACTGCTTTAGCGTCAGCAATTGCTTCTTTTAAGAGATCATCCATTATTATTTCTCCTATTTAGGATTTAGTATAGTTATTGGGAACTATAATAGAATTATTATATTTCGATACACCGTATGCGATAGGAACGGTGTGTTTAGTTTAGATATATATAAATATAAAGATTTAGAATTTTCTTCCTCTATTTCTACTATCTTCTTCTAATAATTTGACTTTTTTCCAATAATTACGAGCTTTTGCTTTGTTTTTCATCTCCTTTTTGACAGCAGATGGTTTTTTATAGAACTCTCTTTCCCTAAGTTCAAACATAAGGTTTGTCTCTTTGACTTTTCTTTTAAATATACTGAGAGCTTTCTCGTAGTTATTATTTTTTACAACAACCTTTATTGCCATATTTACCTCTAATCTTCTTCTTTTTTCGCCTTATAGTTTCTATCTACATAATTGAAGAAATCTTTTTTATCATCGTCATTCATATCTCCAATATCAGATACATTAAATTTTTTCATAGCTTTCTTAAAGAATGCTTTGTAATCATCTTCTTCTCTAAACATCATTGTTTCAGATTCATCCATATCGTCTCTAGCTTCTGAATC
>Ga0181566_10005647_pt1 | contig 10110 bp, 9 predicted proteins | sample 101ome_15_FD_133762 | JGI IMG/M metagenome (GOLD analysis project Ga0181566, IMG submission 133762) | Coastal salt marsh microbial communities from the Groves Creek Marsh, Skidaway Island, Georgia - 101402AT metaG (megahit assembly) | ecosystem: Environmental > Aquatic > Marine > Intertidal zone... | reverse complement strand
TGTGTTTGCACAGTTAAACAATAGCATGAACCTTGGAGATACCCAGAGAATGAAAATGGTTGTTACATTAGAATCATTTAATCCTTCACTGTATAGATTCCAAAAGATTCCAGTTCTACTGTATCATGTAAGTACTGAAACTATTAAACCGGCACTAGAACTAGAGAAAGAAAAAGAGAAACAAGGGTTTACTGATTCGGCAATTGATGTTCCAAAGGGTGAAGACAATCCTGATCAGGCACTCGATCAATTTGCATCTGGTTACTATGTTGTAGAATCTATCGAATTAATTTATAAAAAGAAACTTGGTAAATTCTACCAGCGAGTTACTCTACTTAGAAGAGATTGGCCAGCAAGATTAAATGCGGTTAAAGGGAATAAATAATTAAACTATGCAAGATTTCAAGACCACATTAGACTTTAGAAAGGGCTTTCGCTACAATAAACTAGCGGAGGATCCTACGTACTTGACGTTTTTCTTCATGTTTGATTATTACAGCGAAGAGTCTCCCCTATTTAATGGAGAAGCTGTTAGTTATTTAAAGAATGTAGTTAAAGATACGGAAAGGGCTACTGCTCTTGAAAACTTCATAAAGATTTTACAGAGAGTAAATTCTGAATTGCCTTGGTTTTGGCAAAGTGTTACTGGTGTAGAAACCGTCCAGCAATATGGAAATTTAGAGGAACCTTGGAGAGGTGCTGATAAACCAGCAATTGAAATAAGTTGCTTAGAAACTGTCGAATTGACTGTTTCCGGTATGATTGACCTATATAAAAGAGCAGCATATGATTTTGAGAGATGGGTTGAAGTTATTCCAAAGAATTTAAGACGCTTTAGAATGTGGGTTTGGGTTTCAGAAGTTAGAGATTTTTCTAGATCTTCTGCGTCAAAGGCATTTAGTGCGCTTCAACAGGCCGGAGGTAATAATGTGGTTAGCAATGATAATAGTGTTAAGAGTGCAAAACCATTCTTTCAAATTGAATTAGCACATTGTACATGGGATATTGATTCGACCAGCAATATATTTGCAGATCTTTCAAGAAGTCCTGGAGAAGTATCTACACCTACTATTAAAATATTTTACGAAAGAGCTAAGCACAATGGAGAATATGGAAACAATTCTTTACCAAATGCAAATAGAACTCTTGGGGAAATGCTTGGTGAAGTTGCACGAGAAAAACTAGATAGAATTGCAAGCGGTGTAATTGATAGAACAACTGAAAGTTTACAGGCAAGAGCACTCCTTGGAAATGTACATGGTCTTAACTTAGCATCAACGATTCAAGATGCCTTTAGCGCTGGATCAGTAAATGGTATTGCTAACATCTTAAACGGAGTCAACACTACAAGTAGAGGTAATTCAGGAGATGGTAACCTTGGAGAAGTACACGATAAAGTACCTCAAAAATCTTCAGTACCTAATGGAAACGTATATGGTAGAATACCACAAGACAGTGAAGATTTTAATTCTGAAAACGTCCATGCTGGTTCAAACGTTGTAGATAATGAAGGCTTAACTTCAGAAAACGTACATAGTAGTTCAAACGTGGTAGATAATGAAGGTCCAATCAACCAAAACGTACATAAATAATGGAAACCACTAGAGAGTTATATCGTGATAACGTTAGAGACTCTCACTGGATTGGTGAGGTTGTTAATAACGAAGATCCTCTTCTAAATGGAAGATGTAGGGTAAAGGTGTTTGGTAAATTTGACCTTTTACCAGATGAGGCTATTCCATGGGCAACTCCAATGAATCGCGATCAGGTAGGTGCACACTCAGTTCCTAGGGTTGGCGACATTGTAGCCGTTCGTTTCGATAATGGTAACATATACCACCCAGAGTATTGGTTCCAGGTGGATCAGAATAGTGCCCTTAAGAGTGAGGTACTTGAGAATTCTGAAACTCCTCAAAATGTAATTTCACTTGTCTACGACGACGAAAGAAACTTAAGAATATACCACTCACCCGAAGACGGATTAGTTGTAACGTCTGGAGAATCAAATACCGAGGCTCCAATGTTAAGATTTAGTCCAGAAGGAGAGATCTTTATTAACTCAGACAATATCTTTATTGCTGAAAGCGGGACAGATGATTCTGAACCAGCAGTTCGTGGAGAAACACTATCAAAGCTTCTACAAAAGATGCTTGACTTTATTACAACACATACTCACACTGCTCCAATGGGACCAACAAGTCCACCACTGCCTCCTGTTTCAATACAGGGTAAAGCACTAAAGAGTCAACTTGGTCAAAATTCAGGAGAGGGTAAAATTAAACAGAAATCAACACCTTAAAAATGGCTGATCAGAAAACAGGAGATAATTTAGGAGTAGGTACACTTAATGATGGGAATAGTGGAGCACCGAGTGCGTCACCTTCTACACCTTCTTCTGGTGGAGGCGGTGGTATACCAACTCCCACTGGAACCCCTGGAACTCCATCCGGAACCGGAACTCCAGCTGGAACTGGAACACCGGCAGGTACTGGAACGCCAACAGGTACTGGTGGAAACCCAGGTTCTACTGTAACTGCTTCACCACCAAGTCCATTTCCCCCAGGATCTAATTTAAGCGCAGCGCTTGATTCTTTTTTAAATAAAGGTGGAAGTGGTTTACCTTCATACGAAGATGTTGTTGGTATTTTTATTGCAACTAAAGTTGGAATGGATGAAATTAAAAGACAAAATCCTCAAATTGCAGATGCTGACTTTAAGGCTGAAGTTGATAGTTTAAAAGATTACTATATGAATGGTGCTGGAAAAGAGGCGCTTGAAGGAATGTATAAAGACCTAAAAGCAGCACTTGGAAAGGCAAAAGAAACGGCAGTTAAACTTCCGATTACAGCAACTCAAGCGATTGCAAGTTCAGTTCTCCCAGGTACGATAGGTATTGGAGTTCCTAACTTTGCAAAAATGGCACTGGACCTAAAAGTAAATACCGGTCAAATTAAAGAGGTTATTAATGACTTTTTGGTAACTGTTGCAACTGTATTAAAACTTGCTGGACAGCTTGGTCTTTCTAATAGTGGCCCAATTAAGCAGCTTGGTAATATTGCTCAACCACTTTTAAAATCGGCTCAAAAAATGGACGATGCTGAAAAGAAAGCAGATGCAAAAGAGGAAGAAGCAAATAGTCCAGAACCATTCGAGTTTAATATTAGAGGTACTGTTTATACCGAGGATTCTGCTTTAGAATTTGCAGATGAATTAGGAGTCTCTTTCGCCCTTTCATTAGAAGATATGACAAGTTTAGACGACCTTGCAAAACAAGCCGTGACTCCCGATGAGACTCTTATACAAATCAATGTAATTAAAGAGTACAATAAGTGGTACCTGGAAAATAAGAATATTTAACGAATATATACATTGTCTCACTTTTTAATTTAAACATAAATGTCAGAAAACAAAAGAAAACGCTTAACTAAGCCAGTGGCTGAAGAAGCAAAAGTAACTGAAACAGCAGTCGCTGATTCAAAAGAAGAAAGAGTAGAAGAAGAATCTTGGTTAAATGAAGACGGAACATTTGACTGGATTGGATACGAAGCAACCTGTATTACACATACTCGCAAACACAACCAACACATTAAAACCAATAACTTAAAGGATAAGATCTATTGTAGAGAACCTTATGCTCAAAAGTTATATGACTTATATATTGGACATAATAGTGTTCAAAATATGAGAACCAACGTAAGTGCTGGTGAAATTGTAGATGGTAAGGTATATGCTGTGTCTTCTGAATGGATGACAGTCGACGTTGATTACCGCGAAATGGTATATGTTCAGTTGTCAAAAGAACCTCAACATGTTATCGAAGATTACAAACCAGGTGATGAGGTATCAGTATTAATCACAAGCGACGGATACGATACGGCAAGTAACAATGCTCACATTACTGGATCTGTTTCAGGTGGTATGAAGCAAAGAGTCTTTAGAGACCTACAGGCTGGAGTTGATACTGCAGATACTGCATGGGTTGGTAGAGTTAGTCACATGATTGAGAATGGTGGTTATATTGTAGTTATTCAAGGTGTTGAGTGTTTTATGCCAGGTTCATTAGCTGGAATTAATAAACTACATGACTTTGAATCTATTATTGGACAAGAAATGTATGTTGTTCCAGTATCATTCTCACCAGAAAGAGGTACAATCGTAGTTTCTCACCGCAAGTATTTACAAGCAATGATTCCAACCGAGATTCAGAATCTTAAAGCTGCAATCGAAGACAAACATACAGGTGAAGTAACAGGTACTGCTAAATATGGAGTCTTTGTTGAGTTTAATACTTGTCTAACCGGTATGATTCACGTTAACGATTTAGATGAAGAAACAATGAAGAAATTCAAGGCAAGAGAAATCAAGCCTGGAGATTCAATTAGTTTCTGGATTAAAGACATCATTAGTAACACGAAGATTACACTAAGCCAAAAAGCTGAATCAATTGATAATCCATGGTCAGATGTTGACAAAAAGTTCAAAGTACCATGTAATGTTGAAGCAACTGTAAAAACTAAAAAGGACTATGGTCTATTCATTAGTGTTGAAGAAGGTTTAGTTGGTTTATTGCATGTTAGCGAACTTGAAGATGGAATTATGGATCTATATAATCCAGGTGATAAAATTACCGTACAGATTAATAGAATCGATAAGGCTGCTCAAAAGATCTTCCTTAAATTACCAGAATAATTTAACACATCTCTGAATGTGATATATACTTAATAAGTGTATAATATCATAATCAGTCGATGCAGACATTAAATAGAAATTCTGATAAATTATCAATCTTGAACGCCTCACAGATAGGTGTTGAGTTTGAATTTTATTCTAATCACGGCCTAGAAGAAACAAGAGATATGCTCAAAGTTCTTCTAGGTCGTGATATTCGTATAGAAACGAAGGCCCATTCTGACTTCCAGCCAGATGATAAGACATTTAAAATGGAACCAGATATGAGCGGCGGTAAAGGTCTAATTGAACTGGTTACCGGTGCAATTCCATACAGAAATGCAAGAATCATGATTATTAAGATGCTTGCATGGATTAGAGAAAATGGTTACACGACTGAAAGATCTTCAATTCACCTAAACCTTTCATTTCAGAAAGACTTCTTAGATGATAAGAATACAATTTCAAAAATGAACACTCTTAAGTTTATTCTTGAATTTAATGAAGATCAAGTTTACAAGCTTTTCCCAAATAGAAAAGATTCGATTTATGCTAAGTCGATTAAATGGGTAATGCCAAAGAATGAATCGTTTTATTTTGATAGTTCATTAATTTCTCAAATGAACTTTAACTTCCCAAATACTAAATACTACGGAGTAAACTTTGATAAGAAGATTAAAAATTACTTAGAATTTAGATATATTGGTGGAAAAGATTACGAACATAAGCAAGATAGTATTTTGTATCTTGTAGATCGATTTATTGTTCAAATGTGGAAATCATGTTCAGAACCTGAGTTCACTGAAACTAATAAAATCGAACTGAAAAAGATTCTTAATAAGAATTTACCATTTAGAGAAATACTTAGCGATTACACAAACTTAAAGAAGCACTATCCAAGTATTGAGGTAATGTCCGATCTACAAGAAGTAGATGCTGTGATTAGATTACAGTGGGATCGAATTAAAAACAAAATAGTTTCTTTAATCTCACTTGGTGGCATGGTAGAAGGTATTATTAATTATGACTCTGATATTGGTCGAGTACAGGTTAAAGATGGAAAGTTTCCAGTATGTTATGAAATTGATGGAGTAGATTTAATTGATTGTCATGTAAATGGAAACGTTTTTAATTCAAACATGCATAACTGTGAGATTACAAGATCAGTACTTAAAACATGTAATCTGTATAATGGTACTGAGGTTTCAGACTCTAAGATTGAATCTTCTTATGTACATGCAAGCTGTACTGCTAAGAACTGTTATGTGTTTGGTAGAGACGGGGTCTTTAAGGGTAAAATGATAGGAGGGATCTTTAGAGAAGGATTCATCGATGATAATACAAGATTTGACGAAACAGAAGTTGTCGTCAGTAAAAAAATAAATTCGTAAAATGAGCGAAATTAGAAGTGGTACTAGTGGATTAAGTACTCCAAGAGATTTTGGAACAGACTGTGAAAATGCATTCTTAGATGAATTAGCAGACGATATCACTGGTGCATGTATGGTTCCAGTAAATCTTCCAACTAGAGAAATCATGAACATTATTAAAAGAGCTAGAAAATGGTTCTACAAAAACTATGAGTATTCGGTAAGAGAAAACTTCTTCCATATTCCACATAATGTTTTTGAAACTGAATACTTTAGAAAAAATAGATCACTATACTTACCGGATAAGTCAAGTACTGGCGCAGGTCAAGTATTCTCAGTTTTTGGACTTTGGGATCTTTCTAGTGGATGGAATGGAGGTGGATCTGGACTAGACATCAGATTTACATCACTAGGGGATTTTGGAATGGAAAGAATGATGTTTAAAGGGGCTTATTCTGGTTCTGGTTCAGCAGATTTCGCAGAAAACCTACAGTACTATGTGGTTAACAGGTCTCTATTTGATCTTTCAAGACAAATTTTAGAGAACCCAATTTCATTCTCATATTCTCAACTAACTGGAGAGCTTAAGTTTTTAGGAGACACTCCAAAGGGTGATGTGATTATTAATGTATATGAAACCATCGAAGATTGTGCATTGTACAATGATGAAATTTTCTTTAGATATTGTTCAGCAAAAATCAAACAGTCTTTAGGAGCTAAACTTGGAATCTTTAAGTTTGCGCTTCCTGGAAATGTTGACTTTGATTATGATGCGATCAAATCAATGGGAGACGAAGAATTAGCAGAAATTAAAGAGGAAATCAAGGGCGACGAAGGTGTTGACTGGATGTTCCACGGCTAATTATAATAAATAGAATATGGAACTGTATATTAAGACCATTGGCGACCCCAATCATAATCCAACTGAAGTTCATTCAAAAAATGAAATTGATCAGTTGATTACACAGATTGAAACTATCCTCTTCACTAATAAAGGAGAGGTTTTAGGGGATGCTGATTTTGGTTGCAGTTTAAATGACCTATTATATGAACTTAACGCAAATGAGTTCGTTGTAAAAAATGAAATAGACAAACAAATAGCAAGATATTGTCCACTTGCTTCTAAATATAGAGTAGACGCTGAAGTTAGCTTTATTAGAGGAGAGGTAAGAGACGAAGCATTTATTGACATTACAATCGATAGCCAATATATGATATCAGTGTCAAGTTTATAAAAAATTAATTAGATAATGGCTGAACAAAAATTTCTAAATAAGACGAGGATAATCGCTTCTCAGATCTTTGATGACACTAGAACCTATATTTCTAGAGTCTACAAAAGATCGGGTACTTTATTCACTAACGCTTCGCCGTTTGCTCAAATCCTGAGGGTTCTTTCAGAGATTTCTGAGCTATTATTATTCTATGTTGAAGATTCTACTGTAGAACAAAACATATACACAGCGCAACAAGCAGAATCAATCTACGGACTTGCTAGACTTGCTGGACATGATGCAACCAGAGGATTTGCGGCTACTGGTGAACTTGCAATTAGAATCAACCCACAGTCAGGCGCCCTAACTAATTTAGCAGGAGATGGGATCTCGATTCCAGCAAATGCTGAACTTAAATTTGATGCAAACGGACTTTCTTATATGTTAAGAACATCAAGAGATGCATTTAGAATTAATAAGAATCAAAGAGAAAAGATTAAAGTTGTTATTGTACAGGGTAGATCAGAAACTCAAAGCGTTACTGGTGATGGTGAATCATTCCAAAGTTACAATATCCAAACTGGAGGAACAACAGATCATAACCTAGTAAAAGTATCGGTTAATGGAGAACAATGGACTAAATTCAATTCAGTTTATGAAATGAATGCCGGAGATAAAGGGTTTATTGTTAAAACTGGTATCAGTGGAGGTTTAGATGTTTACTTTGGTACTAATAATTTCGGTACAATTCCAGCTAATGGTTCTATTATTGATATTGAGTACATTATTCATGAGGGAGCAAACGGTAATATTGAAGATGCTGAAGACTTAACAATTAAATGGATTGATGAAGGTCAAGATAGTGCTGGTAACTTTTATGACCTAAACGAAATCTTGTCAGTTGAAGTTACATCATCTCCGAAAATGGGTGCTGACCCAGAATCTACTGAGTTTACAAAGGTAATTGCACCACTTGCGTCAAAGTCATTTGTATTAGCAACTCCAGATAACTATGAGTACTTCCTATCAAGATATGGTATTTTCTCATATATTGATGCGTATAATACTGCTGACGATGGTTATATCGACGATGACAATGTAATCTATATTTTTGCAATACCAGATATTAAAAGAAAACTTGCAAAGAATCAAGACTACTTCTCAATTCCACAGCAAGAAATGTTCTTTGACCAGAATGAATATGATAAAATGACACAGGTCCTACAAGACAGTGGTCAAATGATGGTTACAACTGAAGTTAAATTTGTTAAACCACAAATTAGAAAATATGCAATGGATATTTCAGTTAGATATTTTGAAGGATTTAGTAAAGAAAACATTGCAAATGATATTAGAGTAGCTATTTCTGAATACTTATTGAATATCACAAGAAGGGATAAATTACCAAAGAGTGATATTATCTATATCCTAGAAGGAATTGAAGGGGTTGATGCAGTAAACGTTCAATTTAGAAGCGAAACTGAAGAAACTGCTAGAAGACTAGGTTACTATGAATCAGTTACAACTACAATTGCAGCCCAGGAACCAGTAACTCTTGAAGATATTGGTAATGGTAAACAAAAGTACGTATTCTTTAAGAAAATTGAAGAGGTTACTAAAGTGAATATTACTGAAAATGATTCAATTCCAGCTGATATTGTAGGTCTAGATCAATGGGGTGATATTATTCTAGACAAAGAAGAAATTGCAGTATTCAGAGGAGGTTGGCAAGATCGTGATGGAGATGAAATCAAAGATGAGCCAGCAATTAATGAAGAATCATGTCTTTCTATAAACTTCGACGGTACTCCAGTACCAAGAAAGATTTATACAAGAGTACAGACATCAAATAGAAAAGCACTATAATGGAATCTTTATATAAAGGACTATTAAAATATAAACTAAAGAAGCTTTATTCTAGCAGAAAAACTAGAAAGGATAATCGTTTAAACCTAGGTTATGATTACTCTGAAAGTTTAATGCAAAGAAACATGTCTTCTCATGTTCTGAGAAATCAGACAATAAGCGACTTTATTAGTTTTATTAATGATTATTTAATGAATCTAATCCGATCAATAAAGATGATGCAACAGTACAAAAACTATACTGTTAAAAAAGACGACACAAACGTTAAATAATGTTTGATAACTTAAAGATATTTAAAGGAACTGATCATGTTCTAGACACAACAGTAGACCAGAATGGTGTACTGAAAACTTCTGTGTATCTTGATGAGGTTTCTACTGGACTATATGAGTCAGCAACATTATTCTTTTTAGAAGATGTTGAATATAATAGTGCTCGCTATTTAAATAGACCACTATCAGACACTCAAACTGCAGGCGAATTTGTATTCAAATGGAAAAATGATTCTTATTCCTCAGATGATCTGATAATGTATACTGCAAGGGTTGAAAATGGATTGACTAAAATTAATGTTGAAACTAATCAGCAAATTTCAATCCTTGATAATTCAACCGTTACTGGTACAAATAATGGAGTAAAGCAGGTTTCAAGCGTAAATAATGAGGCGGTACAGGTTAACGTTGCTCTTAATTCTGAAGATGAAGGAAGACACGAGAACACCCTTCTAGTGTATTATAACGATGGAACAACAAGTACACTCATTGCGAGTATCTTTTTCTACGGTGAGGTTGTAGGTGAAGATGAGAGGTTAAGAGTCCTATTACAAAACTTAGGAGCTAGTCTAGATGAAGGCGACTTTATCCTATTTAAGGAGCATGATATTACTGAAATGGCTCCTGACTATATTTTATTAAACCAAAAAAGAAGAGAGCTCTTATTAGAATTAGCAAACATAAAACCATTTATTGGAACTTACAAAGCTATTCTAAATG
>Ga0181566_10005646_pt1 | contig 10111 bp, 7 predicted proteins | sample 101ome_15_FD_133762 | JGI IMG/M metagenome (GOLD analysis project Ga0181566, IMG submission 133762) | Coastal salt marsh microbial communities from the Groves Creek Marsh, Skidaway Island, Georgia - 101402AT metaG (megahit assembly) | ecosystem: Environmental > Aquatic > Marine > Intertidal zone... | reverse complement strand
CGATGCACGAGCGACGAGGTCTCATCCACGTCGGCGCGTCGTCGCTCGGACGGCATCGCGCGTTCGTCCGTCCGTCCGTCCGTCTCCGCGTGTCGTCGACTCGCGCACCTCTCTCGGGTGTTACACCCCGGGTGGTGTCGTGCAGTCGTGCATTCATTGTGAATGAATCATTCACTATTGGATATGGGCTTCGATCGATCTATACCTACACCCCGGGTGGTGTCGTGCAGTCGTGCATTCATTGTGAATGAATCATTCACTATTGGATATGGGCTTCGATCGATCTATACCTACACCACGAGTGATGGGCTAAAAACTGCGGGACCGATACGTATGGGCACACAGTGTTGACGTAGTTTGGATAGTCGGACGCGTCGCGTCGCGGCGTCGCGGCGGGGCGCGCGGTCAGGCGGTCGTCGTCGTCGTCGGTGTCCGCAGCGCGTCGTCCGCGGTGGCGTCGACCTCGCGCGCGTCGGCGTCGGCGTCGGGAGCGAGGGTCTGCACGGCGCGTCTGGCGGCGGCGCACGACGCGGCGACGCGGCGGAGCGCGCGCGGGTGCACGTCGAAGTGGAGGTCGACGATCGACGACGTCGCGACGCCGGCGTCTCTGACGACGAGACGCGCGGCGGCGCGACACACGGCGTCTGGATGGTCGTCGTCTTCGTCTTCGTCGCCCTTCGTCGTCGTCCTCTTCGACGCCGACGTCGACGCGCGCACCGCCCAATCGAAATCCGCCAAAAATCTTCCCGGCATCGCCGCCGCCGCCGCCGATTTCTCTCGCCACTTGTGTCGACGCTCGAGCGCGCGTTCGACGAGCAACGCGTCTAATCGCTCGTGTCCGCTCCCCGGCTCGAAACCCAACGTCCCGCGTCCCGTCGTCGTCCCCGCGCGCTCGCCCTCTCCCAGCGTCCACACCGCGCGTCTCACGAACGCCTCGCACGCCTCCGCGCACGCCTCCGCCTCACACGTCGCCTCTACTCGCAACATCTCCGCGCTCTTCGCCGCGTTCTTCGCCAATCGCGTCGCCCGCGCGCTCGGTCCCGCGCGCAAACCGTCGCACCACGCCTTACATCCATCGTCCAAGAGTTCGCGCACGACGTCCGCGGACTCGGCGTCGAGGAGCGCGCGAAGCGCCGACGAATTCGAAGTCATCGTCGGCGTCGACGCCGGCGGCGCCATCGTCGCGGCGCGCGGATGAGTGCGGTCTGATGGATCGAATGAAAGGATTGAATGTTCGATTCGAAGAGACGGCAGTCGCCGCCGCCGCCGCGGCGGAGACGACGATGACGACGGCGGTCGCGCCGCTCCCGAGAGGATCACACTACGCGCCGACGGCCGCGGTGCGAGACTGCGAGACGCGAGAGAACGTGTACTGCGCGCGGTTTTGTTCGCTCGAGGGGGCCGAGGACAGATTAATGCGAACCTTTGCGACGTGCGCGGGACGACGCGCGGAGGTGTACGAGTGCGAAAAGAGCGGGGCGGTGACGCTCGTAGCGTCGTTCGAGAGTGGGGACGCGAACGCGGCGCTCTACGCGTGCGAGTGGTGCGCGTTCGATGAGGAGGAAGAGGAGGACGCCGACGCCGACGCCGACGCGACGCCGTCGGCGAGGACGACGACGACGACGACGACGACGAAGCGTCGACCGTGTTTAGCGCTCGGAGGGACGGGATCAACAATCGAGATCGTGGATTGCGCGTCCGGGAAGACGTGGACGAATCTGATCGGACACGGAGGCGTGGTGAACGCCATCGTTGCGCACCCGCGCGAACCGAGTCTGTTGGCGTCGGCGAGCGGCGATTTGAGCGTTCGTTTGTGGCACGTGAAGACTGGGGTGACGATCGCGATATTCGCGGGGAGTCTGGGACACAAGAACGACGTGTTGGCGGTGGACTTTCACGGCGTGCGCGATGATCTCGGGCGGTTGAAACTGGTGAGCGGCGGCATGGACAATCACGTCAAGGTTTGGGCGACGCCGCCGCTCGACGCCGCCGTCGCCGCGGCGAGATCGTGGACGCGACCGTTGGCGGAGTTTAAAACGGTCATCGTGGACGCCCCAATGTTTAGCAGTAGTCGAGTGCACAACAATTACGTCGATTGCGTAGGATGGGTCGGCGACGCCGTCCTGAGTAAGAGCGTCGACGGCGTGGCGAAACTCTGGGTTCCCGACGCCCCCGTCGGCGTCGTGCACACGCGAGGACGACAGTTTCGTCTCGTCGCCGAGTTCCCACAGAGAGACGCCGAGTTATGGTGGATCCGGTTCGCCGTCTCCGCCTCGCACAACGTCCTCGCATTCGGCAACGATAAGGGTCAAGTGTCCGTGTGGCGTCTCGACGTTCCCTCCGCCGCCGAGCGCGCCCCGGCGCGCCTCACGTCTTTTCCCGCGCGTCTCGGCAAACGCGCGTCAAGTATGGTTGATTTTACCTTACCCGAGGGCGAAGGATCGCGCGTCGTTCGACAGTGCGCCGTGAGTCGAGACGGCGCCATCGTCGTCGCCGCGTGCGAAAACGGTCTCATCTGTCGCTGGGACTGCGTGTGGATCGAGAAAGAGAGCGACGACGAGGAAAGCGACGACGAGAAAAGCGACGACACGAGCGGGAGTGGGAACAGCGGCGGGAGCGCCGGCGCGATCGACCGCGACCGCGAGCGAGACGGTTCGAACGGCGCGTGACGCGCGTCTCGTTCGACGCGTCGCACCGACGCGTCGTTTGACACATCGTTTGACACTTAGACGCACGCATCACTGTAGTACCCGTGTAACTATTCATTCATTCATTCATCCATTCGATGTTTCATTCCGTCGTCGACGAGCGAGGAAATGGGAGAAACCGAGACAGTTTCTCGCGAATTCGTCGCGAATTGAGGAATATTACTTTTTCTTCTCGATTCCACCAAACCGCGTCACTCGGCGACTCGACGACCGACCGACGCGTTCGATCGTGCGGTGAATTCTCTGATCGCGCGCGCGGTGTGTTATTCTCCATGGGCGCGAACGCGAGCGCGTCGCGACAGGCGCGTCGCCACCGACGCGCGCGCGAGGGCGCCGAAGGCACCGGCGTCGATCCTCGCGCGGATCTTCGCGCGCACGCGGCGTCCGCGCGCGTCGACGGCGACGTCGCGGCGATGGTGGCGTCCGCGGCACGCGCGCGGGAGCGCACGCCGAGCGCGGTGGATCGAGCGCCGACGCACGAGACGACGACGATTCGGAATCACGTCAATCTGAATAAAGCGTCGCTCGAGTGCGTCGCGTCGCCGGACGGCGATCGGCACAAGCTCGGAATCGCGTTTAAAGTGGACGCGGATTTACCCTATCGCGTGAGCCTGGCGTACGTGGCGCGAGAATCGCCCAAGGATGGAAGTTCGTTTGCGCCGGCGTCGATGAATCCGGTGGCGCGCGCGAGTCCGAGGGCGACGACGTCTGCGCGATTCGATGCGGGACTCGGTGGGAGATACGAACAATCGATACACGAACTCATCGATACGCGTTCGTTCGGGGGCGAACACGAACTCACCACGACGAACGCGGAGACGAGGACGTACCCGCTCGCGATTCGATTGGAGTGCGTCGAGGAGGGCGGCGACAAGACGCTGGACGACTTACCGCCCAATCCTCCGGGCGGGTTCGCGCCTTTACACCCATGGGTCCAGAGTCAAACGACGTACGTCGAATTCGAGCGATGTTCAAATCCGAGCGCCGCCGCCGACGCGGCGACAGAGTCGGCGTCGTCCGCGTCCGCGAACACCGCGAATACCAAAAACGTCTCGTGGACCTGTCGCGCGACGAAACAAAAAATTTGGGTCCGCGGCGCCTCGTACGAACTCCAAGAGATTTACGGCATCGAAACCACCCCCGACGATCCCAACGCCGCCGCCGGCGGCGTCGTCGACGCCGCCTCCTCCGCCTTTGCCGAATCCGACGAGTGCGTCATCTGTCTCACCGAACCTCGCGACACCACCGTCCTCCCGTGTCGCCACCTGTGCATGTGCGCCGAGTGCGCCCACCACCTCCGCGACCAAACCACGGGGACGGTCTGTCCAATCTGTCGCAATCCCGTGGAGAGTCTGTTGGAGATTAAAATGCGCGATTGAGCGCGGCGCGATCGCAAACAATGCACACACGACTCACACACGATTCACACACGGACCAACGCGCACGCCCGCCCGACCCCCTGATCGCGTCGACCGATCTATCGCATCCGCACACACGCACGCGACGTCATGCACGCCTCCGCGACCGCGACCACGCCCCGACTCGTCTCCGCCAAGGCGTCCATCGCCCACGACGCGTCCGCGCTCAAACGCGTCTCCCGCGTCGCCAAGGTTCGTGATGGATGACGATCGATGGCGGACGGAGATACGCTCGATACGATTCGCGCGAAATGGACGCGAACGACGAGCGCGCCGACTGACGAGACGACGTTCGCGATATGATGTAGGCGGCGACGCGCGATGTGACCGTTCGCGCGGATTGGTCCGTGGGTTCGGACGTGAACACGGTACGTACGACGAGCGCGGGGATCGGATCGGCGGGGACGCCGACGCGCGGGATCCGGCGGATCCGGCGGGCGCGAACGCGCGAACGCGCGCGAGGGGACGGGATGGGGTCGTGTGTGTCGCGTGTCTCGAGTCCGATGTGGAGTGTTTTGTGTGTGTCGTGTTCGGGACCGTGAGATTGTTGAGACTGACCGAAGCGCCGCGGTGTTCATTCATTCGTTCGCAGATCGTCTGCTTCAACACGGCGGCCGTCATGGGCGCGATGCGATTCGGTTTCATGCCGAGCGTGAAGAAGAACTACGGTGGTGCGTCTTCGTACAAGATGGTGGACCAAGAGGGCACGAAGAACATCGGTTCGAAGGATCCGGCCGGTTTCACCGCCGTCGACGTGCTCGCCGCCGGTTCTTTCGCCACCATCCTCTCCGCCGGGGAAATCCTCTCCGGTCAAGTGCCGTACTAGACGACGATCGCGTCGTCGGTCGGTCGTCTCTCGACGCGACCTTTCGTCGTCGTCACTTCAACACACAGAGACTGTAGGACCGCGTCGTTCGTTCATTCGACGAATCGTTGGTTGTTCATACGATATCTTTCGTTAGCCGCTCGTCGTCCGTCCCTCTCTCCTCCCCGCGTCGACGCCGCGCGCATCATCGATCGCGATCGTCGGACGCGGGTTTCATACACAACCCATAACTTTGACGCGTGTGAACGGTATCGTGAGTTCACATAATTTTACCTCATTCGTGCCCTCAGTTAACACGCGTACATAGCGTGAAGGTCCCTTAACTCAGTTGGTCAGAGTGAGGTGCTAATACACCACATCGAAATTTCAGACTTACATGTAGAAGTACATGAATGACTATGTGTCGCCCACGAGTCACATCGTGGGAGTGCTGAACGTATCTACACGGTAGTGCGGACCATCGGTCTGTACTGTAGAGAAGCAACGCCTAAGTCGTCGGTTCGACCCCGGCAGGGACCAACCATACTTTTTTGTGCGAGAACGTTTATTGATTCAGTGAACAACGTGCGGGTAGCCTTCCCACAAGCAACTCAAGTCGAAATGGATGAAACGAGGCGACCTCCAGGTCCAAATCAGATCGCAACTGAGCGCACGCACATTCGTCAACGTCGACGTATCTCGAGCCTTGGGCCTGGAGGGCCACGATTGATCACTTCTCGCCACTGACGCCACTAACGGTTCTTAAAGTCCATGGGTACCATGTAAAACAAACGTCTATTACGCTTATTCACCGTTTACGTCGTGAAACGCGCCCGTCGACGCGCTCTGGCCACACACGTGCATGCTGGGGTAAATGTCACCCCCACAAAAGTCCAAATATTCGACATTTACCCCCACAAGGGTAGGGTCCAAGTGTGTCTATGCAGTGAGGCACTTTTCGCTCGCGTGTCACATGCGCGCATCGGTTCTATCATTCGGTCATATTCGGAAGATCCCGCGTTCGACCCCGGTAGTAGCGGCCACGAGTCCCGAACGGTGGAGTTCCTTTTTTTTTGTCCAGCCTCACCACGTTTTTTGCCCCTGGCGGACCGGACCGCGTCCGCCTGCCGGGGTCGAACGACGGCCACGAGTCCCGAACGGTGGGAGTTCCTTTTTTTTGTCCAGCCTCACCACGTTTTTTGCCCCTGGCGGACGCGTCCGCCTGCCGGGGTCGAACGAGTAGCACGAGTCCCGAACGGTGGAGTTCCTTTTTTTTGTCCAGCCTCACCACCACGTTTTGCCCCTGGCGGACGCGTCCGCCTGCCGGGGTCGAACGAGTAGCGGCCACGAGTCCCGAACGGTGGAGTTCCTTTTTTTTGTCCAGCCTCACCACCGGCGGACAAAACCGCGTCGGCGTCGTATTCACGTCGTCGCGACTGCGAACCGTCGGTGTGAAGGGCGCGACGACGCGCGCGTCGTCGCGAGCGCTTCCCCGACGGAATCGCAGACGCCTGAGGAAGACGCCTCAACGACGCCTGTTCCTCGACTCGCCGACGCTCGGGGTACGCCGTCGACGATCGACACGACGATGGACACGAGCGCGTCGTCTTTTTCGGTCACGCCGGGTTCGAGAGCGTCAACCTCCCTTCTTTTTGCTGATTGTTTGTTTTTATTACAACAAAAAGTGCCCCCGCTACGAACAAAAGCAAGTCGCGCGCGATGGAGCGAGAAACAAAACCGGTCGAAAGCAGTAGCAGTCAACACGAGGCGCCGTATCTGGCGTCAGTTCGGGCGACGAGTCGCGACTGTTCCAAAGTCGCGCGTCGTCGTTTCGCGAAGACGACGAAAGACGCGACGACGGAGCCCACGATGACGAGAGATTGACGCACGACTGACGACGACGGCGTCGGTGGAGACGATGCGCCGAGCGCTACGGGCATCGTCGTCGTCGTCGTCGTCGTCGTCGTCGTCTCTCCCATCGCCGCCTCCTTTGGGCACGCCGAGTTGGACGTACACTCGGCGAAGAGGTCTTGCGCGTGGTAGTTGTCGCTCTTAAATACGGATAATCCGTTCACCGCGTCGGTGAAGTCGTACAAAACCTCCGAGATGGAGCCGAAATCGACGTCCAGCGTGCAGTTGGGCGCTTCGAGTCCGAGTCGCGCCGCGCTGGATGATGATTTCATCGCCGACGCCGTCCCCCCCGCGCCGCCGCCGCTCGTGGGCATGGGTAGGAGCATGATCGGAACCTCGATCTCGCTCGTCGTTGGAATCTGTAAGTACGCGCCGACGCCGGCGAGAGAACCCGTGCACTTATTCTTCGTCGCGTCAGAGTACTCGTACGTTTCGGACCACATGGGCGCGAGCTCCGCCGGTCCAGAGTCGCAGTTGAGCTGCGCGTACGCGTCCAAACCAACGTAAATGTCTTGTCGCGCGTGTAATCGCGGACCAACGCACACGGTGCCCCCGCACAGGGCGACGAATGCCTTTTCGAGCGTCGCGACGGCACCGATTTGCAATCCAGTGACGATGGACGCGGTGAGCGTATTCTTTGCCTCGACAGTCGGCGAAGAAAACGAGACGCTCGGATTCTTCGAGAGTTCGACGACGACGGGAAACTCCACGGTGACGGCGATGCCGACCGTCCCTTCGGCTTCGGCTTTGAAATAATACGGCATCTCGAGCGTGAACTCGTAATCGAGCGCGATGGACAATCCGGCGTAGATCACGAAGACTCTCGTCCCGGAGACGCTCGTGTCCAAATCGAGGTGATCCTTGAGAAAATCACCCGTCTTTGTCATGCCCATCTTCATCGTAACGCTCGTCTCGGTCTCCACGCGCAAGGTGAATTCAATCTTCCCGCTCGTTGTGTCCGCCATGAGTCTCAGCGCCGATTCCATGTCGTCGGCGAAATCGTCAAAGACTTTTTCAAACGCATTCTTCCCGCCGAGGCGAGAGACGTCGCGCGGCGTCATGACCTCAAACGGATGACGATGCACCCGGTCGGATAACCGCACGAGTTCTTTCAAGACGAATCCCTCGGCGCGCGAGAGTCGAGTCTTGATGTCTTCGTGTGCGCGCATCAACGTCTTCGCGTCGTCCTCGGAGAGCAGTCGTCGGCGGCGTCCGCTGAAAAATTTCCCATTGCCGAGTTTTTTGATGTCGTCGACGATGTCGTCCAGCCCCGACTCCTCGTACAAGGCGGTGAAAAACGCTTCAAACATGTCTCCGAAGGCGCTGACGAGACGTTCGCCGACCTTGGAGCTCACCTTGAACTCTTGAATCTCCGCGCACAGGGCAAAGGCGAGATCGGGGAAATCGACGACGAGCGAACCCGGTGCCTCGGAGATGTTTTCAAACTTCTCCGGCCAAGGCATGGGATACTCTTCGTCGTCGTGACAGCTGAGCGAGACTTTGAGACATCGTTTACCGAGACTCTCGTCGTCGTCGTCATCTCCGCCGCCGAGTCTCGCGGACACGCTCGCAGACGCGCGGCGGGTGAGAACCTTTTCGCCTCGAAACGCGGCGGCGACGCCCTCGTGCACGTCGTCGATCATCGCCGAATGACGGCTTCGAAGCGCCGCGCTGAGCTCGGCCGACGACGTGGATGTTCCCACGATACCCTTGACCGAGTCCTCCACAATTTCAACGAGTTCGTTTGCGCTCGACGCAATCTCTCCCCACACGTGTTTGAGCAAGTCTTTGACTTCGCTCTGCAAGTGATTGGCGACGTTTTCCAACGCGTCTTGCGCGTCCTCGAGCGTTTGTTGCAGCACGTTCGGTAAAACCTTGAGCTGAAGCACGCCGTCAATTGTCTCCTCGGAGGCCAACTTGGTGAACGCCGCGGCGGAATCAATCGTCGAGGAGAGTTCGTCAACGACGGATTTGGGAATCAGCGCCGAGGTGGCGTCCACCAAATCGGACACCGATTTCACGTTTTGCAACTTGGACAAAGAGTCCACGGCGGACATCATCTCGTCGTACCCGGGGATGTCGACGCACAGCGAGGCGCACTTCTTCGGCACTTTGAACTGGATTTTCGGCACCTTGATGCATTTTTTAAACTTTTTGCCGAGAATCTTCAATTTGGCGCAAACCTTGGGCACCTTGATTTTGTATTTGTCCTTCAAACCGAGATCACTCGTGCATAGATCGAAGCATTGATTCGAACCCTTGGACTTGTCGACGATGGCCGTCTTGGTCAACGTCTCCGACACGACGTCGCTGTCGAGCTCATCGGCGTTTTCTTCGGACGAATCCAACGCCAGTTCGTCAAAATCTTTCTCATCGAGGTAGTAGCCATCGTATTCGGACTTGTACTCGTCCACGTCCATCTGGTCTGCCGGAAATTCTTGAAGAGCGAGCGCGTCGGCGCTCTCGTCGCTGAGCGTCATGCTCTCCGCCGCGTATTCGCTCTTGAGCGTCTCTGCGACGTATTCGAGCACGCACTGTCGCAACTCTTGATTCACCATGTCGGTATGCACCGGATACGGCGCGCCGACGCTCCAATACGCCGTCTCGTACGAATCAAAATTACAGTTTGAGCACGACGACGTATCCGTCGTCGGATACTTTGGCAAGCATCCAGACTCAAACACGTATCTGTTCGTGTCGCACCACGCATGATACCGCAACTCTCGCCCGCAATCCGCCTCCTCGTCCGACGCCGGCGACACGCAGTACAGCGTTTCATCCGCCAACATTTTACACATGTTTCGCTGCTTCTTGTCGAAATCGTTGCTCCCGCCCGACTCGCACGCCGACTTTGGGTAACAGTACGCGTCGTCGTAACCACCCTTCGTCGTCGTCGTCGCGCTCGTCGGCGTCGCGCTCGTCGTCGTCGCGCTCGTCGGCGACTTCGTCGCCGATTTAAACGCATCGCTCGCCGACGAAGATATCGACTGTGTCATCTTTTTTATCGATGAAAACGCACCACCCACCGCCGCCGCGTCGAGTTCCGCCCCCTCACCGCCGACGACGACGACCGAGGAGGCGACGAGCGCACCGACGCTCACCACCACGAACGCACCCCATCGCGCCCGTCCCGATCGCCCGTCCCGTCGCGTCACCGCGCGCGCCGTCATTCGCGGGCGGTCGTCGGTGAGGAACGGCCGCGCTTCACGACGCGATGACTTCACGGAGCTCCAACGAGTGCGGTCGCGAACGCACCCGCGTCCGGCGTT
>Ga0181566_10005643_pt1 | contig 10112 bp, 9 predicted proteins | sample 101ome_15_FD_133762 | JGI IMG/M metagenome (GOLD analysis project Ga0181566, IMG submission 133762) | Coastal salt marsh microbial communities from the Groves Creek Marsh, Skidaway Island, Georgia - 101402AT metaG (megahit assembly) | ecosystem: Environmental > Aquatic > Marine > Intertidal zone... | reverse complement strand
TATCCTGATGTAATTGAGTCTGCTGGCTCAAAAACTGGAAAAGCTAAAGTAATCAAATCTCATCACAATGTTGGCGGACTTCCGGAGGATCTAAATTTTGAACTCGTGGAGCCATTAAGAGAACTTTTTAAAGATGAGGTTAGAAATATTGGCATTGAATTAGGTATACCGCATGAGATGTTGTTTAGGCATCCATTTCCAGGGCCTGGGCTTGGGGTAAGAATATTAGGTCATGTGAGAAAGGAATATGCAGATATTTTAAGACTTGCAGATAATATCTTTATGGAAGAATTGTATAAAGCAGATTTATATCATCAAGTTAATCAGGCATTTGCTGTGTTTCTTCCAGTTAAGTCAGTTGGTGTGACTGGTGATGAGAGACGATACGATTATGTCATTTCCCTGAGAGCTGTAGAAACCATTGATTTTATGACTGCAAGATGGGCAAGATTGCCTTATGATTTTTTGGATACTGTTTCAAATAGGATAATCAACGAAATTCATAGAGTATCAAGAGTTGTGTACGATATCTCTGGTAAACCCCCAGCTACAATTGAGTGGGAGTAAGATCTTCGAATTAATATCTATACATGCTATTCATGCTATATTTAAGATTGAATTAAAAGGTAACATAATTGTTTAATAATGATCAGGTGATGTAGGTATGAAAATTGCTATTGCTGGCACGGGTTACGTAGGTTTATCTAATGCTATGTTATTGGCGCAAAACCATAGTGTGGTGGCCTGTGATGTATTAAGTGAAAAAGTTGATCTACTTAACCAAAAACAATCACCAATCCTCGATGCTGAGATTGAAGATTTCCTGGCCAATAAAGATTTGGATTTTGTCGCAACTTTAGACAAAGAACAGGCTTATCAAAATGCCGATTTTGTAGTGATTGCCACACCAACCGATTATGACACGCAGACTAATTACTTCAATACTGCTTCGGTAGAAGCGGTGATTCAAGATGTGATTTCCATTAATCCTCAAGCGGTAATGGTGATTAAATCGACAGTTCCAGTAGGTTACACTAATCAAGTTAAGGCCAAATTTAATTGCAACAACATTATCTTTTCGCCTGAATTTTTAAGAGAAGGTTTGGCTTTGTATGACAACTTGTATCCGTCGCGTATTATTGTGGGTGAAAAATCAGAGCGTGCCAAGAAATTCGCTAATCTATTGGTACAAGGTGCGATTAAAGACAATATTGATGTGCTATTTACTGGTGCTACCGAAGCTGAAGCAGTGAAACTCTTTAGTAATACCTATTTAGCCATGCGAGTGTCGTATTTTAACGAGCTAGACTCATATGCCGAGACTCACGACTTGAATGCACGTCAAATTATAGAAGGCGTGGGCTTGGATCCCCGCATAGGTTTACATTACAACAACCCATCATTTGGTTATGGTGGTTATTGTCTACCTAAGGATACCAAACAGCTTAGAGCCAATTATCAAGATGTGCCTAATGCACTAATTGGCGCCATTGTTGATGCTAACACCATGCGTAAGGATTTTATCGCTGATCAAATTATTTTAAAAAATCCGAAAGTAGTAGGCATACACCGTCTGATTATGAAATCGGGCTCAGACAACTTCAGGGCTTCATCTATTCAAGGCATTATGAAAAGAATTAAAGCTAAGGGCATTGAAGTTGTGGTGTTTGAGCCCGTTCTAACTGAACAGGGTGAGACAGAGTTCTTTCACTCTAAAGTGATTAATGATCTGGAACAATTCAAAGAGATGTGCGATGTCATCGTAGCTAATCGAATGGTGGGTGAATTGGATGATTGCAAAGATAAAATATACACGCGTGATTTATTTAATAGTGATTAAATATAGTAGGTTTTTATGAAAATATTAGTAACAGGCTCTGCTGGTTTTATAGGTTCAGCGCTTTCAATTCAACTATTGGATCGGGGTGATATTTTAGTGGGCATTGATAATCATAATGACTACTATGATCCCAAGCTAAAAGAAGCGCGTTTGGCTCGTCATATCAATCATCCAAACTACACACACATCCGCATGAATATAGAAGACCGCCAAGCTATGGCTGATCTCTTTGAACATGAAGGGTTTGACAGTGTTGTCAATCTAGCAGCTCAGGCTGGCGTGCGTTATTCTTTAGAAAATCCATTAGCCTATATCGATACCAACCTAGTGGGCTTTGGCCATATTTTGGAAGGTTGTCGTCACAATAATGTTAAACATTTAGTTTATGCCTCTTCAAGTTCTACCTATGGTCTTAATACTAAGCAACCATTTTCTACCCATGAGTGTGTCAATCACCCAGTTAGCTTATATGCGGCGACTAAAAAGGCAAATGAGCTGATGGCTCATACATACTCGCATCTTTACAGTTTGCCAACAACTGGTTTAAGATTTTTTACGGTTTATGGTCCTTATGATAGACCAGATATGGCCTTGCAGAAATTTACCCGTGCGATTATCGCTGGAGAGTCAATTTCTGTATTTAACTACGGCAAACACCGTCGTGATTTCACTTATATTGATGATATTGTGGAAGGTATTATTCGTGTCCTAGACCGCCCTGCGCCGGTAAATCCTGAATGGGATAGTTATCATCCTGATCCAGCAACCTCAAGCGCACCTTATCGTGTTTATAACATTGGCAATAACAATCCAGTAGAGCTAATGGATTATATCGAGGCTTTAGAAACTTCGCTTGGTATGAATGCAAAAAAAGAACTTTTACCACTTCAACCTGGTGATGTGCCAGATACTTATGCCGATGTTGACGATCTAATAGAAGAGTTCGGTTATAAGCCGTCAATGAGTTTAAAACAAGGCGTAGAGAATTTTGCTAAGTGGTACATGGAATACAATAATTTTTAAAAAGTAATGACATTTTGCGCTTGTTTGACAGAATCTACAATATGTTTAGCATTTGAAATTTTCTCGTCAATATCATGGCCGCTTTTCACCAAAATAGTCTGATTTACGTCAGCCTTGTTCGCTGCTTTAATGTCGGTCTCTTTATCACCAATCATCCAAGATTGTGACATGTTAATATGATGTTTCTCTTTAGCGGCTAAAAACATCCCGGGCTGAGGCTTACGACAATAGCAACCTTCTTCAGGTCCGTGTGGACAGAAAAATACATCTAAGATCTCAATACCCTGATTATTGAATTGAGTCAACATCCAGTTGTTTAACAAGTGAAATTCTTGCTCACCATAGTAGCCTCGACTAATCCCCGATTGATTGGTTACTACTATAATTTCATAGTCCAGGGATTGAAAGTGAAAACAAGCCTCGAAAACTCCATCGATAAAGCAGAAATCTTCTACTCTATGAAGATATCCTACTTCGTGATTAATCACACCATCACGATCTAGAAAAATAGTTTTTTTACTCATAAGGCAGATACGTATAATCGGACTAAGAAACCAACAGAGTCTATTTTAAGATGCAAAACTCACTTTCTGTGGTCATAATTAGCAAAAATGAACAGAAGTTTATTGCTGATGCAGTGAAATCTGCTTTATTTGCTGATGAGGTCTTGCTGTTGGATAGTGGGTCTATTGATGATACCTGTTGTATTGCTGCTGAGATGGGTGCTAAGGTGCTTCATCAGGACTGGTTAGGGTTTGGTGCACAGAAAAACCAAGCCGTGTCTTTGGCGAAAAATGATTGGGTGTTTGTGCTGGATGCTGATGAGCGAATTACCAAGGGCTTACAGTGTGAAATATTGGATATTCTTCGCGATCCTCAAACTAAAGCATATTCAGCAGCTAGACTCAACTTTTTTTTTGGCAAAGATATTAGATATTGCGGTTTATATCCAGATTACAGTATTCGTCTATTTGACCGTCGCTTTGGTCGCTTCAATGAGGTGAGTGTGCATGAGAGCGTACAAACTAATATGAGAGTTCAAAAGCTCAAACATCCTATGACACATTTAGCTTTTGAGAGTGTGAATGAATTCCGTCGTAAGCAAATATATTATGCAGCACTTAGTTCTAAAAAACGCAACTTTCTTAAAGCCTTGGTATCTCCAATTTGGACCTTTTTGAAGATTTATTTTTTCCGTCTTGGAATATTAGAAGGTTGGCGTGGATTAGTGATCGCCTTGGTTTATGCAGAGTATGCATTCTGGAAATATTTTAAATGAAGATCTTGATTACCAAGTTTCGTAGTCTAGGTGATGTGATTTTGTTAACGCCATTGATTAGAAATCTAAAGACTAACTATCCAGGCGCGCAGATTGACTTAATGCTCAATAAGGGTACTGAGCTAATGGTTAAGCATAATCCGCAGATTGGTCAAATTATTTTGCATGATAGATTTTGGCATCGTACTTTAACTATTTGGCAACGCATTAAGATAGAATTTCAAACACTTAGCGAAGTTCGACGATCAAACTATGATATAGTGATTTCTACAGATAGAGGAGATCGCGGTGCCCGAATTGCCTATTTTAGTGGAGCTAAGATTCGTATAGGTAGAAGAAGCGATAAAAGCTTTATTAATAAACACGCTTTTACTCATCACTTTCTATTTCAAGGCCAGCGCCATATTGTGGAGTTAAATCTTGACCCACTTAGACTATTAAAGTTGCCAATCCATTCTAAAGGGCTGGAAGTACATTGGTCACCAGAAGATAATAAGCGTATCAATAAGTTAACACAAAACTTGGGAGCATTTATCCATATTCATCCGGTATCCCAATGCCTCTATAAGAGTATTGATGACCTGATGATGGCTAACTTGATTGATTATTGTGAACTAGAGTTAGACATTAGAGTTGTTTTGACAGCAGCACCGGTGGATCAAGAGCTAAATCGGATAGAAAGTATCTTATCTCATACTAACGCCAATCCAGTTAATTTGGCTGGAAAGATTAGTCTGCTGGAGACCGCAGCACTTAATAAATTATCAAAGATGTTGATTGTAGTAGACACGGCAATTATGCATATTGCGACTGCTAATCAGGTACCAGTATTGGCTTTTTTTGGACCTACTGCGGTAGATAATTGGGGCCCTTGGGATAAAACCATGATGCATTCCACTTATCAAAGGTCGGGCGGTCTTCAGCAGCACGGTATGCATCGGGTGTTGATGGGGGATCAATCCTGTGTCCCATGCTCACAACTAGGCTGTAATAATTCAGGAATGAGTAATTGTTTAAACACATTAAACTTTGAAATGGCCAAACAACAAGTCTTAGCAATATTAAATGAACAAAAGCATTAGAGTACTGCACACTGAATGGTCAGATGGCTGGGGAGGGCAAGAGATTCGTATTATTAATGAGATACTCGCCATGCGCTCATTGGATGTGAAAGTCTATTTAGCTTGCACTGAGTATTCGCAAATCAGGCAAAAAGCGCTAGAAAACAATATTAAATTTTTTTGTTTGCCGTTTAAAGGCAATGCTGACATGAAAACCTTTTTTGCCTTGAAAAAAATAATTAGGCAACATGATATTGATATTGTAAATACGCACAGCGGCAAAGATACTTGGGTAGGCGGATTAGCAGCTAAACTATCAGGTGCTAAATTTATTAGGACTCGACATCTATCGACACCAATCCGCTCGTCTCGAACAAACTTTATCAATGAGCTAGCTGATTATATTTTCACAACAGGTGAGAGTGTTAGACAAGATATGATCGATAATAATCGCATCCGACCTGATAGAATTGAGTCAATTCCAACCGGTATTGATGCTGAGATTTATCAGGCGAGCAATTTTAATCGAGATAGCTGCCGAGAGCAGTTTGGGTTTCAAGCAAATCAAATTATTATCGGTATTGTGGCAGTCTTGAGAAGTTTTAAGCGCCATGATCGTTTTTTGAAGATGGTGAGATATGTGCTTGACGTCTATTCAGAGAAAAATATTCATTTTGTGATTGCGGGTGATGGACCACAACGTGAGAAGCTGGTTGAGATGATAGATGAGCTAGACTTAAACAAACATGTCTCCATGTTGGGGCACGTATCTAGTGTCACCGAGTTGTTATGCGCATTGGATTTGTTTGTGTTGACTTCTGATAGTGGGGAAGGCGTGCCACAGTCGGTAATGCAGGCGCTACTAATGAATAAAGCCGTGGTGGCCACCAGTGCGGGTAGTACTGGAGATTTGCATAATGGTAGTAATTTTATTATGGTCAGCAAGGACTCACAGTTAGAGTTAAATGAAGCTTGTCAGAAATTGGTAGCAGATGAGACATTGAGAGATCAGTATGCTGGGCGAGCTAGAGATTATGTTCTAGAGCGGTTTTCTAAAGATAAAATGACTGAAAATATTATGAGGATCTATCTCAAGCTCTTAAGTTAATGAGTATTCTATATACCAACTTTCATCCTGGTAATGGCGGGGGTCATACTACCTATTTAACTTACCTATTTAAAGGAGTTTTGTCACAGCTCAATGATATCGAGGTTTTCCTAGCGGCCCCTAAAGTTAGCAAGTTAAATAAAGATCTAAAAAAAACCTATCCAGACAGAGTGTTCGATGTCGATTTTCCAGGTAAACCCAAAGAGATTTTTAGTGCACTATTTAACGCTAAAAAATTAAGAGAGATTATTGTTAATCAGCGCGTTGATATTGTACATGTGAACGGTACTCCGGACCATAAGGTGGTTATGTTATGCAAATGGTTATACCGTTTAGATTTTCAAATTGTGAGAACTAAACATGATTCTTTTACTATGAAAAAAAACTGGTTTGCTAATAAGTTATATGGCAAGTATACCGATCAGATGATTGTGGTTTCAAACTACCAATTTGAAAAAGTTATTACCCAAAGGCTTCATCACAAGACAGTGGTTATTAAAAATGGTATTGACTTGGAATATTTTCAACCCAGAGAAAAATCAACTGAGTTATTAAAAAAATTTAATATTAATAGTGATGACTTGGTTTTTGTATCAGTGGCTGGAACATCACTCCATAAAGGTTGGCAATTTTTAGTAGAGGCTGCTTCAAGGCTTGAGGATAGCCAGCGAAAAAAAATTAAAATTATTTTGGCTGGCAATATTCCTAGCGCAAAGTTAGTAGAGCGCTATATTGAGCGGTTTAGAATGCAAGAACAGGTTTTTTTTACCGGATATATGCGCGATGTAAGAGAAGTGCTATCCATTGGGGATGTTGGCTTTGTGTTATCTATTGGTGTGGAAACCATCTCGTTTGCTTGTAGAGAAATGATGGCCATGGGAAAACCAATATTGGTCTCCGATTATGCAGGTTTATCGGAGAATATAACCAATAACCAAGATGGTTGGATTGTGAAAGCAGGCTCAGTCGATGAGACGCAGAGGATATTGCAACAAATTACTGCTACTGACCTTAGTAATTTTAAAGATAGCGTTATTCAGAAAGCAACTCAGAATTTTGGATTGGAGAAGTTCATTCGTGAAACGACTCATATTTACTTGAGAGTTTCAATATAATCTGAGACAAATGAAAATTATCTACCCCTATCCTATGCACATCATTAAAGGGTATACCTACATGCTGAGCATTATTCAGTTTTTAAATACTTTGTCCGAAAAGGTTTCTGTCGAGCTATTGTGTTTGGATTCCAAAGAAGCGATACAGAGTTACTTAAATAATAGTTTGGATATTGAACTAAACCCTAATCTAAAAGTGGTGCAGATTTCTAATAAAAGATTTGGCATTAAAAGTAACAAATTTTTTTTTATTAACAATACACTCAATTATCTCGAACAACTTAAAACCGAAAAGATAATTATTTATACACGAGACTTTAAACAGATGCGCTTGTTGATAAAAAATCTTAAACACAAGTCTTTGAATATTCGTTTTGTTTTTGAAGTACATCAAATTTTGTCACAGAACTATTGTCGAGAGGGTCAGTATCAAAAAGCAAAAGCAATGAAAAATATTGAACAGTATGTTTTTTCTGGCGTGGATAATTTAATTTGTATTACCTCGACCTTAAGCAGTGAAATTAAAAAAGTTTTCCCGTCTTGCGTAAAGAACCATCACATTTTACCTATTGGTTTTAATAAAAATTTCTTGCGCATCAATCACTTATCCGAAAAACCATACGATATTATTTACAGTGGCAATTTCAGTCCCTGGAAGGGGTTGGATATTCTTGTCGAGGCTATTTCAATCATAAAACACCAACATCACAGAGATGTATTAGCGATTTTAATTGGTGCTGACAAACATTCTAGAAAAAAGTTTGAAGATCAAGTTGAGGCACTGAATGTGTCAGACAATGTCATTATTATTGACCGAATAGCACATAGAAACATTTATCAGTATATCGCTCAATCAAAAGTTGGCGTATTAGCTAATAAATATGACGCTGATGGATTGCTATTTACCTCCCCACTTAAGCTCTATGAATATTTAGGATCTGGTCTCAAGGTGGTCGTATCAAGACTGCCCTCGATAGAAAGCGCTATTGACCCAGCACTGGTTTATTATGCAAAGCCTGAGAGTCCTTCTGATCTTGCTCAAACAATTATTTCTTCGCTGGATGATGATGATTTTGATATCAATAAAGTAAAAGACTTTGCCCGAGATTTCACCTGGGAGTCGCGTGTCAGGCGTTTTATGCAGATTATTCAATGAAGATTTTAATTTTGAAATTTCGTAATATTGGCGATGTTTTATTAACTACGCCTTTAGTATCCAACCTAAAGCATCACTATCCTGAATCTACAATAGACTTCGCCCTTTACAAAGGGTGTGAAGAGATGCTTGTTAAAAATCCTGATATTGAAAACATTATCACTTTTGATCATCTTAGGATTAAAAACTTGAATTTTTTCGCTCGACTCACAGAAGAGTTGAGTTACATGAGTCAAATTCGTCAGAATGGTTACGATATCGTGATTAATTTGACTGAGGGGGATAGAGGGGCACAATTAGCTCTCTTCAGTGGCGCTAGAAGAAAGTTGGGTTTTCCGGTAAGAAAAGGTATTTATTCAAAATTGCGTATATTTGACCAACTTGGAGATGATAAAAAGCTGCAGCATACTGTAGAAAAGGATCTCCAATATATATCATTGCTTGGTAAAAAAAGTATCAAAAAGTCGGTAAAAATTTTTTGGTCTGAAACAGTAGATGCTGAAATTGAAGATATGCTAAAGACAAATAAAGTCAAGATTTTTGTCCATATTCATCCTGTGTCACGTTGGATGTTCAAATGTTGGGAAGATAATCGCATGGCTAAAATAATTGATTACTTGCAACATGATAAAGGAGTGAGAGTTATCGTTACGGGTGCACCAATTAAAAAAGAATTAAGTAGGATTGACTCAATATTGACTCTTTGCAAAACAAAGCCCATTAACTTATCAGGCCAGCTATCACTTAAACATCTAGCATGCTTATCATCTAAAGCAAAATTTTTTTTTGGTGTGGATACAGCTCCTATGCATATGGCCGCTGCTGTTAACACCCCAGTTATAGCTTTATTTGGAGCAAGTTACCCATCTATATGGGGGCCTTGGAATAATAAAACTGGTCAAGTTTTCAAAAATAAAGATGGCATTCAAGAAAACGGATTTCATCACATAATTGCTAATTCGAATCATGATATCTTCTATGATAATCGGATTAAAAAGACTAGAGGCATGACATTGATTAGCTTCAATCAAGTCAAGAACACAATAGATAGGATAATATGAAGTTAAACATTGGTTGTGGAAATAAAAAAATTGATGGGTATATCGGTATCGATAAGTTCCAATGTGCTGCTGCAGATTATATTGTTGATGTTGAAAATGAACCTTTACCTTTTGAAGATAATAGCATAGAGTCAATTATTCTGGATAATGTAATAGAGCACTTTAATGATATTCCTAAAGTCATCAATGAGTTAATTCGTGTTTCAAAACGTGGTTGTATTATCAAGATTATTACACCGCACTTTAGCTCCCTATCTTCATGGGTAGATCCAACTCATATTCATCACTTATCATATTTCTCTTTTGATCACTTTGAGCGTAATAAAGTATCCCATTATATCGGTAAAGGTATCAAAATTAAAAGAAGAAAATTATCATTTGGGGGCGGTATTTTTGGTTTGCTTGCTAGAGGAATATTTAATGCAAACCCCAAGAAATACGAACAAAAATATTGCTTTATTTTTAGAGC
>Ga0181566_10005640_pt1 | contig 10117 bp, 10 predicted proteins | sample 101ome_15_FD_133762 | JGI IMG/M metagenome (GOLD analysis project Ga0181566, IMG submission 133762) | Coastal salt marsh microbial communities from the Groves Creek Marsh, Skidaway Island, Georgia - 101402AT metaG (megahit assembly) | ecosystem: Environmental > Aquatic > Marine > Intertidal... | reverse complement strand
CATCGACCGTCCTTACTAACGGGGAACATGTTCCTATCGTTCTGGTTTCCTTTCACACTCAACTGACCGTTTTCATAGTACATTTTAAATGGACCATCCGGTTTACCGTCCTTCCAGTTTTCCTCAGACAACAAATTACCGTTTTTATAATACTCGGTCACAAGACCGACTAGTTTTCCAAATTCAAAGTTTCCTTCAAAGGATATCTGAGTGTTTTCATAATACTCGGTCCAAAGACCGTTTTGTTTTCCTTCTACAAAAAGTCCCTTTTTCCATAAATGACCGGTGTCGTAGAATATCTCTGTGGGACCACTCAGTTTTCCAAAGGAAAATTCTGTTCTTTGACGGATTCGACCATTTTCATGGTACATTTTCCAAGGTCCATTTCGTACCCCATCAACGAACTCTCCACTCTCAATACCTGTTATCTTTCCAGTAAACGGTTCATCAGTGAACTTTTGGTAATAGAGACCTAATGTTTCAACTAAGTCGTCTATTGTGAGTGTCTCACTCAAACTTGGAGAAGAGAGGAGTGATAACAGAAGTACTAAAATGTCGAGTTTGATGATTTTCATATCGTAGGTTTACATCAGTGATAACAAACGTAACAACTTTAATATTACAAAATTGGGGGTCTTATGTACATCGAACACCTAACCTGAACAACTTTGGTGTAACAAAAACAAATGATTTTGATACAGTCAAAATGACAAAAAAAAGTCTATAAAAATAAACCCTCTGGAGACGTCATTTTCAAAGGGTTTTTGTTACACTCAAAATTGTATGATTATTCTACTTCAATCAAACCACTATTGTAGACATACGGACCTTTAGGACCTCTCCATTTTTGACCCTTACCTTCAATCATTGATTGGAAAGTAATTTCAAAACGATCCTCCCTCTTTCCTTCTTCCTCTAATAGGACCTCTTCAATGTCTAAAATCAAACCACCGACGAATGAGTCAGTGTTCTTATCATTGTGTAGGAATATCATTCCACCTACTAACTTTTCTCTTACTTCATCAACGTCTTTAAAACCCATTGAAATAGGATCCCAAGTTCCACTTCTATATTTGAGTGGTGTTGAACCTTTGATCACGGACAAACCTAATCTTTTGTAGTTTGAACCTTCGACAACTTTATTCAGAATATGGATACCATTCATCAGACATTCCTCAATTTAGATTAGGTTAAACGAATTGTTTTTGATTAGTCAAAACTGACTGTAAAATCCGTTCCCAATGTCCAAAGACTTCATCTTCATCATATTGGATTTCTGAACCAACTCTGAGGTTATCTTCATTAGTTACGATTGTCTCACAATTTCGAACATATGTTTCCCATTCTTCAATCCGTTGGGGATCAATTTGATCGACAAATCTAATGATCATAAAGTTAACATCATCGATCATATCAATAAGTTTAATTTTCTTTGTCATTGGTATTTTCCTTTGTAATTGAGAATTGAAATTTTGTATCAACCCAATAGAGGTCCACACATTCCACCTCTTACTTTTTGTCGTTGTCCAAAGGTTGGAATATTGTGTTTTTTGAGGTAACTTTGAGGGATTACTTTTACTTTATTTTGAGAAAGGTATTGTTCTACTAACCCATTGATTTCATTACGTGTCATTGGTGTTTTCCTTCTTTGATTAACTAAAGACAGAATACCAATGTTGGGTTTCAAAATTTAGGACAGTAGACGATACAACTACTGTCCCTATTTCTCATAAGAAATTGACTTAAACGGTTTCTACATACCGTAGATGTTGAGTAGGTTTGAGGACGTTTTCATACAACGATTTTGAAAGGTATTTATAGATTAAGGGAGATACCATTCGACCCATCCTTTCAATCCTTTGATTAAAGTTTCCACTAAACTTATAATCTATTGGTAATCCCATTAATCGTTTCATTTCATTGGTTGTAAAAACCCTATTTTCAGAGGGATGAAAAATTCCACCTCTTCCCATTTGTTGTCCCATCTGGGTTAGTGTTGGAGATGGTTTGTCCCAACTACTTCGAACCATATTGAAATCAGACGTCCAATTCGGATCGATATCTGAAACACCTAATGGTCGATTTGGATTTTTTGGTAGGTTTGAAATTAGTTCGTATGAGGATGATCGTTTTGTGTTGATTAGTAATTGACGACGTTCAACTTCATCAACTTCTAATCCTTCAAATCCATCCTTGATTGTTGGTTGATACGAGGACTCCATTGGAAAAAGGTCTAAGATTTCGTCTTCATTTTGAAGTCCAATCTCTTCCGAAATATCTTCTCTAATCCCAACACAGATCAATCTTCGACGGTTTTGTGGAACACCAAAGTGAGATGAGTTCATCACTTTGAAATTGACCTTGTAACCTCTACGTCTCAGTCGTTTTAAATTATATTGAAATACATCAGAACCTTTGATGTTTGGTACATTCTCAACGATACAAATCTTAGGTTTGGTACAATTTACAAAGTACACAAAATCATTAATCAACATTCCGATCCGACTTTGAGTTGTTTCAGAATATTTTACATCTTTCTCTTCGATTTTAATCTTACCTTTTCCACTACTACTAAAGGTGGAACATGGTGGTGAACCATCCAATATATCGTAACATCCAACCTCAATCCCCTTAGATTTAAAGAAATCGACAACATATTTTCGACCACCTTTTCGAGTGATCTTACGAATATCACACATTTCAAAAGGGGTATTTGGATGGTTGAGAAGATAGGTATCAACTCCATCTTTAATGAACTCATTCATTAGAAGGATTTTTCCACCTCCCAATTTGTATCCAACAGATGAACCACCACCACCACTAAAAGTAGTAACAACGGAGAAGAGTTCATTCTCAGACTCCCTGGTCATGTCTTTTAAGGTGTAGGGTTCATATTTTCTAATCGGAGATGGACTACCGTTAGTAATGGGTGGATTAACATTTACGTTTACAGGTAAATCTGAAATTGATTTTTCAGACCACCATTTGATTAATGAATTCAAACGAATAATGTTATTTCCCTTATGATAATTAGGAATATTGATCTGTGGATTGTTGAGGACTGTAGGATACAAACTTTGAAGACCGTCTCCTTTTTGAAGACTACGGTTTTTAACCTTCATTAGACCTAATTTTTCGACATCATCTTTGTAGATCAGTTTAGATGGTATTTTCTGATGGGGATAATTAATTTGATCGTAACTTATTCTCTTAACTGTTTCAAAAACTGATGGATAAATTTCGACTATTTCTACTCCAATGGATTTTCCGTAGTTGATACACTTATGGTCTCCATCTGAAAAATTCCCATTTTGAATTATAAAATCAACGTAACCAACCCAATCCTTTCTTCCTTGTATTGAGTTTACTCTTCCATTTGGAAATGGATTTGTGAAACCACACAACACCTTTGAAAAACCTAATTCTTTGACTTTGTTCAACATAAAGATCATGGGAAATAGAACTTCCAACTCTGTTTTTTTCTTACATTTTTGTTCGAAAATCAGATGAAAGAACCAATCATCAAAGTTAGTCCTTGGAAGAATGACTTTATGAAAATCCCATCCCATAATTTGAGATGTTTTTTCAGAAGTTTGACAATCAATATTTTGAGTACCTTCCAACTCAAAGGAAATAGAAGTGATTTTCTTCCCAATATGGTGTCCAACCAATCCAACCAATGTGGAGTCTATACCTCCACTTAGTAATAGACATATTTTGTCTTCCTTAAATTGGTGACGTAATTCGGTTTCTAAGTTTGATTGTAACTCATCGATTATACTTTGATCTATTGGTTGAATTACTTTGTTAGACATACCCAATCCTCCTTATCAATTTGTCCAAACACACAACATTTTGGAGAGTCGAAATGATCATCAATCCAATCCGTCACATCTTCAATTTCAGTTGATTTAATGAAGTCCGAAGGTGGGTTATGACCCCCACCTCTTTCACATCTCAAAATTACTTTTTCGTTAGACAGTCTTACCAAGTTTTTTGAATTTGATTGAGGAACAAAAATGTCCCTAAATCGGAAACCAAAACTGTTAATAATCTTCAATCCAACTTCAATTTTCTTTGATGGAATAATGAGAAGACACTGAACACTTTGATCATTGGAAGGTGTACGAATTTTATGTAGAGGGAATTCGTTTTCAATGTCCTCTTCAAAGAAACCTTCATTTCCCCAACGACTTATCAATTCATTAGGTAAATCAATTACGAATGATCTAAAACGATATCCATTATCAATACATTGAGACAATGAAGTTGTTTTGATAGAGACTTCAGTTGTTCCACCACTGAAGTTAAGAACATTATCTTCCCTGTTCTTTTTTGATTGTCGTTTAATCCGATCATCGATGACTTTAAGTAAATCTTTGATTTGGTTCTGTTGTGACTTAGAGGAAATTTCACCTCTATTGACCAATCTTTGAAGTCGTTCAGATCCTTCATTCCCATAAAAATCATTATATTTCTTCTCTAATTGAGTGATGAAATAAAGAGATGAGAATGTGTGAGGAAGGTACTGTTGATTATTCATAATGAAGTCTGAATTACCAATAGACACCCATCGATTAAGGTATGATGATGACATCCCTAATCGTTCAGAAATATCCTTTTCAAAAACCTCTTCACCAAATTGGTCCCTACATTCTTTGATAGAGATAACAGTATTGAAAATTGATTGTTTGAGGGTCTCAAAACAACTTTGAATTTTGATGATATGGTCTTCTATTGTGAGTTGGTTAGGAGAATACAGGTCTAACATTACTCTGACCCTCCATTTCCCATTGAATAAGGTTTGAAACATACCAAACCCACAAAGTTAAAGTTCCTCCAAAAAGTTTGAATTTTGGAAAATCCAACTGACTTTAGTTGTTTGATGAGTTGGTCTTCAGAAATGGATTTTGAAAGATGACGAAGTTCAACTTCTTTATCTAAAATCTCTTTTTCAGTGAAATTTGTCTTCTTAAAATCATAGTAGAGGAAGTCCATCATATTTTGAGTTTTACCATCATCTGAAAGTAACTTTTCGGATAGGACAAAACCTCCACCAATAACCAAACTATCAAAAATCTTACGAAATAGGTGTGGTCGTTCCCTTTCAGACAAAAACTGTAGGGTGAAAAGAGAGGTAACGAATGAACAATTCTTAGGAAATGACATCGTTGTTACGTCATCCACTAAGTATTTTATTCGTTTGGTGTTGGTCCAATGACGTTTAAAACTGTCGTTGATATCGACACCAACAAAGAGAGATTGAGTAGATTGATCATTTTGATCGTGTATCCGTTTGATCAACGTCCCTTCTGAACATCCAATATCTAAGACCGTCGTATCGTCTTCAACAAAGTATTTACTGATAGAAACTACATCATCTTTGAGATTGGAATATCCCCTTATAGAATTGGAGATATGTTCATCAAAATGATCGGAAAAATTAGTAAATGAGAACTTTTGACGATCAGTGTTTGAGACGATGATAGGTTTAGAATAGTGTGGATTTGAAACATTCATATTTGAACTCCTTGAAAAACGATTTCTTATAAGAAAATATCACTTTTCAGGGGTCCAACTTAGGACAGTAGACGGAGAGACTTATGTCCCCTCAACCGATAAACATTTCAATGAGATCAAAGAAACAACACATTCGGTTGTGGTTTGAGTGTCTTCAAATTTGTCACTCTGATCCTCAATATTCTGAGAACCTGAAACAATCAAAAGACTTCTATTCAGAGTGGGGTGACGTCACTAACATAAAGTTTGATGATTGGTGGAAACTGAATAAATTTCTGTTTGATGAAGAGATTGTCAAAGAAGTTAGTAGAGTATCAAATAACCCTAATACAATTACTTTAAGTATTCCTCTCAATGAAAAGATTTCGACAATCACAAAGGATGTGAAACGTATTGTTGAACAACTTCAGATCGAAAAACTGAAGGAATTGGGAGTAGATCCATCTAATCTCAAATCAAAGAACTTAGGGGTTGGGAAGTACAGTTTTTCTCAAAAGGAAATTAAAGGACTGTTACATTACCAAAACTTAGAATTGTATAAAATTTACCTTCAACTGAATAAACCACCTATCAATCGACAATTTCTAATCGAAGTGAGGAGAAGTTTTGATAGTAGAGTTCGTTCTCAACTTCGAAGATCAATGGTCAATCTCCCTCAGATGAGTGACTTTGAGAGATACAAATCTAACAGTGATTTTGAGGATGTAATTCGATCAGTGAGAAGAAGTATTAAAGGGGTTGAAAAGACCCTTACCAACGTAAGTAAGGGTCGTTTTCCTTAAAGGTATGTTTGGTGACGGTTAAAGTCATCACTTAGTTTTTCATACATACTTTTATATTTTTCTTTCAGATCTGAATATGAACATTCAATATTTCCAAGTTCATATTCACCCCAACTAGAACCATTCTTTTTCATGTGTTCTAATTGTTCGTCTAAACCTAACATTATTGAAGAAAGGTCAAGGATATCCTTTTTAAATTGATTAGATAATGAGTAATCATCTTTATAAACTTCATCCATTTTTTTATTGAAATTAACCACGTTTGAATAACTAAATTTAGGTTTAGTCGATATTAGAAAATCGGTAGTGTAAGTTTTGGGTCTTGAATTCACTGGATGACCTAGTATCGGTTTAAAAACACTAGGTTCACTCCTATCAACAAAAAAAATAACTTCAGATCTTGATCGATCATAACGTTTGTTTCCCCAATGAGAGGATTTGGTAATTTCAAGATAGGGTTGGGTTTCACAAACTCCCCATTTTTCACAAGTATTGAAGGTTACAGTGTAGTGGATATCGTACTTATGATATCCTGTTTTTGTTTTCCTTAATCTACTGAAATCAAAATCATGAGGAAGATAACGTTGTTCAAATTGATTTCTGACTGATTTTAGTAACCTTAGTAAGGTTAAATTATCTTTGTCTCCTTCATAATAAACGAAATCTACAGTGAAAATTCCAATGGTTTCAGTTTCAGTTATGATCTTTTCATTAGGTTCTATTTGATCTGAAAATTTCCATTGATATCGATACTTTGAGATTGGATAAATTGATTTTGGTAAAGATGGATGAAAGGTTGAAACTTGTTTTATTTCATCAGTCTTTTGAGGTTCTTTTTTCATAAGATTTGTTGTCATATTTTAACTCCTTTTTGGTCCATGACATGAGTTAAAAAATATCACTTGGAAGTACTGAAAATTAGGACAGTAGACATATCGACTAATGTCCCAAATTTCTTATAAGAAATGTCTCCAAAACCGTTCAGAGAGACGTGGACATATCTTAGAACTCTCAAATTTACTTTTGTGAAGTCATACTAACAAAACTCACTTCGTTTCTCTGTGAGTCCTACAGAGTCTCTAATGAATAAAGTGATTTTATTGTTCTACTTACGGTCATTTTGGAAACTCCTAAATGATCTGAGATTTTTCCATAACTCCAACCGATTTCTTTGAGTTTTTTCATCTCATCAATCATCTTCAAATCAACCTTCTGAGGTCGACCTAATTTCTGACCTTTCGATTTAACTCTCTCCAATCCCAACTTCACTCTTTCAGAGATCATTTCTCTTTCAAACTCAGAGAAAACTCCAATCATTTGGAACATCATTTTTCCGTTTGGGGTGGAGGTATCTAATCCACTTTGGTGAATATAGAGATTACAACCAATAGAGTTTACTTCGTTCAAAAACTCCACCAAATGTTGGAGTGATCGACCTAATCGACTTATGTCCCACACTAAAATTCTATTGAATTTTCTACGGACCATATCTTTGTTTAGACGATCAAATTCCTTACGACTTTCCCTACCTTTGGAACCACTAATTCCAACATCGACGTAGAGATCAACCAAATCCCAACTGTTCTTTTCAACGATAGTTTTCAGTAACTGAATTTGATTTTCACAGTTTTGATCCTTAGTACTAACCCTACTATAGATGACAACTTTTTCCATTTTACAAATCCTTACAAAGTTATGAATTTGTACTGTATATTAAACCACCTTAATGTTATCGTACATCATTGAATTCACTTGTTTTTTATAAAAATTGTATGTGAAGAACCCACTCTGTAATAGGAATGATACAGTATAGAAAATTTTGGAAATTACTGTATCATTCTAAAAATATTCAGTTTATTTTATTAGTATGAAAAATGAACTTCATATTTATGTAAGAGTCTCATCCGAAATTCAGATGACAGAGGGTTTTGGTTTGGAGACACAGTTAGAGATGGGGGAGAAGGTATCCAAATCGTTTGGAATGACCCCAATCATTCATAATGAAGGTTCCAAATCATCCAATAGTGATGAGATTGAAGATAGACCAATTTTGATGAATTTAATGAGAGAGATCTCAGAGGGTAAGATCAAAAATGTATGGTGTTTTAATAACGATCGATTGAGTAGAAATGAGAACGTTTGGTTTACTATCAGAAGACAATTTAAGTTGAACGATGTCACTCTGTATGTTGGTGAAGGTACGAAATATGATCTCTCCTCACCAATGGATGATCTAATGTTCGGATTCATTTCTGAAATTACAAAATACGATAACTTAATAAGAACTGATCGTCTGAAGAGAGGTAGATTACAAAAACTAAAAGACGGTGATTTTTGGAAGGGTGGTCCCCCACCCTTTGGTTACTTAATCAAAGATAAGAGATTGGTTGTTAATCCTACTGAAAGTAAGTGGGTGAAAATGATGTACGAAGAGTACTCAAAAGGAACATCAATTTCTCATATCACCGATCTTCTGATAAAAAATGGTGTGAGAAGTCGAAGAGGAAATGTCATATTCTCCAAAGAGTCAGTACTCAGAATTTTACAAAATACTCATTATGAAGGGTACTACTTTTACACAGATAAAAAACTTAACGAGTCTGTGAAAGTTGGATGTCCTTCTATTCTCTCTCCCAAATTAGTCAAATTAGTAAGAGAACGTTTAGATAAGAGGGTGAGAACATCAAATTATGTAAAGACCCAGACTCTCCTCAAATCATTATTTGAGTGTGTCCATTGTGGTAGTAAATTTGGTCAACGAATTAATAAATCCCAATATTACAATCACTATTATTGTATGGGAAACACTCAACGTTTCAAAAAACACGGTAAGGGTTCACCAAAACTTTGTGTGAGATCAGATGGAGGAAGGGTCAGAAGTCTCAATATCGACGATACTGATGATGTAGTTTGGAATTCGGTAGTTGAGGTTTTGAGTGAAAGTCATTTATTTAAGGAGAATTTTAAATCAAAATCATTTTCTGATCAGACAACATTTAGTGACTTTCAAAATGAACAAAAGAATTTGAAGAACCAAATTAAAAAGAGAGAGAAGGATTTAGATAAACTCAGTAAGTCCATCGATAGATCTGTCATCGATAGTTTGATTGATGATGATGTAATTGTTTCTCATCTAAACTTTTTGAAGAGTGTCGAAGATAAGAAGAATGACCTACGAACTGAGATTGGTGATCTAAAGGATAGACTCTTTAATTCAGAAAAAACTCAAAACTGGGTCGATTGGAGAAAAGACTTTGATGATGATATTGGTCGTTTGAAAGGTTCAGAACTAACAACAAAAGAGAAGACAGATTTTCTAAATTCAGTAGTAAGTAAGATAGTTGTATCGACTGTTGATAATCAGACCCACTCATTAGAAATTGAGTTTCTACTTCCATACGTTAATGACCAATTGGTTTGGAATGATCCCCAAAAAAAGAGTAAGGGATATGAGATCGTAGAGGGTGAACACCAATTATTGTTACATCTGAATTCATCTGACAAACGTCAAAAAAAAACAAATATGGAAGTGATGTAGGATGTTTAGATTTATTACATTATTCTCAACGTATTCTACCACAGTGGAATAATTTTAGAATAATATATGGTAACTATAGAATAGTAGTTCGTTTTAAAGTTGTGATTAACTCTAAAATTTTAGGAATGATAGGTTTAAGAGATGGTCGATTAGATCGTCTCAAGTTGATGAATGATCTTTCAAAAGAGGGTTACACCTATCAACAAATCTCAACGAAATTGAATGAGATGGGTCTCACAAAAGTCAGAACAGATACTCCGTATACTAAAAAAGATGT
>Ga0181566_10005622_pt1 | contig 10135 bp, 9 predicted proteins | sample 101ome_15_FD_133762 | JGI IMG/M metagenome (GOLD analysis project Ga0181566, IMG submission 133762) | Coastal salt marsh microbial communities from the Groves Creek Marsh, Skidaway Island, Georgia - 101402AT metaG (megahit assembly) | ecosystem: Environmental > Aquatic > Marine > Intertidal zone... | reverse complement strand
TTATTAATTGTTGCTGAGATGCCAGAATTCTTAACTTTGAGATAGTAGGATGATCAGATTTGCTTAAAGCTTTTTTAATATTGTTCTTCTGTAAAAGTTTAATAACCTGAGTCGAAGAAGTATCTTTTCCAGTTACTCCAATTATTGTTGCATTAGAACCAAGACTAGATAAATTTAAAGCAACATTTGCAGCTCCACCTAATCTTATCTCTTCGCCGGATGGTTTGAGAACAGGCACAGGTGCTTCGGGAGAAACTCTGTCAACACTTCCAGAAATATATCTATCTAAAATAATATCTCCAAAAACAAGGACATGTCCTTTATTTAATATCTTAAGGTCCATATGTGTTAATTATATACCTTGAGAACATTATGCTGTTCTATATTATTGATTTAAGTAGTTTAGTAAGTTTTATCGTATTCAAAATGATCTTAAAAATTAATGAAATTAAATCTTCCTATTGATATAGAAAAAGTAAAAGGCTTTCTTGATCCATTGGAAGGAGAAGCTCTATACATTCACTCAAAAAATGCAACTGAGGCAGGTCCTGCACTAGAAATTGGAAGTTATTGTGGAAAATCAGCAGTCTATATTGGTTCAGCTGCGAAAAAGAATGAAGAAAAACTCTATTCTGTAGATCATCACCGAGGATCAGAAGAACAGCAACCAGGAGAACAGTACTTTGATCCTGATTTAGTGGATGATACAGGAGAAGGAATAGACACCCTACCTTACTTTCTTGAAACTATTAGTCGATCTCAATTAGAGGGAGTTGTAGTACCAGTAGTTTCAACATCTGAAGAAGCTTATGCTGACCTAAGATTGGAGTTCAGTTTTATCTTTATTGACGGCGGGCACAGTGAGGAAGCAGCTCAAAAAGATTATAAACTATGGCAAAACAGGTTGTTTGTAGGTGGTATATTAGCAATTCATGATGTTTTCCCTGATCCAAAAGATGGCGGTAGGCCCCCTTTTAATATCTATAAGAAAGCCCTTGATAGTGGTCAATTTAAGGAAATAGAGGCTATAAAGTCTCTAAGAATACTTAGAAAAATAAAGGGTTAATTTACGCCCACGTTTTAGAAAAAAGCTCAGACCCAGGTGTAAAATTATAGACAGCATCAGCAGCAAGTAAGACTGCACCTGCAGTCCAAGTGGGCTTTTCAATTGGCCAAAATTTATCATCAGGATATACATATCCGGTCCAATAAAGTTCATCATCATCACGCCACTGATGTAAGGAATCTAAAAGCTCCTCAGCTTCACTTAACAATCCAATTCTCACAAGAGCAAGGACTAACTCTGAACTTTCCGCTACTGTTACCCAGGGTTCTTCTTTTACGCACTTACAACCTTTTCCTTCGACAATAAAATCTGACCATTTCGATTCTATTTGTTGAATACTTTTATCTTGATCATAAATGCCACACAAAACTGGATAATACCAGTCCATGCTATATCTGGACTTACTCTCCCAACTTCTATCATATCTCTCTGGATTATTATTTATTGATTCTTTCAATCTAGCCATTGAAAAATTAACTCTTTCTGTAGACATGTCAAAAAGCTTAAAAATTGCTGAAGCGCATTCCAGACTTTTATATATTGAACTACTGCCAGTAATTAATGAATCATCTAATATTTCCTTACCATCCTCTGCAGCCCAGTAAATATCACCTTTTTCTGTTTGCATTGAGATAACAAAATCAATTGCATTAGTTAATGAAGGCAACATTTCATTAAGAAACTCTTCATCTTGAAAAATCAAGTAGTGATGCCATAGTCCAGTAGCTATGTAAGCAGAGAAATTTGTTTCTCTTCTTTTAGTAGTGGGCTCCGACTTAATATATTCAGAGTACCAAGAACCATCTGTAAGCTGATTATCCCTTAACCATTTATAGGCTCTTTCTGTTTCATCTTTTTTTCCAGCTATTGCCAAACCCATGGCAGCTTCTATATGGTCCCATGGATCAAGCTTCTTTCCAATTTCCCAAGGAATAGATCCATCATTGTTTTGAACATCTAGTATGTAATCTACTGAGCTCTTATAAAACTCAAGACTAGAGTATTCCATTTATATCGGTTTCCTAAAATACATTACCAGGCTTTTTCCTATAAGAGGTTGCAGAATCGATTCTAATATCTTTGTAAATAGAGGTTTTTTCATTAAATCCCAAACTAGCAGTTTATGGTATTGCTTAACTAGAAAAGAATCCTCTTTAGTTTGCCAAAAAAGACATTGCAACCACCAATATGGGGAATGCAATCCATGAGCCCAATGGAAAGACTGATATTCAAGACCATTAGATACAGCCAAATTCTTTAGTTCCTGATGTTTGAATATTCTCACGTGTCCGCCTGGTGTTTTTGAATATTCTTTACTCAGTTTCCAGCATATCAACTCAGGTAAATATCTTGGCACGCTTAATGCCATTACTCCTCCCGGCTTTAGAACTCTTACAAGCTCTCTTACTGATTCATTCGGTGAATCTACATGCTCCAGAACTTCACTACAAATAACTGCATCAAGAGAAGAATCTTTAAGAGGAATATCATCTATATTACCAAGTCCGAAAGTACAAGATGTACTAAGTTCAGAAATATCAAAATCTTTCAGTCTGGACTGAGCAATTTTTAAATCTTCAAAAGAAAGATCCATACCCACTATACTCGCTGGAGTTTCCAACAATGCACCGATTGAATGCCTTCCTTCTCCACAACCCATATCCAACATTAGCTGCCCTTCTCTAAGATTAAGGTTGTTATATTTAATTGTATTCATTGATGAAAGATTCTATTACTGCCTTAAAAGAAGATTCATAAGAACTTGCTGCAATTTTCCAGTCAAAGATTTCTTCCATTCTTTGCCTTCCTTTTATGGACAGTTTTCTCATATCTTCTGGATTATTGAATAATTTTATCACTGCCTTCTCAATTTCTTCTGCAGATGATGGCATTATTTTTAAGGCAGCATCGCCAACTACTTCTTCTAGTCCTCCAGAATGAGTGCTGATTAAAGGAACTCCGCAGGCCATTGCCTCACCTGCTCCAAAACCAAAACCCTCATAAAGAGAAGGTATAACTGCTAATTCAGAAGAGTGGTATAAATCAACAATCTCTTTCTCAGATATACCTGATCTAAAAGTTATTACATTGCTTAGATTCAACTCCTCTATGAGTTTACTAACCTCACTATTATTGGGAGATTTACCTATCACGGTTAAGGTAGTTTTAGGAAATGAGTGCAATATATTAGGTAAAGCTTTAATTAAATACTTTAGACCTTTCAATGGTATATCTGCACTTGCAGTTGTAATGATTTTGTTTTCTTCTCTCTTATCAAAAGAACACGGACTAAATGTATTTATATCAATACCATTTAAAATAACCTCGATTCTATTCGGGTCAACATGAAACTCTTCGACCACATCTTTTTTTGAAGGTTTGCTAACGCAAATAATTTTTTTTAGCTTTGGAGCAACTCTTTTCTGCATAGGAAGAAAGTTATGCCATCGCTTTGAAGATAGTTTCTCTTTCCAATTAGTAGCATTTTGCATTTCTAGTTTATGATCTTTTGTAATTGGATGATGGATAGTAACCACCAAAGGAAGAATCTCTTGGATTCTTAATAAAGATCCAGATAAAGATTGGTTGTCCAAAATAATCTCAAAATCACTTTTATTGTGTTTAATATATTTGAGTACTCTCTTTCCAAAAGTATAAGGCTCAGGAAAGCCACCGGTCATTACAGTAAGCCATTCGTAAAGATCTAGGGGACGAAATAATAAATTCGAACCGAACGAGCTCATCCTATTTTGAGTCTCAAATAATCCTAAACTAGGAATTTTTATTAATTCTACTGATTCATCTAACTCGGGATAAGGCGGGCCAGATAAGACAGAAACTTGATGACCACGATCACTTAGAGCTTTACTCAAGTGCTTAATATAAATACCTTGCCCTCCTGAATAAGGATGACTTCTATAGCTTAAGATTCCAATTCTCAATATTGCTTTCCCTTTAATCTCCTGGACAAAAGGTCATGTATAGATCTATGCCCTTTCAAGCTTCTTAAAATTCTCTTTTTATCTTTTTTTATAAACTTATTAAAAAAATAAGCGCTATGTAGCTTTCTGGAAGAATCTAGATCAAAAACAACAAGCCCATTTCCGTCCAAGAAAAAATTCGAACTTTTAGCATCTCCGTGAATGAATTTTAGCCACTCCATTCTTTTAAAGAAGGACACTATATGACCAATTAATCTCAATTGATCAAGGTCTTCTCCTATTGCATCATCAAGTCTCTGGCCGCGAACTTCTTCTGTGACAAAAAATGAATCTCTAGCCCCTAAAATGCCTGATCCTTCATACAAAAGCACAGGTTTAGCTGTCCTGATGCCAACGACATTCATCCAATACGTTGATAAAAAAGAGTTATGAGCTCTGGTTTTCTTGAACAACCTTGAAAAGAAGTGCAAGGGGCCCTTAATTCTATATTTTTTTATGTAGAAGTTTTTACCGTGAATATTGGTTTTTGTAATCAAGTGACCCTTTTCATTTTTTATTATTTCTCCGCTCTTAATGAGTAAATCTTCATCTCTAAAGAGATTTAGGAATTGTTTTGTATCTACGTCTTTTCTTGCAAGGTATCTTGAAGAGTTACTTATGTGTTTTGCAAAAATACCGTCTTCAGATGTTAATGACGAGTTTTTTATAAATACTTTGAGGTGAGGCTTTAAATACATAGAAAAAGCTCTACTTAAAATAGCTTTGGTAGTATCTGAATAATTTGAAGTAAATTCTCTAAACGTACAATCATAATAGGTCATCATAAATCTATAGAAATCTCTTTCTGAGAGATCAAACTGCAAAATAGAATGTATGAAACCTCCCAAATCTTTGACAATCCATCTATGCGGAACTTTTGATCTTATTTGAGCTCTGTGCAAATCAATAAGATAGATTTGTATATTGTTAAAATCAATTTCCTTATTTATGTGTAGATGACAAAGATATAAATCTCTATGATTTAACCCGCTAAGATGCATTTCTCTGATAATAGAAGCAGCAGCTTTCAAGAGTTTATTTTTCTGATTAAAAGTAAGTTTCTTATGCAAGCCCTCTAAAAAAAAGTCTTCTAAAGATATGGTTTCATACAACTCTTCGGTGATAAGAAAAGAAGAAGAGTTTGCAGGATTTAATCCGCGAGTAGCAAAACCCTTAACTTGAGGGCAATTAATGCCACATACATACAAATGATTTAAAGCCTCGTATTCTCTTCGGGCACCAACTACAGGAATTTTTAATTGTAGAATATTTTTTAAAATCTCTTTCCAGCCTACACCTCCATGAAATTTTATGAAATAGTTTCTGCCCTCATTCACAAATTTCTTTGTGATTCTATTTTCATATTTTCTATAAATTTCTCCTTCAAAGTTTTTTGCAACTGTGAAAGTGTCTTTAGAATGAAATAAAGGCTCTAAATGCTTATCTAAAATTTTAACGTTACTCATTAGAAAGTTTCTTCTATGAAATCAGCAATAAATTTAAACCTAGAAAAAAAGTATTTGTTATCAGACAAGTTGCTAATCGAGCTTCTAATGTAAAATAAATTTTTATCTGAAACACTCTCTTCTAGAAGTAAATTAAATCTATTTTGGTTAAATTCTCCTTCCAGTACAGTTCCGGATCTAAATTTTAGAACCTCACTAGAGAATCCAACTTCGCTAGTTACTAAAGAAGGCAAACCTGATACCAAAGCTTCAATTATTATATTTCCAGCAGCATCTTCTATAGATGGGTGTATTAGTATATCTGCAGACTTCATAAATGATGCAACATCTTTTCTTGGACCTAAAAAATGGACCTTCTTAGACAGAGAAGCATCGGTAAGAAGATTTTCATAGGGTTTTGACTTATCGTCACCTATCACTACCAAATTAGAGGATATGTTCTTTTCATTAAGGTGACGCAAACCAAGTATTGCACGATCTAACCCTTTTCGTGAAAAATCTGAACCAACAAAAAGCAATATCTTTTCACCAAGTGAAATATTTAAAGCTTCATAAATGTTCACTGGTTCATGATCGGACCAATCCTTATCAATACCTGGAGGAGCGATGATTATTCTCTCAGCTTGAGTAGAGTAAAATTCTCTGAATTCATTTGACTGTCTATCATTAAGAGAAAGTATCTTGGTATTAGATTTTTGGGAAAATACATCTTCTTCAAACTGCATAGATTGCCTATATCTTCTTGTAAATTTTTGAACTATATTTTTTTTTAGAGCTTGCTTAGCAAAGCAAGTATCTGCAGCAAAGTACAAATCTAAGCCAGGCATTTTATTGAATCCAAAAATAATATCAGGAGAAAAGTCTTGCATAGAAAGATAAACATCTTTCACAAAATTCCTATTCTTTGCATAATTTAACTTTCCTCTTTCTCCAAGAACAACGACATCTAAACCTTCCGGTATTGGACCTTCCCAACTTCGCGTAAAAGCTTTCAGTACATGTCCTCTCAAAATTAACTCATTTGCAACTCCAAGAAAGTCTTTTTGTAGTCCTCCATATGGAAAATATTTAAATAATAATAAGGCTAATTTCTTTTTCACACGCTCTATTACAATGTCTCAAGGGCTTCCATCACTTCTTCAGGGCTAATAGACAAAAGTGAAGCATCGTAGCCGTCAGATAAATTACCTTCTCTTATTTTTTTATAACCTTCCATTTTTCTAATGATTACCTTTTGATTAATTAAAGGTGGAGTATATTCGGGAGAGGAAGGACCATAAACCGCTACTAGAGGAGTTTCAACTGCTGCAGCTATATGCATCAGACCTGAATCATTTGATACAACCTTCTTGCAGTAAGATAAGAGGTCTACAGCATCAACTAAAGAGGTCTTGCCAATTAAATTATAGTAATGATCTTCTTCTTGTAAGTTATCAAAATTAGAAATTTTCTTTCCAGTTTCATGATCATTTGCAGACCCGAAAGATAAAACATTCCAACCTTTTTTTAGATAATTTTTTGCAACTATAGAATAATTATCTTCAGGCCATTTCTTCGCAGGTCCAAACTCCGCTCCAGGACAAATAGCTAAACAGGGTAAATCTTGATTAATACCAAATTTAACCAAGGAAGATTGTTGATTTTCAAAATCAATGCTTAGTTTCGGAAAAGATAAGCTTTCAAGAGAATAATTACTGTCTCGCATTGAAAGAGCTGCAAATTTTTCAACCATCAAATGATTTTTATTCTTATCAAGGTATCTTATATCATTCAATAACCCATACCTCATTTCTCCTAACCAGCCAGTTCGAATGGGTATTCTTGCAAAGAAAGGTATCAGTGAGGATTTCAAGGAATTAGTCAAAATTATTGCCTGATCATAGTTATATTTCTTTAAATTTTTGCCAAAGTGACGTCTAGAAAAAAATTTAAGGTCTCCATGTAAATACGGAGATTTAATTGTTTTGGAGACCTCTGGCATTCTTTGCATAAGCTCTGAAGACCACTCTGGAGATATGACATCAATCTTGCAGTCTGAAGATTCTTCTTTCAGTCTTTTATAAAGAGTTTGAGCCATGACAGAATCTCCAACCCAAGATGGTCCAATTATTAAAATTTTCATGGGATCTATTTGACGTAGGTATGCCAAGAAGAGTTTTTTTCTCTAACTCCTCTAACTTGGTCAAAGTATGCACTTTGTAATTTCTCTGTTATGGGTCCTCTCAAACCAGATCCTATGGGTTTATCATCGAGAGAGTTTATTGGTACAACTTCCGCTGCTGTACCTGAAAAGAACGATTCATCCGCTTCTAGGACATCCTCCACTTTAAGTTTCTTAATTTCAAAGGGAATATCAAGTTCGGAAGCTAAGTCTAAAATTGTTCTTCTTGTTATGCCATCTAAACAGGAATCAAGGTCCGGTGAGTAAAGTGTCCCTTCTTTAACTATAAAAAAGTTCTCTCCACTGCCTTCAGCTACGTAACCTTCTGCATCTAACATTAAGGCTTCATCAAATCCACTCTCAAGAGCTTCATTTAAAGCAACAATTGAATGCACATAGTTTCCATTAACCTTAGAGTTTGAAACTGGATTTCTAACTTGCCTGGTATATGATGAAAGTTTTACTTTAATGCCTTTCTCTCTTGCCTCGGGTTCCATGTAGGAAGGCCACTCCCAAGCAGCAACCATAGTATGTACTTTTAAATTATCAGCTCGCAGTCCCATCCCTTCTGAGCCATAAAAGCACATTGGTCTGATATAAGCCTCTTCAAGATTGTTAGACCTAATAACATCTTGATGAGCTTCATTGATAATATCTTTGGAATAAGGTATTTCAATATTGACTGTAGAAGCTGATTTGTAAAGCCTATCAGTATGATCATGCAGTCTAAAGATTGATGGACCTTTATTTGTTTTATAGGCTCTAACACCTTCAAAAACACCCAGTCCATAATGAAGAGTATGAGTCAATAAGTGGGTATTGGCATCCTGCCAGTCAATCATTTGGCCATCAAACCATATTTTTCCGTTTATTTTAGAAAGATCCAAAGCTAATCCCCTTTTTTGACTCTATATTCTATCGATATAAATAATTTTATATAGACCAAATATATTAGTGAACAGATATAATCCGTGCATGAAGCTTAATGAGCACATATTTAGAGCTAATGATATAAGAGGAATAGCATATGAGGATCTTAACGAACAAGTAGTTTCTTTACTTGGAAGATCGCTTGGATCGGAAGCACTTTCCCGAGACATAAAAGATTTAATCATCGGCAGAGATGCTAGAGTTTCAAGCCCAGAAATAATGGAATGGCTTTCTTCTGGTATTTTATCTACGGGATGTAATGTTATTGATATTGGCATAGTAACAAGCCCTATGTTTTACCATTCTACTTTTGAACTCGCAGCTTCAAGCGGGGTGGTAATAACAGGTAGTCATAATCCAGCAGAATATAATGGCTTTAAGATTGTTTTTAAAAACCAATCGACTTCAAGTGATGAAATTTTGCTTCTTAGAGAAAGAATCATAAATAAAGATTTTCAGCTAGGTCAGGGCAAATTAGACAAAGCTGATATTAAAGAGAGTTACATAAATAGAATAGTAAAGAGTGTTCAACTCAATAAGGCTCTTGATATATCAATTGATTGTGGAAACGGAGCAGCTGGAGTAGTTGCAAAGGAGGTCTATGAAAAATTAGGTTGCAATGTTATAGAACTTTATGGAAATCCTGATGGTTTATTTCCTAATCATCATCCTGATCCATCTAAAAAAGAAAATATGCTTGACCTTATTGATAATGTTGCAAAAAATAATTCAACAGTTGGCCTAGCTTTCGATGGTGATGCTGACAGATTGGGTGTAATTTCACCTTCGGGAGAGATGATTTATCCTGATAGGCAAATGATCTTATTCTCTAGGCAAGTACTAGAAAGCAACCCAGGTGCTTCTGTGGTTTTTGATGTGAAATGCTCAAAATTATTATCTGATGAAATATCTCGTTTAAAAGGAAATCCATTGATATGCAAAACAGGACATACTTTCATCAAGCAAAAAATAAGAGAAACGTCAGCCCATCTTGGCGGTGAAATGAGCGGTCATATATTTTTTAATGATAGGTGGCCGGGTTTTGATGATGGGATATATGCAGGAGCAAGAATGCTAGAGATTATTGCAAACTCAGAAGACAAAAATGTTTTTGAAAGTGTTCCTAATTTGGTATCAACCCCAGAAATAAACATTAAAGCTACAGATGATCGAAAATTCCAAATCGTAGATCAATTTATAAAACACTCTAATTTTGAGAATGCCAATATGATTGATATTGATGGTATAAGAGTTGAATTTAAGAAAGGATGGGGGCTGTTAAGAGCATCTAATACCTCTCCATTTTTAGTTTTAAGATTTGAAGCTGAAACTGAAGAAGAATTAGCAAAGATCAAAGAAATTTTTTACTTGAACTTGAAAGAGATTGAACCTGAAACAGACAGATTTTAAAAATGGCTATAACTAGAAAACAAGCTGAAAATATTGCTTTAGTGCTAAGTGAGGGATTGCCTTATATACAAAAATTTAAGGGGAAGATAATTGTCGTTAAATACGGAGGAGCTGCGATGAT
>Ga0181566_10005614_pt1 | contig 10142 bp, 5 predicted proteins | sample 101ome_15_FD_133762 | JGI IMG/M metagenome (GOLD analysis project Ga0181566, IMG submission 133762) | Coastal salt marsh microbial communities from the Groves Creek Marsh, Skidaway Island, Georgia - 101402AT metaG (megahit assembly) | ecosystem: Environmental > Aquatic > Marine > Intertidal zone... | reverse complement strand
TGAAGTACAGCGGCGCTTATGGTTTGGCCCCCTACCACGAGGCCCGGCACCAAGCGCTGCTGCAGCCTGTGGATCAGGCTGTTGCCCAGGCCATGGCGGCCTCGCCGCCTCGCCTGACGCTCAACCCCAAGCTGCCCATGCCGGCCTATTACCAAGCGGTGGATATTCATCAGCACCCGCAGGGCTTGTCCAGCCATCCTTTGGCGGGTTTAATTTATGAGCGTGGCGCCCGCTCCACCACGCCCATGCTGGGCGCTCGGCATCAAGACCTGCACACCCGCTTCACCGATGTGGCGCTCAGCCTATGCACCCAGCCACCGGCACGCGTGATTGATTTGGCTTGTGGCTTTGGTAAAAGCACCCTGCCCTTTGCCCACGCGCTGCCGCAAGCCAGTATCACGGCGCTCGATTTGTCTGCCCCCTGCCTAAAAACCGCGGTGTGGCAGGCGGCGGAGCAAGGCATCGAGCATGTGCATTGGTTGCAAGCCAATGCCTGTGCCACGGGCCTCCCCGATGCCAGCGCCAACTTGGTTACCTCCACCATGCTGCTGCACGAGCTGCCGACGCCTCAGTTGCATCAAGCGCTGGCCGAAAGCGCGCGATTGTGTGCGCCGGGTGGGCATGTGGTGCATTTGGATTTTTGGTTGATTCGCGATGGCTTTGATCGCTTTATTTACAACGGTCACAGCGACCGCAACAACGAGCCCTTTATGAAGCCTTTGTTTGAAACCGATGTGGCACAAGCCATGGAACGGGTGGGCTTGGTGGATGTGAAAGTGTTGCCCTTTGCCGAGGCCGAAGGGGTAGACCCCGCCGCGCACCCGCATTGGCGGTTTCCTTGGACGGTGATTACCGGGCGCCGCCCTAACGCTGCAGCGTAGCCCAGGCTTTTTCAAGGCGCTTGACGCTAACTGGGGTGGGGGTGCGCAGGCTTTGCGCGAATAAGCTGACGCGCAGCTCTTCCAGTAGCCAGCGGTATTGCGTCATGGCGTCGTCCATGTGCCCTTGGCGCTGGCCCACCAGCCGCCAAAACCGACTCTCCAACGCTTGTACCTCTGCCATGCGTTGCGTGTCGCGGGCAGGGTCGGCGCCGCGTTTGTCCAGCCGCATCACCACCGCTTGAAAATAACGTGGCAAGTGCGCCCACTGCGCGTAGGGCAGCTCAGCAAACAGCTGTTTGTGCATCAGGCGCTGCAGCTGCTGGGTAATGTCTTTGGCCACGGCATCGGGCGGTTTGGCATCTTTTAATTTGCGCTGCGCCGCCGCCCAATCGCGCAATATGGTGCCGGCTTGTCGGGCCACTTCTTGAGCAATCAGGGTTAAGCGGTTGCGCCCTTGCTCCAAGCGCTGCGTAAAGCCGGGGTGATCTTTGGGTAAGGGGTCGGCCAAAAAGGCACGCTCCAGCGCCACGTTGAGCACCTGTTGCAGCAGCAAATCACCGTCGGCCACGGGAGCAAAAAGCAAACTGGTTTGTCGCCAATCGGGCAGTTGCTTGCTTAGGTACTTGAGCGGTTCGCGCACCTGCAAAGCAAATAAGCGCCTAAGCCCTTGGCGGTGGATGCGCGCGGCTTCGTGTTCATCGTCGTAAACCGATTGCACCACCGCATCGCCCTCATCCACCAGCGCTGCAAAGCCCACCAGGGTTTGCCCGTCGCGCTCGATTTCCAGTATGTCGGGCCACGCGCCAAACGCCCAAGTGGTATGCCGTGCATTGCTGGTGCAGGGTGACGCGGCGGCGGCAGACGCCTTTGCTGCCGCACCTGATTCCTTACCCAACGCCTTGCCGGCTGCGGGGGCAGCGGGCAATGGCTGGGCCTCGGATGCGGTACTCAATTGGGCGCGTAACCCGGCCAGCGCCTGAAACGCGCCACGCGCCTGTTGCCCCCACTGCGCGCGCAAGGCCGACAAGCTACGCCCAATACCCAACACGCCGCCGTGTTCGTCTTCCAGCTGAATGTTGAACTGCAAATGTGCCGCCAACGTGTCGGGCTTAAAGTCGCTGGCGCGCAATTCGAGCTGGGTACGGGTACGCAACCAAGACAACATGGCGCTGATCAAGTCGCCCTGCGCGTAGCGCGCTTCGGCCAACAAATACTGCCCCACATCTTGCGCTGCCGCGGGCAGTGGCACCAAGCGCGCACGCGCTTTTTGTGGCAATGTTTTGAGCAACGCCAACAGTTTGTCTGGCAGCATGCCAGGCACCAACCAATCCAGCCGCTCTTGGGCCACGCGGTTAAGTGCCACCAGGGGTAAGCGCACCGTCACGCCGTCGCGCGCGTTACCCGGGTCATGCAAGTACGTTACCGGGCAGTCGATACCGCCCAGCCGAATCAGGTCGGGAAACGCCATTTGCGTTACCGCGTCGGCGGTGTGGCGCATCAGGTCGTCTCGGGTTAGCACCAGTGCGGTGGCCCGCTGTGGCGGCGGCAGCTTACCGAGCCAAGCGCGCAAACCGTGGCGACTGCTCACCTCGGGTGGTAGGGCTGAGGTGTAAAAAGCTTCAATGCGTGAGTCGTCGACTAACACGTCTTGGCGCCTTGCCTTGTGCTCCAGCTGCAACACCTCACGCAGCAGCAGCTGATTGCGCCGCATAAAGGCAAAGCCCTCGTCACCCAAGCCGCCCTCCACCAGCGCTTCACGCACAAACACGCGGTGCGCCTCTTGGGCATCCACCCTGGCGTAGTCCACCTTGCGGCCGTGGTACACCAACAGGCCATAAAGCGTGGCGCGCTCGTAGCCCACCACGGCGCCGCGTTTGGCGTCGTAATGCGGTTGCAACACCTCTTTGTGCAGAATATGGCCCGCCACACGCTCGATCCACTGTGGCTCAATCTGCGCCACCCCACGGGCGTACAGCCGGCTGGTGTCCACCAGCTCGGCGGCCATCACCCAACGCCGCGCCCGCTTACGAAGGTGTACCCCGGGGTGCGGCAAAAACTTGATTTGTCGGGCGCCGGTAAAGGCGTCGTCTTGTTCGCCCTTGTAGCCCACATTACCCAGCAAGCCCGCCAACAACGCCAGGTGCAACTGTTCGTAGGTAGCCGGCTGGGTGTTTAGGCGCCACCCTTGCTCAGCCGCCAACGCCGCCAACTGCTTGTGTGTGTCGCGCCACTCCCGCACCCGCCTGGGATTCACAAAACGCTCACGCAAGCGTTGCTCATACTGGCGCTGCGACAGTTTTTGCTCCTGACCATCCCCACCACGCGCTTGCTCAAGCCAGTTCCATAACGCGATCAAGCCCACAAACTCGCTGCGCTCGTCGGCCCACGTGGCATGTGCCTGATCCGCGGCTGCTTGCTGCTCCATGGGTCGATCGCGTGGATCGGGCACGCCCAGCGCTGAAGCAATCACCAAGACCTCGCTTAACGCTTGTTGGCGATGCGCCTCCAGCAACATCCGGCCCAGGCGTGGGTCCAGCGGCAGCTGCGCCAGTACCCGCCCCGTCTCGGTCAGTTCCCCTTCGGTGTCGGTTGCTCCAAGTTCGGCAAGCAGCTGGTAGCCGTCGGCCACCGCGCGGCGCAACGGCGGCTCAATGAAGTCAAACGATTCAACCGCGCCCAAGCGCAGCGCCTTCATGCGCAAAATCACGCCCGCTAAGCTGCTGCGGGAAATTTCGGGGTCGGTAAACGCGGCTCGCTTGGCAAAATCGGCTTCGTCGTATAACCGAATGGCTACGCCGTCGGCCACGCGGCCGCAGCGTCCCGCCCGTTGAGCCGCCGCCGCTTGACTGATGCGCTCAACCTGCAATTGCTCCACTTTTTGGCGGTAGCTGTAGCGCTTGACGCGGGCCAAGCCGCTGTCGATCACGTAGCGTATGCCGGGCACAGTGAGCGAGGTTTCGGCCACGTTGGTCGCCAGCACAATACGCCGTCCTTGATGCGGCGTAAAAATACGGTCCTGCTCGGCTTGGGTGAGGCGCGCAAACAAAGGCAACACCTCGGTATGCTGCGCCAGTGGCTGATGCGCCAAATGGCGCCGCAGATGGTTGGCAGCGCTGCGAATTTCACGCTCGCCCGGCAAAAACACCAAAATATCGCCCGCTTCTTGCGGGTACTGCCACAGCTGATCCACCGCTTGCGCAATGGCGGTGTCCAGGTTGGTGTCGCGTGATTCTTCAAACGGCTGCCAACGCACCTCAACCGGGTACAACCGCCCCGATACCTGCAGCACCGGCGCCGGCCCACGCAAGCCGGCAAAGTAGTTGGCAAAGCGTTCGGCATCAATCGTGGCCGAGGTGACCACCACCTTCAAATCGGGGCGCTGCGGCAACAGGTGCTTGATGTAGCCCAACAAAAAATCAATGTTCAGGCTACGCTCGTGCGCTTCATCGATGATGATGGTGTCATAGGCCCGTAGCAACGGATCGCGCTGCGTTTGCGCAAGCAAAATGCCATCGGTCATGAGCTTGACGGAGGTTTGCGGCCCAACCCGATCTTGAAACCGGATTTGGTAGCCCACCACCTCCCCCAGCGGCGTCTCCAGCTCCTGCGCCAAACGCTTGGCCACACTGGTGGCGGCCAAACGCCGTGGCTGCGTGTGACCAATCAACCCGCCGCCGTTGACCCGACCACGACCAAGTGCCAACGCCATCTTGGGCAGTTGGGTGGTTTTGCCCGAGCCGGTCTCGCCGCACACCACCACCACCTGGTGCTCGGCCATGGCCTGCATGATGGCGTGGCGCTGCCGACTGACCGGTAAAGACGCCGGGAAAGAGAGCTTCAATAGAAATAACGGTTGGTGTGGTGGCTACAAGCGCGTACGAACAGTCCAAAGCTCAGGAAACAGCACCACATCTAGCATGCGCTTGAGGTAGGTTACTCCGGTGGTGCCGCCCGTACCTTGTTTGAACCCAATGATACGCTCAACCGTTGTGACGTGATGAAACCGCCACCGCCTAAAGGCCTCTTCAATGTCCACCAATTTCTCGGCCAATTGGTACAAATCCCAGTGCGCCTTGGGCTGGCTGTATACCGCAAACCACGCCTGCTCAACCGCGACATGCGCCACATGCGGCGCCGCCCAATCGCGCGCCAGCACCTCGGCGGGCAAGGCCAAGCCGCTGCTGTGTACCACCTGCAAGGCTTCATCGTAAATCGATCGCGCCTGCAGGCGATGGCGCAACACGTGGTCAATGGCGGGCTGATCGCGGTAGCGCCCAAGGTGGGCAGCGTTTTTGTTGCCCAGCATCATCTCAATGGCGCGGTACTGCCAACTTTGCAAACCGCTGGATTGCCCCAGCGAGGGCCGCATCATCGAATACTCGCTGGGCGTCATGGTATTAAGCACGCTCCAGCCTTGAATCAACGTCTCAAACACGCGCGAGACGCGTGCGAGCATCTTAAACGCCACCGGCATGTCGTGCTGGCGCATGGCTGCCATGGCGCCGTCCAATTCGTGAATCATCAGCTTCATCCACAGCTCAGAGGTTTGATGCTGAATAATGAACAGCTGCTCGTTGGGATCTTGTGAACGCGGCGCTTGCGCACCGAGCACCCGGTCAAGCCCCAAGTAATCGTGATACGTTAAGTTAGCCGCTGGCTCGGTGTTTTGCATGGCGTCCGTCATCCTTACGTTACCCCTTGGCGTGCCGCTTGGCGCGGGCGCTGCCATGTGCCTTGTTGCGCCAATTGCTCAATGCACTGCACCGCAAGCCACACCTCGTCAAAGCTGTTGTACAGCGGCGCAAAGCCAAAGCGCATCAGGTCAGGGGTTTGGTCGGTGGGGCTACCGGCGCGAAAATCGCCCACCACGCCTTGTGTAATCAACGCCTGCATAAGGGAATACCCATCGCCGGCAAACTGCACGCTTACCTGCGAGCCCCGGCGCGCCGCCTCACGCGGCGACGCCAACGCAAACCCCAAGCCCGCCAAGCGTTCGTCAAGCAGTGCCACAAACAACTCGGTAAGCGCCACCGACTTGTGGCGTAAGGCCTGCATGCCGCCCACCGGTGCCAACTGGGCAAACACCCCCAAGGCCTCGTCTAAGGCCGCCAAACTCAACACCGGTGGTGTACCGGTTTGCAAACTGGCCACACCGGCGGCTGGCTCAAAATCGGGCACAAACGCAAACGGGCGCGCGTGCCCAAACCACCCCTTAATCGGCTGCTCCAACCTGGTTTGCCTACTGGGGTGCACCCACCAAAAGGCCGGCGCACCCGGCCCACCATTTAAGTACTTGTAGCCGCAGCCCACCGCAAAATCGGCGCCCCACGCCTGCAAGGCCAGCGGCACCGCGCCGGTGCTGTGCGCCAAGTCCCACGCGCTCAAAACGCCCGCCGCGTGGCAACGCTGCGCCAAATCGGGCAAATCGTGCATGGCCCCGGTGCGGTAGTTGACATGCGTGAGGGCCAGCACCGCCACCTCGGGACCCAGTGCCTGGGCGATGGTGTGGGGCGGTACTTCACGCAACGTTAAGCCGTGCTGCTGGGCCACCGAATGCGCAATGTAGCGGTCGGTGGGAAAGTTGCTCAACTCAGTTAGCAACACCCGCCGCGTGGCGTCTTGCACCTTGGCCATAGCCACGGCCGCGCTTAATACCTTGTACCAATTCACCGACGTGTTGTCGCCCACCATCACGTCGCCGGCCTCGGCCCCCAACAACGGCGCAATTTTGCTCGCCACCCGCGCCGGTAAGGTGTACCACCCCGCTTGATTCCAGCCACCAATGAGCTGCTGCGCCCACTCATTGGCGGCCGTTTGTTGCAGCCGTTGCGCCACCGCGTGCGGCATGGCGCCCAGCGAATTGCCGTCTAGGTAAATCACGCCCGAGGGCAAGGCAAACCGCTCGCGCAAGCCACGCAGGGCGTCTTTGCTATCGAGGTGCTGGCAATCGGCGCGGGAAATATGCGGCATGGCAGGGGGGCAAGTGGGTGATTGACCCATAAGATACCCAAGTTAGCCCGCCGTGGTGTCGGTTTTTTCCAACGACTCACCCCGCTAGCAGAAAGAAAAAGGGCCCCTAGGTGGTTTTTCCTAGAGGCCTTTAAACGGGTAGATGGTCGGCGTGGCGGGATTCGAACTCGCGACCCCTTGCACCCCATGCAAGTGCGCTACCAGGCTGCGCTACACGCCGAGAGGCCGAATTATAACTTGCCGTTAAAGGTCGGGGTCGAGCAGGTCGCGAATGTGCATCAGCTCGCCGCGCAACTGCGCCACCGCCTCGGGCTGGTCTAGGCTGAGGTTCCAGGCCTGCGCGGCCAAGGCCGAACCAAAACCTCCCATGGTGTTGGGCTCGGCGCTTACATGCGGCCGGCGGCTTTGACGCTCGGCGGCCACCCATTCTTGAATACGGCTGCGTGCACCATGGATGGTGAAGCCTTTGTCGTACAACAGCTCGCGAATGCGGCGAATCATCACCACCTCGTGCTGCTGATAGTAACGTCGGTTGCCGCGTCGCTTAACCGGCTTGAGTTGCGAAAACTCCTGCTCCCAATAGCGCAACACATGTGGCTTGACCGCGCACAGCTCCGCCACCTCACCAATGGTGAAGTAGCGCTTGCTGGGAATCGAGGGCAAAGAAATATCCACGCGTTTGTTTTTTCGAAAGGAGCGACCTGAACTTTAGCTTAGTTTGGCGGGTTTACCACCTGCTCGCGCAACTTGGCGCTGGCATGAAAGGTTACCACCCGTCGTGGGCTAATGGCAACCACCTCACCGGTTCGTGGGTTGCGGCCCGGGCGACCGCTTTTGTGCCGAACCTGAAAGTTGCCAAAACCAGACACCTTAACCTCGTCGCCCACCACCAAAGAATCGGTGACGATGTCAAAAAAAGCGTTCACCATGTCCTTGGCCTCGCGCTTGTTGAGGCCAATTTCTTCATAGAGCATTTCTGCCAACTCCGCCTTGGTAAGGGCGGGGGATTCAAGGCTTTCCAGGGCAATATCCAACACAGTCTTGGCTCCGTTTATTGATGCGCTTAAACCCTAAGCCGCGCCTGGCAGTGCTGCACCAGCGCTTGCTGCACCTCAGCCACCGCTGAGTCGGCCTGCTCGTCGGTCAGGGTTGCCGTGGGGCTACCCAAAACCATACGCAACGCCATGCTGGTTTGGCCGTGCTCGGCGTGACCCGCTGGGGGGCGATAGATGTCGAATAACACCACATCTTGTAACAAACCACTGCCGTTGGCCTGTCGCGCCGCTTGCAGCACATCGGTCGCCTGCACGCCACCGGCAACCCACAGGGCCACGTCGCGCCATACCCTTGGGTTGCGCCCAATCGGCAACGCCTGTGGCATGGGCAGCGTTTGAACGGCTGGCAACGCCAGTTCAAAAAGCACCGGCGCATGCGGTAAATCGTGGTGTTGCCGCCAACGCGGATGCAGCTCACCCATGACGCCCACCCGCGTTGCGCCCACCCACACCCCAGCACAGCGTCCGGGGTGCAACGCCGGGTGTCGATCCGCTTTAAATTGAACAGGCTGGCCCACGAGCAAGCGTTCCACGTCGGCCTTGACGTCGTAAAAATCCACTACGCCATCGGCGCTGCCCCACTGCATGGGCTGGCAGGGGCCGTAGGCCAGTCCCGCCACGCTCATGGGCTGGGCGTAACCGGCCACGGTGGTGTCGCTGGCCTGCACCGAGGCGTCGCGCAAAAACAGCCGCCCCACCTCAAACACACGCGCACGGTCGGCGCGGCGGTCTAGGTTGTAGCGTAGCACCTGCAACAAACCGCCCCACAAACTGGAGCGCATCACACCCATGTGGCTGGCTATGGGATTAAGCAAGCGCACCGGCTCGGCGTTGCCGTGTAGCTCGGTTTCCCAGGCCTCGTCCACAAAACTGTAGTTGATGGTTTCTTGGTACCCCATGTCTGCCAGGGCTCGGCGCACCGCCATGGGATGACGGCGCGACTCGGGCGGGGTGCGCGGCACCACCGGGGCCAGTGGCGGGCTGTCGGGCAGTTGGTTGTATCCCACCAGGCGCGCCACCTCTTCAATAAGGTCTTCTTCAATGGTGAGGTCAAAACGCCAGCTTGGCGGTGTAACCGATAAGGTGTCGCCGTTGAGTTGTTGGCACGGCAAATCCAACCGCGCAAACACTTGTTTACACGTGTCAAGCGTGAGCGGCAAACCCAATACCTGAGACGCGCGCGACACGCGCATGGGCACCGGTTCGGTTGGCGGTAAGTTAACCACCTGGTCATCGATTGGGCCGGGCTCGCCACCGCAAATTTGCACAATCAGCGAGGTAAGGTAGTGCACGTGGTCAACCGTGCTGGCGGGGTCAACACCGCGTTCAAAGCGATGCGCGGCATCGGTTGAAAAGTTATAGCGCCGGGCCCGCCCCATCACCGCAGCTGGCCACCAAAACGCGGCCTCCACGTAGACATGTTGGGTGTTGTCGCCGACGGCAGTGGCGTCACCCCCCATGATGCCCGCCAAACTCTCCAGTTGTGAGGCGTCGGCGATCACGCCGACTTGTTCATCTACCGTGATGGTGTTGCCATTGAGCAGCTTGAGCTGCTCACCCGGCTTACCCCAGCGAACCTCCAGGTGGTTGTCGATGCGGTCGAGGTCGAAAATATGCGATGGTCGGCCCAGCTCAAACATGACGTAGTTTGAAATATCCACCAAGGGCGACACCGGCCGCTGCCCGCAACGCAACAAGCGCTGCACCATCCACGCCGGCGTGACGGCCTGCGGGTTGACGTTCCGAATCACACGCCCGGTGAAGCGTCCGCACAAATCGGCCGCCTTTACCTTAACCGACAGTACCTGCTCGTGCTGCGTCGCCACCTGAGCAAACGTGGGCTGCTTGAGCGGGGCACCGGTTAACGCCGACAGCTCACGCGCCACACCCACTATGCTTAAACCGTGCGCCAAGTTGGGGGTGAGCTTGAGTTCAAACACGGTGTCGTCCAGCGACAACCACTGGCGAATGTCTTGCCCCAGCGGCGCATCGGCTGCCAATTCAAGTAAGCCACTGTGATCGTCGCCCAAACCAAGCTCTTTACCGGAGCACAGCATGCCTTGGCTCACCACGCCGCGTAGCTTGCCCTCTTTGATGCGCCAAGGGGCGCCGTCGGGCTCGGCTGCTGGCAGTTGCGCGACAACGATGGCCAGCGGCACCCGCAAGCCTGGTTGGGCATTGGGGGCGCCACACACAATTTGCAGGGTCTCGCCTGTGCCTGTGCTGACCTGGCATA
>Ga0181566_10005605_pt1 | contig 10148 bp, 7 predicted proteins | sample 101ome_15_FD_133762 | JGI IMG/M metagenome (GOLD analysis project Ga0181566, IMG submission 133762) | Coastal salt marsh microbial communities from the Groves Creek Marsh, Skidaway Island, Georgia - 101402AT metaG (megahit assembly) | ecosystem: Environmental > Aquatic > Marine > Intertidal zone... | reverse complement strand
GAGGTGCGCTCAGCCCGAAGACAATCATATGCCCTGGCCCCAGCGCATCCTTCCAGCGCAGGTAGGCATCCTTCAAAAATGGCGTCGAGCGGGTGCCATCCAGCGTATTCCTATTGGTCGACTCCACACGGAAGCGTCCATCCATTGAGGAAGCGACAGGGAAGTCCGCGGTAAAGAAAATACGTCGTATCTGAAAGGCATGATCCAGATCACCGTCAGGTTCAGCAGAGAGCCGGCTTATCGCATAATCGCCGAAAAACTGACCGCTGAATCGCCACGAATCCTGCGCTCGCGCGCCGGAGGTGAGTTGCGCCATGAAAACGAAGCAGACAAACAGGAGACGGAGGGAGGGTTTCATAGTGAGATAGACAATTGAATGCACGAATCGGGGCAGTTCCGTCGGGTGCATCTGAACGGGCTCATTTACGTCTAAGCAATAGGGCGTCCTTCAAGAGACGATGGAAGGTACGAGTACATGACCGCTGAGTGGTAATCCATGTTGAACCAAAACCTGACATTGCTTGGCATCTCCCTCCTTGCGGGACTCTCATTCTTCCTCGTCGGTCTATTGATGCTGACCGATAGCCTGAAGCGGATCGGTGGAACGTCAATGAGGACGTTGCTACAGAAAACAACATCCAATCGGTTCAAGGGTGTTTTTGCCGGTGCGTTGGTAACCGCGCTGGTTCAATCCTCGTCTGTTTCCACAGTGCTGGTCGTCGGTTTCATCTCGGCTGGGATGATGGAGTTGAGGCAGGCCGCAGGCTTCATCATGGGGGCCAATATCGGTACGACCATAACGGCCCAGATCATTTCGTTCAATGTGACGACAGCCGCCCTCGTATTGGTAGCATCCGGGGGATTGGGGTATGCCCTGATCAGTGGCGACCGCAGGCGAACAGCATTTTTCATCCTCTTCGCGCTTGGGCTGATTTTTTACGGAATGACGCTCATGTCGGAAGCGATGCAGCCCCTTCGGCACCATGACCCCTTTTTGCAGGTCATGCAGTCATTCCAATCACCGATTGTCGGTATAGTCGTCGGTGCAGTCTTTACGGCGCTTCTGCAAAGCTCATCGGCGACGACGGCCATCATCATCGTGTTTGCCTCCAAGGGGCTTATCGGTTTGCAAGAGGGTATCATCTTGTCTCTTGGGGCCAATATCGGTACCTGTATAACTGCCTGGATAGCAGCCATGGGAAAAGCGACCGACGCGAAGCGGGCCGCACTCATCCATGTCCTGTTCAATGTCGCAGGAGTCGCGGTATGGATCGGATTCACGGATGAGTTGGCCATGCTGGCCACGTGGTTGACCAGAGAGGCAGGCCTTTCCGGTATCAGGGATGTGGGCATTCTCATTCCCAGGGAAATCGCGAACGCGCACACCATCTTCAACGTGGTCAACACGCTACTCTTCATCGGGTTGACAGGGCCGATAGTGCGCCTTACGCGTCGACTTGTCCGGGACCGCCCCGGCTTACCGACCACGTCCATCATTCCAAAGTACCTGGATGATACCCTGATCGATACACCCACCTTGGCCCTGGACAGGGTAGGCCTTGAAATCGGGCGCATGGGTAGCAGGGTGCACGCGATGATCGAACGTGCGGCGCTCATGGTTACGCAACCGGGGGCTCGTCACGAGGAGCTGAAGATGCTCGATGACGAACTTGACGGATTTTACCTGAACATCAATGCCTATCTGGGCAGGGTGTCTGCTGGACCACTTTCGACAGACGAAGCGAAGCGAGTCAGACTGTACGTCGGCGCCTCTACATTATTCGAGAACATGGGAGACGAAATTGAGACCCGTTTTGCCGATGCCGATATGGATCGCAGCCGGCTCCGGGAAGAGTTCAGTCCTTCGACAGCGGATCATCTGTCAGCGGTGTTGCGCACGGTCAACGGCCATCTGGATGATGTAATGGATGCGCTTGAGCACCGGGATGTTCAGAAAGCGAAGCGCGTCCAACGTACCAAGTCGTCCCTGCGCTTGGAGTTGGATGCCTTACGAAGCCACCTGTTGACACAGTTGTCCGCCTCCTCCGGAGAAAGGGTTCGAATACTGGGTCTGGAATCGGATGCTGTCGAGGTTGCCAAGCGGCTGAACGATCAGATCCGGCTCGTGGCGAAGCTTGTCATAGACACGTCAGCGACGCGCACCGGCTCCTGATCCAAGAGGTCGGGCTGGTACTGTGACTCGAAATGCTGTGGTCAGCACCTGTTGGAGGTCGCTCGTAAAACGCAGGCGGGCCGGGCTCCCTCCGGAGCCCGGCCCGCCAACCTTCTCAACCTGTGATCAGCGCCTCGTTAAGGCCTCAGTCTTCGACGTTGTCGATCTGAGCCTTCTGCAGCTTACCCGAGTAATCCACGTAGACCGTCTTCGTTTCCGTGTAGAACTCGAACACTTCCCATCCGCCTTCACGGTGCCCGTTGCCTGTGCCTTTGACACCGCCAAAAGGCATGTGGGCCTCAGCTCCGATGGTCGGTCCATTCACGTAGGTAATCCCCGCTTCAATATCATGCATGGCATTGAAAGCGGTAGCAATATCCCGCGTATAGATGGCCGAGGACAGGCCATACTGAATGTTGTTGGCCACTTGGATGGCTTCCTCGTAAGAACGAATCTTTAGAACCGAAAGCACCGGCCCAAAAATCTCTTCCTTCGCAATCCTCATGTTCGGTGTGACACCGGTGAAGATGGTTGGCTCATAGAAGTAACCATCATCCAATCCGTTACCCACTGCACGTTTGCCGCCCAGGGCAACGGTTGCGCCTTCCTCTTTGCCAACGCCCACGTAATATTCAATCTTGTCGAGACCCTTCTGGTTGATAACAGGGCCCATCTCTGTTGAATCCTCGTTACCATATCCCAGCGTCAGTTTCGACGCGGCCTCGATGAGCTTGTTGACGAGCGCGTCGTGCACATCCTCGTGCACTATGAGGCGTGAGGTGGCTGTGCATCGCTGCCCCGTGGTGCCGAAGGCGCCCCATAGGAGACCATCCAGAACCAGATCCAGATCGGCATCGGCCAGCACGATCATGGGGTTCTTGCCACCCATTTCCAGGGAGAACCGCTTGTGCAGGCGACCGCATGCTTCCCCGATCTTGCTACCCGTCTCTGTCGAACCGGTAAATGAAACAGCATCCACATCCGGGTGCTCCACCAACGCGCGTCCCGCGGTGGCACTGCCATGTACCAGGTTTACCACGCCGGCAGGTACGCCCGCATCCTCAAAAACCTTGACGAGCAAAGCACCGCTGTGCGGCGCATCTTCGCTGGGCTTGAACACAACCGTATTACCGGCCGCAAGGGCGGGAAACATCTTCCACGTCGGAACAGCGACAGGGAAATTCCACGCTGTTATCACCCCACACACACCAATCGGCCTGCGAATGGACATGTTGAATTTGTTCGGCATCTCGCTCGGTACCGTGTGTCCGAACAAACGGCGGGTTTCGGAGGCGGCGTAGTAGGCCGTGTCGATGGCTTCCTGAACATCGCCCTTCGTTTCGAAAAACGGCTTACCCATTTCACGGGTCATCTGAAAAGCGAGTTCGCTTTTGCGCTCCGTCAGGATGTCGCCGATGCGACGCAGGATGTCACCGCGGGCCGGTGCCGGCATTTTGCTCCAGGCACGGAATGCGGCGCGGGCAGCCCGAACGGCATCATCTACATCCTCCACACCTGACTCAGGGAAGTGCCCGATGACGTCGGAATGGATAGCGGGGTTTATGTCCTTGAAGACGGCACCTGCGGTTGCATCCTGCCAGACACCGTTGATGAAGTTCTTGTTGAGTACGTCAGACATGGCGAAGGGTTGAAGACAAAAAGGACGTTCTAGATGCCTGAAAGTAGGATGCTCACCCAGCGCTGACAAACTAAGATTCTGCGTGGATGCACAGCCTCATCCCGAGAAGTTCGGCTTATATTGTCAATTGTCCCTCTCACTCGATCAGCTCAGTCCTTCATGTCATTCCTCGAAAGTAGACTGTCACAGCGGGTTACATCTGTACCGCCCTCAGGTATCAGGCGCTTCTTCGAGATCGCGGCCACCATGGATGAGGTCATCACCCTCGGCATTGGGGAGCCTGATTTCGTCTCGCCTGACCCGGTTCTTGCCGCGGCAGAGCGGTCAATGAAGGAGGGAAAAACAGGGTATACCTCGAATGCAGGGATAGCCCCATTGCGGGAGGCTATTTCCGACGAGTTGGAACGGCTCTACGGCGTAACGTACGATCCGGGAAGCGAAATCCTTGTTACAGTTGGCGTTAGCGAAGCCGTTCAGCTGGCCATGCTTGCTCTTTTGGATCCAGGTGATGAGATCCTGATTCCGGAACCCTGTTTCGTGTCCTACGGACCTGCGTCCATCTTTGCCGGTGGTACGGTCAGATACGTTCCCACGTCGGTTGAGAATGATTTTCAGGTGACCGCAGCTGATATCGAGGCGCGTATCACCCCTCGAACCAAGGTCCTGTTTCTGGCATACCCGTCCAACCCAACCGGGGCCGTATTGCGACGTGAAGTTCTCGAAGAGATCGCAGAGGTTGTCGTAAAGCATGACCTCCTGGTGCTCTCGGACGAGATTTATGATCGGTTGATCTATGGTGATGCCTTTGAGCGGGGTCACACCTGTCTTCCTTCAATCGCCGCGCTCAGGGATCGGACCATTCTACTCGGCGGCTTCTCCAAGGCCTATGCCATGACCGGGTGGCGTGTTGGGTATGCCTGCGCACCCAAGCCGATCTATGACGCGATGTACAAGTTGCACCAGTACATCATCATGTCGGCCCCTACAGCGGGCCAGTGGGGAGCTTTGGCAGCACTTACTGAGTGCCAAGACGACGTGGAGCGGATGCGCACGGCCTATGATGCGCGCCGCAGGCACATTGTCGACGGTTTCAGGTCTGCTGGTCTGCCAACCTTCGAGCCAGAAGGAGCCTTTTATTGCTTCCCGGACATCTCCTCAACGGGACTCACATCCGAGCAGTTTGCCCAGGAATTGCTGCAGGCTGAACATGTGGCTGTTGTCCCCGGAGATGCGTTTGGACCAAGCGGGAGTGGGTATGTCCGGTGCTCCTATGCCAACTCCATGGATAACATCGAGGAGGCCGTACGTCGCATAAAGCGGTTCACGGAGCGACTGAAAGGGTAGACGTGGATATGAAGCTCAAGGTAGTGAGTGTGGGACTTTCCGTTGCCGTCTCCGTGGGCACCCATGTGGTCCTGGGTTGGATGGGAAGCCTGTCAGGACCGCTTTTAGCGGGCCTTTTGATCGGAAGAAGAGGGCAATGGTATGGTGGCCTCACGTTGGCGACGGCATGGGCCGTCCTGATGGCCTGGAACCTCCTGGTTGCCTTTGAAGAAAGTTTGAACATGATGGAAACTACAGGGGCCTTGCTGGGTGGTATGCCCGGTTTTATCGTTCCGGTGGCCGGTTTGTTGGTGTCTTTCGCCCTTGGCCTGGCTGCAGGCGGCCTGGGCAGTTCGATAAAGCCTGAAAAAGCGTCTTGACCGATCGGTCGACGTCATCAAAGATCTCGAAAAGAGTATTATGGAGAAGGAGCAGATTCAAAGCCTGCTGCAACGCACACGTTCGCTGGGGAGCTTCCTCGATTCCGAGCGTCGTGCCAAACGTAAAGAGGAACTGGAACGGAAGCGGCTTGAGCCAACCTACTGGGATGATCCCGACGCAGCACAAATCACCGAAAAGGAGATTGCCGTGGAGAAAGGGTGGCTGGATGCTTGGGATAAGATCCGGACCCATGTAGAGAATGTCGAAACGCTCCGGTTGATGGCTTCGGAAGAGGAGACGGACCTGGCAGCGGAAATCGAGGCGGAGGTACGCCTGCTCGAACCACTCGTGGACGAGCTTGAGCTGAAGAGCCTGCTGAGCTCTCCGGATGACCACAGGGATGCCATTGTTACCATCAATCCGGGTGCGGGTGGTACCGAGAGTCAAGACTGGGCCGACATGCTGGTTCGCATGTATACCCGATGGGGAGAGCGAAATGGCTATACCGTTCAACTGCTTGAGTATCAGGACGGAGAGGTGGCAGGTATCAAAAGCGCTTCGCTTGCCATTCGGGGGGAGTATGCGTACGGCTACCTGAAATCCGAGTCCGGTGTGCATCGCCTCGTACGGATTTCGCCCTTTGATTCATCAGGCCGCCGTCACACCTCCTTTTCCAGCGTATTTGTCTACCCGGAAATCGATGACACGATTGAAGTGGACATTCGCCCTGACAACCTGGAAATGCAGACCTTCCGCTCGGGCGGTAAGGGTGGTCAGAACGTGAACAAGGTGGAGACGGGCGTACGACTCATCTGGAATGGGACGCTCTCTGACGGCAGGGCTGAGCGTGTGGTGGCCGAATGCACGGAAGAGCGCAGCCAGTTGCAGAACCGCGAACGCGCGATGACCATGCTCAAGAGCCGTATCTACCAGCTTGAGTTGCAGATTCAGGAGGCGGCCAAAAATGAGGTAGAGGGGTCGAAAAAGAAGATCGAGTGGGGTTCCCAGATCAGGAGCTACGTCTTCCAGCCCTACACGATGGTCAATGATCATCGAACAGAAACAAAGATTACGGATGTACAGTCGGTGATGGATGGGGAGCTGGATGAGTTCATCAAGGCGTTTCTCATGCAAGCAGCGGCGTAACGGCTGCGCGTACACCAGGCCTTACGCTCTGCACAACCCTAATCTCCGGGTGAATCCAGCGTACCGCCTGTTGGCCCATTCGACGATAGAGGCCGCATGAGCCTGTATCGGATGCGAATACCCTTATTGCTTGTTGATTAGAGGGTAAGGTTTTTCGTATACTTCTCCCTGTCGGAAAAAGGGTGGCAGGTGCCTCCCTTTTTTGTTGAAGCGGGGATTTCCTGTGGCGCCCGTCCGAGCTTCGGACCGGGCGTTTTTTGCACAAACCCTTTTGTCAGAAACCATTCACCACGTTGACCCGACAGTCGGAACATAGCCCAGTCTCAGCCGACACGCCGCCTTTGCTTGAGGGAAGGGTGCGTGCGTTGGTTGAAGAAGTCATTCAGCGTGATGACTGGTTTGTCGTGGACGTCCAGGTGAGGGGGCGCAAAGGGTCCCGTGTGGTTGAAGTATACCTGGATGGGGATACGGGCGTGTCCGTGGATGAGATGGCTACAGTCAGTAGAGAACTGGCGTTTCTTCTGGATGCTGAGGACGTGATCAAAGGCAAGTACCACCTCAACGTGTCTTCACCCGGCGATGATCGTGCCTTGCTGCTGCCGCGGCAATACAACCGACACGTGGGTAAGCCGCTGCAAGTTCTTGTTAATCGTGAAGAAGGTGGAATCTGGCTGGAGGGGGAAAACCTCGGTGTTACGGATGACGTTCTCACGCTTCAAACTAAAAATGGCGATCAATTGCTGCCCTTGGGCGGTGTGTTGAAGGCCCGCATAAAATTACCTTGGTAGGTCCTGAGGGCCTGTCGACATCAGCGCAAGCACCATGCAGAATTCAGATCTTGTTTCCTCTTTTGCCGAGATTGCTCGCGAGAAAGATATTGATCGCGACACGCTGCAATTGATCGTGGAGGATGTTTTCCGTGCCATGATCCGGAAACGGTATGGGTCAGATGACTCATTTGAGATCATCCTGAACCCCGATCACGGAGACATGCAGATTCTGCACATCCGTGAGGTCGTGGAAGACTGGGCCGTCGAAGACCCCGTAACGGAGATTGAAGAAACAGAAGCCCAGCAAATCGACGAGGATTTTGAGGTCGGGGATGAAGTCGCTGAGGAGATTGAGTTCAAGGACTTTGGCCGCCGGGCAGTCATGACGGCTCGGCAGACGTTCAGTCAGCGAATCCGGGATATCGAGAAAGACAACACCGTCGAGTGGTATCAGGACCTGGTAGGCGAAGTGGTCGTCGGAGAACTGTATCAGGTTCGCCGACGCGAAATCTTGGTCATGCACAACAAAGCGGAGCTAAAAATGCCCCGCGAAGAGCAGATTTTCCGGGATCGATTCCGCAAAGGTGACATGATCCGGGCCGTGATCAAGGAAGTCGGTAGAGAGGCTAACGGAGATCCTCGTATCGTTATCTCCCGTGCCGACCCTCTCTTCATGGAGCGCCTGTTCGAACAGGAAGTGCCTGAGATCGACGAGGGATTGGTTGAGATCAAGAAGATCGTTCGCGAGCCGGGGGATCGTGCCAAGGTTGCGGTTATCAGCTACGATGACCGAATCGACCCGGTCGGTGCATGCGTGGGAATGAAGGGATCACGTATTCACTCGGTGGTTCGTGAGCTCGGAAACGAGAACATCGATGTGGTGCAGTGGACCGAGGATACGGTCGAGATGATCAAGCGCGCCCTTTCTCCCGCGAAGCCCGTCCAGGTTGTCCTCAACGACGATCTGACTCCCCCAAGGGCAAAGGTGGTGGTAGCTGTTGACGAGGTATCCCAGGCCATAGGTCGTGGTGGGATCAACATCCGGCTCGCATCCAAACTGACCGGGTACGAGATCGATGTCTACCGGGAGATCTCCGAAGAAGAGGAGGATATCGAAATCCAGGAGTTCTCAGACGAGATTCCGGAGGAACTGCTGCAGATGCTGCGCAATATCGGTTGCGACACAGCGCGTGCCGTGCTCGAATTATCCCGTGACGAGCTTGTGCGGCGAACGGGTATGGAGGAGGCCTATGCGGAACACGTGTTGAATGTGATCAAGGCGGAATTCGCTGAAGACAATGGCAGTGAGTCAGAAGCCCAACCGGCTCAAACAGCCGTGACGGCAGAGGCTATTTCAGACGGAGGAACCTCGGAGGAGGAGCCTGCCAAGGCAGAGGCAGAAGCGGATGCAGCGAATCCAGAAGAGGAGGAGCCCCCCGCGACAAAGAGTGTGTCAGAGAGTACGGAGCCCTCTGACGAAACAGATGATTCAAGCGTCCAGACGAGCGATTGACCTATTTCGCCCCGTCGCAGCGTAGCACGTGATCAAACCCTGATACATGTCCACAGAGAAGAAATTTAAGAAGGTCCGGTTGTTCCGGCTTGCCAAGCAGCTCAACGTTTCCAGTGATGCCTTGGTGGAGCACTTGAAGGAATCCGGTTTCTCGGACTCGCTTGTGGGCTCGGGTATCAATGCTGCTGTAGCCTCAGAAGAGGCGTATGAAGACCTGATGGACTTCTTTGCAGACGACAAGGAGCAAGCCGAACGGGTCAGTCGCAAGCGGGCGGCTGCTCGCCAGGAGACGGAAGAGGGCAGCGCTGAGGGTGGTGAAGCAGAACCTGCCGAAGAGGCCATTGAATCCGGCGATGACAGCGTAACGGAAGCTCCCACCGAGGGGGAGCCAGCGCATGAGCCTGAGCCATCCACGGAGGTTCGAACGGAAACATCGGATGGTTCAGAAGGCTCGGCGGCCGGTCCAGACGAGGCTGCCGTTGAAGAGGAGGAGGATACTCCTGATTTCGTGGAATCCGCGGATAATGAGGAGAAGCTGCCGACCATCGAGGGCGAGAAAGAAGCCGCGGATAGCGATGTGCCTGCCGCCTCGACTGGTGTGGCCGACATATCGGAAACGCCTGAGGCGGTGCAGGAGCCAGTGGAAGAGGCGCCGGCTGCGGAAGAAGAGGCAGCTGTGAAGCCGTCGCAGCCAACACTGGAAACTAGCCCGGATACCACCCCGCCAGTGGTAGAACCGGAAGGGTCTGATGACGCGGCACAAGCCGAAGCAGATACCGAAGAGGGAGAAACAGCCCCCACGGAAAATTCGCTCCTCTCAGCGGATCGCTACAAACTGACGGGGACCAAAGTCCTCGGCAAGATTGACCTTGGGACTGTGGAGGACGCAGAGCCTGGTTCGAAACGGCGTCGCAAGCGCAAACGTACACGCATTCCCGGAACACCCGCCACAGAGGATACCCCTACCGAGGCCGGTAAACGGTCCAAAAAACGTAAGAAGGGTCCCAATGTAGATGAGAAAGATGTAGAGGCCACGCTACAGGAAACGCTGAGAGAGCTCGAGGCGGGGGCGTCTCGCGTTCGGCAGAAGCGCCGCCGCCAGCGTCGCGACACCCGTGCCGCGGAGCGGGAACTGCAGGAGATGGAGCGGGAAGAGCAGTCGTCGACGTTGCGCGTAACTGAATTCATCTCGACGGGCGAGTT
>Ga0181566_10005600_pt1 | contig 10152 bp, 9 predicted proteins | sample 101ome_15_FD_133762 | JGI IMG/M metagenome (GOLD analysis project Ga0181566, IMG submission 133762) | Coastal salt marsh microbial communities from the Groves Creek Marsh, Skidaway Island, Georgia - 101402AT metaG (megahit assembly) | ecosystem: Environmental > Aquatic > Marine > Intertidal zone... | reverse complement strand
TGGATGCTTTCGTAAAAGGCGATGACCCCGATATCGGGAACGAAGAAAATTCCAACAAAGGCCCACGACATGAGCGTCACGGCAATGCTGGTCACGATGACCGTCGCCAGGTAGACTTCGGGCATCATGCCCATGGAGCCTTTGACCAAGTTGGCGGACAGTTCTTTGTCGCCCCGCGCTCGCTTTTTGACAAAACCCCCCAACAACCGGTTGCAGATTCGCTGCCATGCGGTCAAGTCCATGGGTTCACCTCGTTTTCATCGTTGTGCGTTCACTTCAAGCCATCAACACGTGCCAAAATTTCGTTGGGACGAACGTAGTACTCGGTCACGAGTTGCGAGACCTGGTCGGCCTTTCGGATGTCATTGAGAACCATCCACTCCAAAATGCGCTTTCGTGTACGCAATTCTCGGCGCATCTCTTCTTGGCTGTAGTTGATCTTCACCATGATTTTCTCCAAGACATACGACTTCCCAGAGAAGATGAAATCGTCGTTGGTCACGTCCCAGCGGAACACTTCGTTGGTGATGACTTCCATCGAGTTGGGGTCAATCCCCACGATTTCGACGATTTGCTTGGTGCGGCGAACACGTCGGCCGTTGATACGGGTTTGAATCTGAATCGAGCACGCCTCAAGGGCTGGGAGCAAGACACGGGGAATGTCGATCGGTTTGTTTTCCAATCGGTGCACCAGCGACGGGACCGAGTCAGCGTGGACCGTCGAATATGCACAGTGGCCCGTGGCCATCGCTTGGAACAACACGTAAGCCTCAGCACCACGAATCTCACCCACGATGATGTATTCAGGTCGTTCACGAAGGGCGGCTTTGAGCAATTCGAACTCGCCGATCACACCGTCATCGCTCTCACCACCGAAACCTTGCCGGGTCAGACCGGGCACCCAGTTGGGTTGCGGAATGTTCACCTCACGGGTGGATTCAATGGACACGATCTTCATTTGCCAGGGAATGAAAATGCACATGGCGTTGAGCGTCGTGGTCTTTCCGGAGGCCGTACCGCCAACAAACAGCATCGGAACTTCGTTCTGGAACGCAATCCAAAGATAGGCCACCATCAGCGAGGACATGGTGCGGAACGCCACGATGTCGGCGGGTGAAAACGGGTCATCCTTGAACCGTCGGATACAGAACGCTGAGCCGCGGGTTGAAATCTCGTGGCCCAGTTTCATGACGATACGAGACCCGTCCATCAGCGTTGCATCGAGCAGAGGGTCGGCGACCGAAATGTGCTTCCCGCAACGTTGAGCGAGCTTGATGACGTAGGATTCCAGCTCGTCGTCCGTTTCCCAAACGCAGGTGGTTTCCACCGATTCGAACTTGCGGTGGTAAGCAAAAATGGGCACGTTGGTGCCGTCGAGTGAAATGTCCTCAACGTTGACGTCGTTCATCAACACGTCCATTTTGCCGTAGCCAATCAAATCCCGACGAAGGTAGTAGAATATCTTCGACTTCGATTTTTTGTTGATTTTCATGCTGTAGGACTTGATGACCTTGTCCATGGCCGTCCGGACGTACGCGTCGGGGTTGGAGTCGATTTCTTCGATGTTGGCCGTGAGCGACCGGATGAAGATGTCCATGATTTCATCACGCTGCTCCTGCTCTTTTTTGGTGAGCGGGGGCTCGATGATTTGGTAGATGATGTTCAACGTGGTTTTGTCCCGAACAATCCGGGCAAAGGCATGCGGTGGCATGACGGGGTATTTGTCGAGTTCATCGTACTGGGCGCGCTGCTTTCCTCGCTGGCGTCCGCCTCCGCCACCCCCTTTTTTTCTTGCCATGGTCACCGACACCCCGAATGCATTCCGCTACAACATCTCCCCGACTATAACACTTGGGTGAAAATCACCACCAAAACGGCTTGCTGTGGCAATTTTTTCGCCTACGAAGCGGCCATCTCATCAAGCGTCCAAAACGGTGGTCAACCAATCCGAACATCGTTCGTGAAACGCCTCCAAGTCGGTTTCGTTGGAGAGGAGGTCATCGGCGGATTCAATCAGCACGTCGAGCCCCCAGCCCAACTCCCGCTGATTTCGGGCCTCAAAGGCCGACCGGTCACCGTCTTCTGAACGACCGCGTTGTTGGATTCGCTTGAAACGGAGTTCGGTGTCGGCAACGATGGCTACGGTGCGATAATCGGGCCCCCATCGGGCCGAAAAGACCGCATGCTCGGCCGTTCCGCGAAGGCCTTCAATGAGGACGAGATGGTGGTCATCCAGCAACTCATCCACCCGATCGCACAATCGAACCGCCAGCACGTCTTCGCCGTGCTGGCTGCGCAATTCAGCGGCGACCTCGCCAAAAATGGAGGGCGATTCCTCCAAGCCGAGGCGTTGAACTTCAGCGCGAATCATGTCCCCCATCGAGACCACCGGCACGGCGGCATGAGCGAGGATGGCGGCGAATTCACCTTTCCCGGAGCCGGGCATGCCGCACACCGCCACCACCCGAGTCATGAAGAACACGGCAACGACGAGGCCTCAAGAAGATACCTGCGATTGGTCGTTCGGAATTCAATTTGAGAACTCGGCCTTGCCCCAGCGGCGGTCCATCAGTTTCCAAAGCACGGCGGAGGCCAACATGAGCCCCACAGAAATGGCCAGCATCCCGAGGTAGCCTTGCTGGACCATCGTTTCATCGTACATTTGAGCGGTGGCCGCCAAACCGTCCTGACTGGCACGCTCCCACCAATTGCCGTACAAGCCGACATCACCCTGCGTGAATGAGAGCAAGAAGAGGGCCAACAACGGCAGAACGGTTCCGATCCAAAACCAGACCATGATGGAAGCGTCAAAAATGGCCTTGTTGGGGCGAAGACCCATCAAAAAGGCGGTGAGGGCAACGATGTACACCGAATTGGCGAACATCACCACGATGCTTGTGGGCAAGGAGGCCCATTCATCCAAACGCCACGCCATAAGCACGATGAAAATCAGCGAAATCCACGACGTGGCCAAGAAGTACACCACCACCTTGGCTCGAATCAAATCGGGGACTTTCAAGGGCAGGCCGTTCATGAAATCGGGGGCGTCCAGGATGGTTAACCACGAGTAGAAATTGAACCCAAAGAACCCCAAAAACGGCGCATAGGAAAGCAGGTTGATGGGAATTGGAGCTTCAGCGAAATCGACCAACCACGCCATGCCCAGGAGCACGAGAAGCGGAATGGCATAGGATACGGTCATCTTTTTGATGGCGCCGGAACGAAACAAATCAACGAATTCCTTCGCCACGATCAGCCGAATTTCACCCCGCCCCAAGAAGCCGAGGCGGCCGTAGATCGGCTCGAGCATGTCGCCTTGCTCCACCACGCTCACGTCAAAGTCATCCAAAATCAGCAACGACGCCACCATGCCAAGACCGATGGAAAGGGCCAGACCGAGAAGAATGGCCACGCCGCTCTGGCTTGCCTGAGCGGCCAGACCCCACAGGAGCACGTCAGCGGGAAGAGCGCCAATGCCAACGCCGACGCCCAACGCCACGATGATGGCGGGGCCCACGAGGGTGTAGGGACGACCTCGCAACCACAGCGACGAGGCCAAAAAGGACAGGGCGAGACCTTGGCCGAGCGTGGTGGCCATGGCCAACCACGTCCACGGAAGCGAGGACCAAAGGAGCGGTGTGCGGATACCGGCGACGCCGTCAAGGGCGATACCGAGGGCCATGCCGCTGATGATGGGGGTCAAAATGAGCAACACATAGAACAACATGTCCTTCACAAAATAGGTGAAATGAGCCATGGAATTTGGAAGCGGTTGCAATGCAGGTGCTGCCAAGAGGTAATTTTTCGTTCCCGTCCGGCGAACGATGGCGTCTCGACCCATGAACGCAAACGTGCCCATGCCCAACGAGAACATGAACAACGGTAGGTGGAGGGCAAAACGAAGTTCCTGCCACGTGAAGGTCTTCGATTCAATGTCGGAGGTTTGCGCCGTCGAGTCCCCCACCAGGAATTGAAGGCCGATGGTGGAAATGGCCGTGACCAACGTCAACAAGAGGGGGAACAGAACCATTTGCCGCTTCTTCGCAAACTCGACGCTTTTGCGAGCCTCCTCGATGAACATCACCTTGAAGGTGGCGGAAAACGCCGACCATCCACGAAGCGGTTCGTTGAGTTGAACGCCCTGAGCGCTGGTGCCGAGGCTTGATGCCGTGGGAACGGTCTCGTCCGTCCACGGACGGGATTCAATGAACGTCCCCGCCAAGTTCACTCCTCCGAATCGTCCACCGCACCTTCATCACTGAGTCGCTCAACGTCCTCAATGGAGCGACCCACCAAACGAATGAAGACGTCCTCGAGGGTTTCCTCTTCGGAGAGTTTCAACCCTTTTACCGTCCCGGCGGCGAGGACCTTGCCGTCGTTGATGATGGCCATGCGGTTGCACATTCGCTCCGCCATTTCCAGGACGTGCGAGCACAGAAAAATCGTCCCGCCCTCGGCCACGTGATCAAGCAGCCACTCGCGGCACTTGCGCTGATAAATGGGGTCCAAATTGGCGAACGGTTCGTCCAAGAACAACAGTTTGGGTTTGTGAATGAACGCGCTTGCCAACATCACTTTCTGCCGTTGCCCTTTTGACAAGTCCTTGCACATCGTGTCCCGTTTTTCCTGCAGGCCAAACCAATCCAACCAATGTTCAACCTTGGCCTGCATGTCCTCCACCCCTCGCAATCGGGCGACGAATTCAAGGAATTCAACGGGCGTCAAGAAGGAAGGAGGCGATTCCGATTCGGGAACGATGCCAATGTTGGCCTTCACTTTCTGTGGGTCCGCCACGGCGTCAACGCCCAAGACCTCAATCCGACCTTTGCTGGGTCGCAGCTGCCCGGTGAGCAATTTGATGAACGTGGACTTCCCTGCGCCGTTTGGACCAAACACCCCGAAGAATTCACCCGGATGAACTTCAACGTTCAAGGGATGAAGGGCAATGAAATCGCCGTATTTCTTGGCCATGTCGGTGGCACTGACCATCGGTGAGGACGATTCTGCCATGAGTGTTTGAGGGTGGAGGCGGATATGATACCTTGCCTAGCGTTCATTGGAAGGTGACGATGACATGAAGAAGAAGGAGCGGGTCAGTGCGCACATGAACCCCCCTCAAAGCGACGTGACCAAGGTCGAACTCCACCCGATCAGCGACGACGAATCCGTGGGCTTCTTTGCCTGCCTCACCATCAACCGGCCCGACAAACTGAATGCTCTGAACGGCGAGGTCATGACGGCTTTGAAAGATGTCTGTGCGTGGATGGAGTCAACGGAGAACGTGCGCGTGCTGGTCGTGACCGGTGCGCCGCCCAATGCGCCCCCCGAAGGCAAGCGTGCGAAGCCCCACGCCTTCGTGGCAGGAGCCGACATCACGGAGTTTGCAGGTGCTGGAAGCGACGTCATTCGTGAAAAATTCAAGGACAACGCCGTTGAAGCCTTGTGGAACCTGTCCAAGCCGACCATCGCGATGGTGGACGGCTTTGCGTTGGGCGGCGGGTGCGAGGTGGCGTGCTCCTGCGATGTGCGAATCGCCAGCGACCGGTCCACCTTTGGGACGCCCGAGATCAACCTCGGCTTGATTCCCGGGTACGGCGCCACGCAACGTTTGGAGCGCTTGGTGGGCTACGGCAAAGCCCACGAGATGATCATGACCGGTGACATGGTTCCCGCTGAAGAGGCGCATCGCATCGGGTTGGTGAACCACGTGGTCGCACCCGAGGCGTTGGAAGCGACGACGTTCGACATGGCTCGCCGAATCGGCAGCAAGTCCTCGCATGCACTCAAGGTTGGAAAGCAAACCGTTCGTTCAGCGCTCGACGAAGCCCTCACCGAAGGCGTGGCCACCGAAGCGGAAGCCTTTGCCAACCTCTTTGACAGCGAAGACAAGGAAATCGGTGTGCAAGCGTTCCTCAACCGTGAAACGGCCCAATGGAAGCACCGCTAAGGCCACCGTCTTGGCCTTCTCGGAAAAATCTCGAGCCTGTCGGCCGCCTTGAGGGGCACCCCTTGGCCCCCTCTTGTCCGGAAGGGTGTCCGGCCACGTTTGGATTCGGCTGAGAATCAGACCTCAACGAACAACATCCGCTCATCCCGAAGGAACTGACGGAAGTGGTTCATGTGCCGTCGGAACTCACCACGGAAGCGGCCGTTGATCACGAGCACATCCCTCATGCCCGTAGCGGCGTTGTACCCCCGAAGTTTGTTGCGTTGAAGCTTGGAAAGCATGCGACGATTCGTGCTTTCCAAAACATCGCCATCGCAGGTGCACGGAACCGTCTTGCGACGGGCCGTCTGTTTGCTTGGGGTATATCCGATGGATGGATAGGTTCGACGTTTGTGTTCCCGTTCTAAGGCGGGGTCGTCGAACGTCTCCTCTTCCTTCTTGTCGTCGGGTTTTTTCTTGACCGGTTTTGGTTTGCCGGTGAACTGTTCCCAACGACCGGTGTGCTTGTTGTACCGACGTTGTTGGTTGGGTCGTTTTCCTCTTCTCTTGTCTCCTTTTCTTACCATACTCATTTCTCTCCTGGTCCTGCCTCTCTTTCTGAGCAGCGATGCTCTCAGAACAAGCGCTCAACGAGCACCTGCCGGCATCTCCGCACGATGTAGGTCTACTTCGGTCCAGGTTTGGTACGGTTCGGGGGCATGTGAGGGTCCTCCAACATCACAACATATCTGCTTACCCTATTTAAAAAAATTTTCACGGGAAGCCCGTAAAATCGAACGCAGAACGGGACGTTCACTCGTTCATTTCTTGCCGAAGCGCGTGAAGGGCTGAACTGGCGGCAGGCAGCGGAGGAAGAGCAAGCGGTTGGCCGTCGGGACCAACGAGCGGGGGGAGGGCTTTGCCGTCCGGACCGACCAAGGCCGGCATCCCTGTCGGTTCGGGTTGAGGGGCCTCGAGGGATTCAAAGCCAACATCGAGCGGTAAACGAAGCTTCAGAATGCGAGCATCGTCGATTCGGATAAAGGTGGCCCCGTACACGTGGCCAGGTGCGGGGTGTTCAGGTTCTTCAAGAACGACGTGCCCGTGACCGGGGGTTTGGAGGAGAGCGACCAAATCCTCGCCGGAGGCATGATCCTCCCACATGCGGGCGGTGGAAGCCCGGATTTCAGCCATCTGCCCCATTCGGCGACGCTTGATTCGCTCACGAATGGCTTCATGCCGCTCCCTTCGTTCGTTCACCGTGAGTTCAATATCGGCGTCTTCCACCGACTCCGGACTGACGTCAACGACGAACTCACCCGCAACGTGAACATCCTCCAGTTCAACTTCAACTTCCACGAGGTCGTCCTCTTGTTGGGCGGCCATGGCTTCCGCTTGTGCGGTTTGAGCGGCCGCAATCTTGGCCAGTTTCCGCTCGCGAAGGGTCGCACCGTCAAGCGGTTCGGCCTTGACGGGAGCAGGGACATCGGGGTCTTCGTCCTCAACCTCGGCCGCTGGCTCAACCTCGGGCTGTCCACCGGCAGGAGCCGATGCCGGTTGAGGCAGGGGGCGAGGAGAGGCACGGGTGGGTCCAGCGGGTGCGAGATTCACCCAAAGAAAGGCCAAGACCGCCATCACGCCAACAAAGCCCCACTTGGCTTCCTCGGTCAGGGAACCAACCGTAAGCAAATAGAACCCCAGGATGCTGACAAACAGCAAACCAACGGCGGTTCGTGCGAATCCCATGGCCCTCGCTCCATCCAATCGTTGATGCTTTATGACGGTGATGGACAACGACGAATCGCCGCTTCACGGCCGATGCGGCAGTTGCCTCAAGAGGTCATCAAGGGCTCGGCGCCGGTGACTAAACCGTTGTTTCGTCGCCAGGTCAATCGCACCAAACGTCTTCCCGTGGGTGCTGACCTCCCCAAGGACATCGAAGGCCACGGACGCTCCATGTTCGTCAAGGTCGGCAGGGATGAAGATCGGATCAAATCCAAACCCTTCCTCGCCCTGGTGTTCGTCGGCAATGGAACCCGGGCAGACCCCGTGGCCAATCAACGTCCGCTCGCCGTCCCAAAGGGCGGCAACCGCCTCGAAACGAGCGGAACGCAGGCGCTTGTTTTGCACCGGATCATCGCTGCTCAAATGCGCCAACAGGCGAAGCACACCCACGCAACCCACCGTGTTGAGGGCATGCGCTGCATACACCCCGGGAAAGCCGTTGAGCGCATCGACGAACAAGCCTGCATCTTCCACCAACACCATCGAGGAGGGGGACGGGAGGTGGTGCATGGCTTGCTGCAATTTGGCTTGAGCCACCGTTTCAAGGTCGCTGGCCTGAGGCTCAACGACGACACCCTCGTCGACCTTCAATTGACGAACCTCGTACCCCAACGTTGCAAAGTGATGCCTGGCTTCGTGCACTTTTCCTTCGTTGCCAGTCAGGAACCAAACCACGTTCTCCATGGAACGTCCATGCGTCGTGGGTCTATGACGATGCCCCCGAATGAACGCCGGAAACACCCCGTGATGCGTAGGTTCAAAGTCCGCCGGTCCTCGATTGCTGTTGTGTTCTCAAACTGGATGTTGGTGGGGCTCGGGGGAGCCTGCGGCGCCGTTCTACGTTACGCTGTTGGCGTGAACCTGCCCTCCGAGGGCTTTCCTTGGGCCACGCTGACGGTCAATTTGGTGGGTTCGTTGTTCTTGGGTGCGGTGACGGCGCTGGTGGCTGCCAATGCCATGAGCGAACAGCACGCCTTGCTGTTGGGCGTGGGCGTTCTGGGCTCGTTCACCACCCTCTCCACGTTTTCCGTCGAAACCATGACGTTCGCCAACGAGGGCCGGTGGAGTTTGTTGGTGGCGTACGCTGCGCTTACCGGGGTGGCGGGCCCGTTGCTGGCCCTCGCCGGGTGGAAAGGGGCCGAGGCCTGGCTTTGATTCACTTCAAGATGGCCAGCATGCGGTTGAGGGCCAGCAGAGAGCCTTCCTGAACCGAAGCGGGGACGACGATTTGGTTGGGGACTTCCCCGTCGACCAATCGCTCAAGCACGTCCATGAGGTAGGCCGGGTGAATCATGTACATCGTTGAACAAGGACAGATTTCCTCGTCCAAACACTCGATGTGCTTGTCGGGGTGTTCGTTCGCCAAGCGGGCCACCATGTTGATTTCCGTCCCGATGGCGACCTCAGCGCCAGCGGGCAGTTGTTGGACGTACTGGCGAATGAATTGGGTTGAACCGTAGGCATCGGCTCGTTCAACCGTCGCCTTGGGGCATTCGGGGTGGACCACCACCAAGCCTTTTGGATGGGCAGCTCGGAAATCCTCAACCTGTTGAGGCGTGAATCGCTTGTGAACCGAGCAAAATCCGTGCCACAACACGATGCGGGCGCCCTTCAGTTCCCCCATGGCCCCGACGCCCGGCGTCCAAGTGGGCATGCGATCTTCGCCGATGCCCATCGCGAGCCCGGTGTTCCGACCGAGATGTTGGTCGGGGAAGAAGAGCACCGCTCCGCTCGGACCGGCCCGGTCAAACGCCCACTGCAACACCCCCTCTGCGTTGGAGGAGGTGCACACCACGCCACCGTGACGGCCAACAAAATCCTTCAGATCAGCGCTCGAGTTCATGTACGTCACGGGAACGAGGTAGGCAGCGCCGTCCTCAGCCGGTTCGTCAGGATTGGTTCGGTTGATGGGGTCGCTCAATCCCGACGTTTGGAGAATGTCCTCCCATGCCACCTCCACTTCACTCAAGGTGGCCATGTCAGCCATCGAACATCCGGCGCGAAGGTTCGGCAAGATGACGGATTGTTCGTCGGAGGTGAGAATGTCGGCGGATTCGGCCATGAAGTGAACACCGCAGAAAACGATGTATTTCGCCGGTGAGTCCGCTGCCTTTTGGCTGAGCATGAACGAATCGCCCAAAAAATCAGCGTGCATCACGATGCTGTCTCGCTGGTAATGGTGGCCGAGAATCAACAAATCATCGCCCAGCATGTTCTTGAGTTCTTGAATGCGGTCAGCAATCGCTTGCTCTTCCACGGACAGCGTGGTGTCCATGAAGTTCACCGAGCACATGGGGAGGGTCACGCTCATGGGGCTCAAACCGTCCACGCACCAACCCTTTTTGAAGGAACGGATGAGACTCAATCTTCAAAAATCAACGAACCGTCGGTAGGTCATGGTCTTCAAACCCACACAACGCCTTCACTTGGGGGCCGAAGCC
>Ga0181566_10005592_pt1 | contig 10157 bp, 6 predicted proteins | sample 101ome_15_FD_133762 | JGI IMG/M metagenome (GOLD analysis project Ga0181566, IMG submission 133762) | Coastal salt marsh microbial communities from the Groves Creek Marsh, Skidaway Island, Georgia - 101402AT metaG (megahit assembly) | ecosystem: Environmental > Aquatic > Marine > Intertidal zone... | reverse complement strand
TCCAAGGTCATCATCACAATAAAGCCACCAATAAATCCGAGTGTGGCAACATCGGTATACTTGTCCAGCTGGGTTTCTGGGATGACCTCCTCAACGACTACAAAGATCATGGCTCCTGCGGCAAAAGACAATGCATATGGTAAAATCGGAGTAAAAAAAGTTACCGCTATGGCTCCCAATACTGCAGCTATTGGTTCGACAATAGCGGACAATTGACCATACCAAAAACTTTTAAATTTACTGACCCCCTGCCTTCGCAATGGCATCGAAACGGCAATTCCTTCGGGGAAGTTTTGAATCCCTATCCCCATAGCCAGTGCTACAGCTCCTCCTATTGAGGCCTCAGGTATTCCGGCAGCCACACCTCCAAAAAGTACGCCTACTGCCAAACCCTCGGGAATGTTGTGCATGGTGATGGCCAAAACCAATAGCGTAGTTTTATGCCATGGGGTCTTGATTCCTTCAGAGTCTTTGAAATTAATGTGAAGATGCGGTAAAATTTTGTCCAAACCGAAAATGAAAAGAGCTCCCAAACCAAATCCAACGGCTGCGGGAATGACCTTGACAAAACCCTCACCAGGGGACATTTCACTGCCAGGTGCCAATAGGCTCCAAAAACTGGCAGCCACCATTACCCCTCCAGTAAAACCAAGCATTCCATCTAAAAATCCTCGGTGCATGGTTTTGAACAAAAAAACAAAGGAGGCTCCAAATGCAGTCAATAACCATGTAAAAACAGTTGCATAAAATGCCCCTGTGACGGGACTTATATTAGAAAAAAATTCAATTATATCTCCCATAGCAGCAATTTAAATCGCCGACAAATATATATAAAAGTAAGTAATTTAATAGACTGTATCAGGGATTGACTAATTTTGATGTAAGATGAGTAAAAATCATTACGATTATATTATTTGTGGAGGTGGAGCATCGGGTTTGCTTCTTGCATACAGGTTATGTAAAGATCCCTATTTTAATGACCAATCCATTCTGTTGATTGAAAAAGATACCAAAAATATCAATGACCGTACTTGGTGCTTTTGGGAGTCGGGTGAGGGAGACTTGGAGGAAATGATTCATAAAACTTGGGACCAGGCCCATTTCAGTGCTAATGGCTTTGAACTGGATTTTCCCCTCCAACCCTTTCGTTATAAGATGATTCGAAGTCTTGATTTTTACCGATCAATGAAAAATAAATTGGCAGATTTCGGTCAACTTACCCAAATCTGTGCAAAGGTGAGTCAAATTGATGAAAGTTTGGTAACCACAGATGAGCAATCCTATCACGGCGGTAAGATCTTTTCCAGTATATACGATCCCAAAAGCTTAACCCAACAAAAAAAATACCCTGTTTTATTACAACATTTTGTGGGACAAGTGGTTAAAACCAAAAAGCCTTGTTTTGATCCTAATAAGATTGAATTTATGAATTTTAACGTCCCCCAAAAAGGAAATACGAGGTTCATGTATGTATTACCCTTGGATGCAAATACAGCACTTCTGGAATACACCCTTTTTTCTAAAAATGTTTTGGAAAGAAAAGAATATTTGAAGGCTATAAGTACTTTTCTGAAACAGGTGCCAACAGGAGGCTATGATGTGATCGAAGAAGAGGAAGGAAAAATCCCAATGACTTGTTATCGTTTTGATTTAAAAAACAGCTCAAAGATTTTACATATCGGTACGGCAGGGGGTTGGACCAAACCCAGTACAGGATATACCTTCCAACGAATTAACGAAAAGACCAAAGAATTGATTGATTTCCTAAAGAAAGGACAACCCCTATCTAGGTTTGGCAAAAGAGGTCGATTTTGGTATTACGACTTACTGTTTTTAGATGTATTAGCCAAAGACAATGCAAATGGGGCTATGCTTTTCAAAAAAATGTTTGAAAAAAATTCCCCTGAAGTGATCTTTAAGTTCTTGGACGAAAAAAGCTCTTTTTTGCAAGAATTTCAGATCATGCGATCATTTGACTTATGGCAATTTTTAGAGGCCCTACGGAAAAGAATTTTTTAGAAGGTGCGATGCATCAACCAATCTTTGAGATCCTTAAAACGGCTTTTTTGATACTCGCTGATAGTAAGTTTCTCCAATTCGATGTCCGCCAAATGAGAATGATGTTGAATCAAATCCCGGCAATCAGAATCGATTTCCGTTGCCTCAAATAAATCCTTGACCTTACGTATTTTTTCTTCCTCATCCATTTGAATATTTCCCCCCAAAAGGGATTGCAATGTTTCCCTTTGGGATTCATTTGCTGTTTTAAGGGCCAAATGATAAAGAATGGTTTTTTTATCCTCTAAAATGTCCCCCCCTATTTTTTTTCCAAAGGTATCTTGATCCCCAAAAGTATCCAGATAGTCGTCTTGCAATTGAAAAGCCAAGCCCAGTTGGATACCAAAATCATAAATTGCCTGTTGATCCTCCTCGCTCGCTCCACCAATAATGGCTCCTATTTGAAGCGCACACCCCACCAAAACTGCTGTTTTCAGTCGGATCATTTCGATGTATTCTTCCTTAGAGGTGTTGGGTCGGGTTTCAAAATCCATGTCGTATTGCTGACCCTCACATACTTCTATAGCGGTTTTACTCAATAAAGAAGTTAGTTGTTTAAATATATCGTTTGGATATGTTTCCAAAAATTGATAGGCTTTGATCAACATGGCATCACCAGATAAGATGGCGGTATTCACATCCCATTTTTCGTGTACTGTGGTCCTGCCCCTTCGCAATCTAGCCTTGTCCATTATATCGTCATGCATCAAAGTAAAATTGTGGAACACCTCCACTGCCATTGCCCCACCCATTGCGTCTTTTGCAGAAACGCCATAAGCTTCGCCTGTCATCAAAGTCAGAAAAGGACGTATCCTCTTTCCTCCCAAATCCATTAAATATTGAATGGGTTTGTAAAGGTTTTGGGGAGATTTATCTTGATAGAAATCTTCAAGTGCAGACTCAAGTGCTTCTTGATAGGCCTTGGAAAGATTCATTAAAATTGATTTTGTTAAAAATACACCGCCAATTCTAAAAGTAAAATAAAAAAGGTATAAACTTTGGAAACTTTTTTTGTTTTTTAAGTTTTCTACAATAATTTTGCAAAAAAAAATTGATTTGGAAAAAGAAATCGTTGTATCCGCTTCATCATTGTTCCTGCAATATGGCTACAAGGCAGTTACAATGGACGATATCGCTGAATACATGCACATCTCAAAAAAAACGATCTATGTCCATTTTAGTGATAAAACTTCTTTGGTCAGATCGGCAGTTTTTCATGTTTTTGAGGAAGTAAAAAACAAAATCATAGCCGTTCAATCTTCAATTGAAAATCCCATCAAAGCCTTGTATGAAATCAAAAAAATAGCGGTAGAAGTTTTGGGTAAAAAAGAAAAGTCTCCCCAATACCAATTGCAAAAATATTATCCTGCTTTATACTCAGAAATTAGAAAAAAGGAGCTTTCGGCCTTTGGAGAAACTTTTAAAATGAGTTTGAAAAAAGGAATGGAATTGGGACTTTTCAGGACTTCTATCGATACCGAATTTATTACACGAATCTATTTCAATGGTTTTGGAGGTTTACGAGATATAGAGTTGTTTCCCCCCAAGGATAACGATATTGATCTGATCATCGGAAAATACATAGACTATCACCTCAGAGCCATAGTTACCCCAAAAGGACTGAATTTTTTAGAAAAATACAATAAAACAATTACTACATGAAGATTCATTTATTTTTGTTTCTAATCTTACTCACAGGAATGACTCAAGCCCAAGAACTCCCGGAGTCACTTAGGTTGGAAGAAGCCATTGCTTACGGGTTAACCCACAACCGTTCTATCATCAATGCCGATCGGGAAATTCAAAAAGCAAAAAAAGAAAAATGGAAAACCATTGCTACGGGACTGCCACAAATCAGCTCTGAGTTCAATTATCAAAACTTTTTGGAAATGCCAGTTTCGCTTGTTCCCGCGGAGTTTTTTGGAGGAAACCCGGGAGAATTTAGTGAACTCACCTTTGGGACGGAACAAAATATGATCGGAACGTTGAAAATGGAGCAACTCATTTTTGACGGTTCATATTTGGTTGGGCTTCAGGCTACTAAAGTTTACCTCGCCATTTCAGAAAACCTGTTTGAAAAAACAAATTTGGAGGTGAAGAAGTTAATAACCAACCTCTATTCCAATGTCCTATTGGCTAAATACAATATCCAGTTTTTGGATAAAAATAAAGCTTCTTTGGAAGACAATTTCCAAGAAATCCATCAACTGTTTAGAAATGGTTTTGAAGAAGAGGAAAGCGTAGAACAAATTCAACTGTCATTGGCCCAAACCAACAGCCAATTGAAATATGCCAAAAACCTGCTAAAGATCCAAAAAGAGATGCTAAAATTTGTCATTGGCTACCCCATTGAAGCCCCTTTAAAACTCTCTGATGAACTGGACGATATTTTCAATGAAGATCTTTACTTCGAAACATTGCCCAATGCAAACAACATTGAAAACAACATTGACATCAGAATAGCCGATAACACAGTAAAATCTGAAGCTCTAAAATTTAAACTTGAAAAATCCAAAGCACTCCCCAAAGTCAATGCTTTTATCAACCAAACCTACACGGGAAATAGTAATGAATTCACTTTCACCGACAGTGACCAAAAGTGGTATGGATCTTCGCTACTGGGATTAAACGTGAAAATTCCCATATTTAGTTCCTTAGGAAGAAGTGCCAATACACAAAAGGCAAAAATCAGTTTGGATCAGGCCAAAACTCAACTGGAGGAAACCCAATCCAAAATCAGAATTGATGCGATTGCAGCCTTGAACGAATACCAGCTAGCCATCGATAATTACTATACCGAAAAAGAGAATCTGAGACTGGCTGAGAGAATAGAGCAAAAAAACCAAACCAAATTCTTTGAGGGCATGATCCAAAGTTTTGAACTTCGTATGGCCCAGCTTCAGCTCTATAGTGCTCAAAGTAATTTTGTCAACGCCATTCAAAAAGTGATCACCACTAAAATCGAACTGGAAACCCTACTCAATCAATCTAAAACTGACTAATCCATGAAAAAAATTTTACATAAACTCTACATCATTGCCCTTGCCATTGGGTGCTCCGGAGATCAATCTTTAACCACTTCAGATCTGATAAGAGCAAAGGATCTCAATGGTTTAAAGACACAAAAAGAAGAAAAGTTAAAATACCTTAATGCCTTGAAAGCGGAATTGAATCAAATCAATGCTGCTATTTTGAATTTGGATCCATCAGAAAAACTGGCGCTGATTTCTACATTCAAGGTAAAACTGGAAAATTTTGATCATTATATAGAAATACAAGCCAACATCAAAACTCGACAAAATGTCCTGCTTTATCCCGAATACACAGGTACACTCAAAAAGATCTATGTCGAAGAGGGGCAAGAGGTCAAAAAAGGAAAACTCCTGGCACAAATTGACGATGCAGGGCTCAAAAATCAATTAGAGCAATTGCAGATTCAAGCAGCCTTATCAAAAACAACTTACGAGCGTACTCAAAGGCTATGGGATCAAAACATAGGTGCTGAAATACAGTTACTTCAAGCCAAAGCAACTTATGAAAGCCAGTTAAAAAGCATAGCCCAGCTGAAAAAACAGTTACAACGAACCCGGATATTGGCTCCTTTCTCGGGAATCATAGACGAAATTGTGGCCAATAATGGGGCCAATTTGTTGCCCGGACAAACCCCCGTGCTAAGAATTGTCAATCTGAAAAAAATGTACACTGAGGCAAGCGTGCCAGAGCGCTACCTAAGTCAGATCAAAAAAGGGACAACAGCAACGGTAAAGATTCCCATGTTGGGACGAGAATACCCAACCACCGTCCGTCAAACCGGAAACTTTATCAATCCCAACAACCGGAGTTTTAGGGTGGAAACCCCTCTTCCCAACCCGGACGAAATGATCAAACCTAACCTGAGTTGTATTTTAAAGATCAACGATTACAGTAACCCTGAAGCACTGATGATCCCACTGCGTATCATCAAAGAAAATGCAGTTGGCAAAAAATACATCTTCAAATTAACTCCCGATGGTAAAGATCAGGTATATCGAACGGAACAGGTTTTTGTAAAATTGGGTAAAAAGAGTGCAGACAAAGTAGAAATATTGGAGGGCATTCAAACCGGTGATCTTTTGGTAGATGAGGGAGCAACCATAGTAGAAAACAATCAAAGGGTCAAAAACATTCAATAATTTGATCGCAAAAAATGAAAAAATTACTCAAAGAATTTCCATTATCCAGTTGGGCCATTGAACACAAAACAGTGATCTATGTCATCATGGCCATTTTTTTCTTTATGGGCATCCGTTCCTATAGAGTTATGCCTCGCGAAAGTTTCCCCGAGATCAACGACACCCGAATATTTGTGTCTGCTGTATTTCCGGGAAATACCGCTGAAGACATCGAACGTTTGATCGTTGACCCTTTGGAGGATGCCCTTAAAGGGGTGTCCAATTTGGTCGATATTGCCTCCACCTCTGAGGAGGATTTTGCAGTGATCCAATTAGAGTTCGATGAAAATATTCCGCTGGATCTGGCCAAACAAAAAACAAAAGATCTGGTCGATGGCGTAGTATCGGGAGCCGATTGGCCTACTTTTAATAATGCCAAGGTAGAACCCTCAGTTGCTGAAATGGATTTTTCTGAATTGATGCCCATTTTGAGTATCAGTATGGTGGGAGATTATCCCATCGAACAGATGAAAGATTTTGCAGGTTATCTCGAAGAAAAAATTGAACAAATCCCCGAGGTCAAATCCGTCGATGTTAGGGGAATACAAGCTTTTGAGGTCGAGGTTGCAGTAGACATTTACAAAATGATCGCAGCCAAGATCAGTTTTAACGACATTCTCAACGCCATCGGTGGAGAAAATACAACCATCTCTGCAGGGAATATCATTGCCGGAGGGCAAAGGAGAAGTTTGAGAATCATCGGAGAAATTTCCGATCCGGAAGAACTCAAAAACTTTGTGGTAAAAAGTGAAAAAGCAGCAACCTATTTGGGAGATATCGCTACCGTCACTTTCAAAGAAAAAGACATTTCTTCCTACGCCAGATCATTTGGAAAAAAGGTGGTCTTACTTGATGTTAAAAAAAGAGGAGGAAAAAATTTGATTCAAGCGTCTCAAAAAATAGAAGCCTTGATCGATGACATTGGAAAAAATATTTTTCCAAAAAATATCAAACTGACCATTTCAAATGATCAATCTGCCATTACTTTAAATCAAGTCAGTGATTTAGTTAATAATATCATCTTTGGAATATTATTGGTGGTTACCGTACTTATGTTCTTTTTGGGCTTCAGGAACTCCCTCTTCGTAGGTTTTGCGATTCCCATGTCCATGTTCATGTCTTTTATGATCCTTTCCCTTTTAGGTTATACTATGAATACGATGGTTCTGTTTGGATTGGTAATGGGTCTTGGCATGTTAGTAGACAATGGAATTGTTGTGGTCGAAAACGTATATCGTTTGATGGAAAAAGAAGGCATGAATCGCATACAAGCAGCCAAAGTAGGGATTGGAGAAATTGCCTACCCCATCATCGTCTCAACTGCCACTACCATTGCCGCTTTTGTCCCATTAGGGGCATGGCCAGGATTGATGGGTGAATTTATGATCTATTTCCCTATTACCCTGTCGGTGGTATTAGGGTCTTCTCTGATCGTGGCCTTATTTTTCAACTCCATGCTCGTCTCCCGTTTTATGGAGATCAGCGAGAGACAGATCTCTCTCAAGGGACTGCTCAGGCTGACACTCATCCTGGGAGGACTTGGTCTGATTCTGATTTTCAATAAAGGATTTTTTAGGGGATTGGGAACGTTGATGATCGCCATCACATTACTCTTTTGGGCTTATAAATATTTCCTTAAAAGACTTGCTTCTGTTTTTCAAAACCAGTTTTTACCAAAAATGGAAAAAGGTTATCGTTCTTTTTTGTCAATGGCACTCAAGGGATATCGTCCCTTTGCATTTTTGATCGGCACATTCGTTCTGTTGATCTCCTCTTTTGTTTTGATGGGCATCTATCCGCCCAAGGTAGAGTTTTTCCCCGAAAATCAACCCCTTCAAATTTTTACTTATATCGAATATCCTGAGGGCACTGATATAAACAAGACCAACGTCATCACTCAAAAAATTGAAGCGGATATCTTTTCTATAATAAATCAAGAAAAATACCGCGATGGAGATTACAACTATTTGGTCGAGGATGCTGTGGCGCAAGTCGGGGCTGGTGCAGGAAATCCTGAAATCGATGGTGGGGTAACCAACGAAATGCCACACAAAGCCAAAATATCGCTCACCATGCGAGAATTTAAGTTCAGGAAAGGACTGTCGAGCGAAAACCTGCGCAGCGAAATTCAACAATTCCTTAGCGGCAAATATCCGGGGGTGTCTATTTCTGTAGAAAAAGATGCCAATGGTCCACCGGTGGGCTATCCTGTAAATATAGAAATTTCCGGGAGGGATTACGAAAAACTCATCCTGACCGCCCAAAAAATGAAAGACTTTCTCAACACTGAAAACATTCCAGGCGTAGAGGAACTTAAGATTGATGTAAACAAAAACAAACCAGGAACCCAACTGATTATCAATCGAAAAAAAGCTGGGGAGTTGGGAGTTTCTGCTGGTATGGTAGGTTCTCAACTACGCAACTCCCTGTTTGGAGCCAAAGCAGGGATATTCAAAAAAGATGGTGAAGATTATGAGATCAATGTTCGTTTTGAGGAGCAATACCGCTATGACAATAATGCATTGTTCAACCAGTATGTAACCTTCAGAGATCAATCGTCTGGAAAAATCAAAGAAATTCCCATTGCAGCACTAGTCAAACCCCAAAACTCTTCCTCCTACAGTGCCATTAAACACCGGAAATCCATTCGGCTGGTAACTTTATATTCCGATGTATTGGCTGGTTACAACGCCAATGAAGTAGTGGCTAATGTCAAATCTGCCCTGCTCAATTATTCCCTTGATATGGGAGTTGAGTTCAAATTCACCGGAGAAATTGAAGAGCAAGACAAAAACATGACCTTCTTATCCAATGCACTTCTTGCAGCTCTTGCCTTGATCATGCTGTTGCTGGTTTTCCAATTCAACTCCATTTCCAAACCCATCATCATTCTGATCTCTATTTTTTTGAGTTTTACCGGAGTGTTTTTAGGGATTACCCTATTCCAGATGCCTTTTGTGATATTGATGACCATGATGGGGATCATTTCACTCTCGGGAATAGTGGTGAACAATGGTGTAGTGCTATTGGATTATACACAATTGTTAATCGATCGGAAAAAAATCGCCCTTGAACTTCCAGAGGAGACAATGTTGCCCAATGCTGAAACCATTGAGGCCGTCATTGAGGGTGGGACTGCAAGGTTGCGCCCGGTTATCCTCACAGCGATTACCACCATTTTGGGATTAATCCCTTTGTCCATAGGCCTAAACATCGATTTTTTCTCCTTGTTTTCAGAATGGGATCCTAAGGTATTTATCGGGGGAGATAACGTGATTTTTTGGGGCCCACTGGCCAAGACTGTGATTTTTGGATTAAGTTTTGCTACTTTCCTTACCCTGATCATTGTACCAGCTACTTTTCTAATTAGCTACCAAATCAAGATGAAATGGAAAAAGCTATTTCAAAAATAATTTTTGGGTCATGGAAAAGGCTTCATACATTTGCAACTAATTCAAACATAATGTTAAGATCCCACCACTGCGGCGCATTAAATGAAAATCATTCCGAGGATGAAGTTATCCTAGCCGGATGGGTACAAAAAATCAGGAATAAAGGTTTTATTGTTTGGATCGATCTCAGAGATCGTTTTGGAATTACTCAATTAGTATTTGACGAAGAGCGAACTTCCGAAGTGGTTTATAAAAAATCACTTGAGTTGGGCCGTGAAGATGTAATTCAAATCAAAGGAAAAGTTATCGATCGAGAATCTAAAAATCCCCATATGGTAACTGGAGGGATCGAAATACTAGTAAATGAACTAACAGTCTTAAACACTGCCAAAACCCCTCCCTTTACCATTGAAAATCAAACTGACGGAGGTGAGGAACTGCGGATGCAATATCGTTACCTAGATTTGAGACGCACCCCAATTAGAGAGAACCTCAT
>Ga0181566_10005589_pt1 | contig 10160 bp, 6 predicted proteins | sample 101ome_15_FD_133762 | JGI IMG/M metagenome (GOLD analysis project Ga0181566, IMG submission 133762) | Coastal salt marsh microbial communities from the Groves Creek Marsh, Skidaway Island, Georgia - 101402AT metaG (megahit assembly) | ecosystem: Environmental > Aquatic > Marine > Intertidal zone... | reverse complement strand
GACGTAGACGACGAGGTTGCCTTCGTCGTTTCGGACATAGGCTGCACGCTCGGCGATCTTGGTGCGAGCGTTGCGGCTGTATTTTCCTCGTCCTGCGTAAATTTCTGTTCCGTGTTCATCGTAAAGTGTTGCCATCTTTTTTCACCGTGGACCGATACAAATCTCGCCACAGTATATAAAGAATTGAAAAAATTCGGTTAAATCAGAATAACTCGGCTACGTAATCCGCATCCTGTTTACTTTTGTCACTTTAAGAGGTCAACTAACTCACCCGGACTTAAACCAGATAGAATCAATTCATACCCATCTGGGACATTTATGCAAGGGTCCATGTGTTTTGAAAAAAGCGCAGGTTTGCTGTCTTCATCAATCATAAAAAATTCCAAATCCCCGATTTTCCATTTTGAAGTAAATGAAGTGGAGTATCTAAAGATAGGATAATTTTTCTCAATCTTTTCTTTGAGATCTTCCAGTTCATCTGCTGCGAGCCCAGCACTCGCCATTTCATCCAAGACAACTTTCGCAATGTCTGGTAAAAGTTTCCCTTTTTTCATGTCTTTGTTTACATCAAGGACGCTGAGGATAAGTTTCTTGCCTTTGTGCATCAATTGCTGTTTGGAAGAGACATGAATTGAAGCTCCACCGCTTGATTTTGATTTTGCTTCCAGGCTCCAACCATCGTGATCAAAATCAACGCTAGCACGGGAAGTTTCATCCCATGCCTCAATGGCCTTAATTTTCTTAACTCGATAGAGTGCTGCCATGGCATACATTTCCCCTAGAAATCCCCGTTGTTGTTCTGTTGATAGACACTCTCCCTCTCCTCTCCACAACTTAGTGAAGAATTTTACTTGGCTCGTCAATGAATCTGTGTAGGGTTGACTCGGGTCTGCGACATAGTCTTCATACGATTTTCTCAGCATGTACACCACATCCGTGGTTTTACTATGTGGTGCGGTGATTTTGGTATCTGTTGCCGATTCAATTTTCAACCAATTAGGGGTTTCAATGTTGTTAAGTTGGTTGAAGTTTTTCATGGTTAAGACATAACTATCAGATGTGGTTTCAATAGTAAAGTCGGTTTGATTAAATGGCCGAACTGCTACAGGGGATTTTCCAGATTTGAGGTTCGCAATTTGGGCATTGATCGTCTTTCCTATTTTCGCACTCTCTTCTTTCGTTAGTTCATGTTTCATTCTTCTTCCTCCTTTTTAATTGTACCATCAAGTTTGATGCCTGGCCTTGCATACTCCACAAATGTGGGACTGAGTCCTTTTTCTGGTAGATAAATAGAGAGCATAAGCGTGGGGATTTCGTTGTCGTGATAAACTGGAACGCCCCCCACATCAGTTTTTGATGAGTTCTCTATGAAAACGACCAGCAAAGGGCTATCTCGCTCGATTTGGCCATGATAAAAATCCGCTTTGTGAGAATTCATTGGTTGTGGAATATGAACACTTCGTGGAGACGAACTCAACCTCTTCCCTAGCGATGAAAGAGTAAAGCCCTCGTATACAATGTCGGTGTTTCCAACGAAAATTGCGATGTTCCAATCAGAGGATATCACCTCGTTATCTTCAGATTCTTTCATGAGCCTTTGGAGAAACCGTTTGGATGGAACAGTCTGTTCATAGCTTTGATTATAGTAATCTAGGAAATCACGTACAAACTCTTTCCAAGAAGCCGGGAAAATTTTGAATTGCTTGTCCATTTCAGATAAGACGGTTTTTGGCTGATGCCATTCAACAATTTGTCTGAACTTGTCAAAGATCTGGAACTGGATATCTGCTAGATCACCGTTTACAAGGCGTTCGTGAACGTCTTCAAGATGGTACTCAGGCTCTAGATAGGTATCTGAGGAAGGATTGGAATTTTCACTGGCATTTGGGGACGCTCTGGGGCTGATTCGCATACCTTTGTATTCTCTTATCCATTGATACTGTTTCATAGGGTCTGTGTCTTTTGTGAATTTTTCCAAGTCCGTTCTCAGCCTCCGTTCCACATCTGCAATAAGAGAGAAATGGCAAATCGTGTCGTCGCACATGAATATCCGAATGAGGTCAATGAAACTGTGCCGATATCCGCACCATCTCGCCATTTGCAGCAGTGTGTCATAATTCGGTGTCTCTGAATATCTATCAAACCAGACAATGACAAGATCTTCAATGGTTATTCCCCTAGAAAGTTTTAGACCTCCAACAACGATGTGAGAGAACGGTGTTCCGTCGTTGTATGCCAATTCGTTGGGATATCGATATTCATCTTCCCTTTCGGTTTTCTCGGAGTTAAGTTTAACAACCGTAATCTCAGAAAAATAAATCTTCACACTCAGAATCGGGGAGGCCTCGTATTCAGATAACAAAGTGGAAATTTCCTTTTCCTCATCTGGATAATACGTTTTGCAGACTTTATTGAGCATCTTAGTTAGATCTTGTTCGGGTTTATTGCATAATTCATCGAGAAGTTTTGAAACCAAGTTTGCCGTTCTCAAGTGCTGTTCCTTTTCGATCTCAGTATGAATCATGGTTGAATGCTTTTTGATTTTTTTCCCGCCTTCTCCTTCCTCGTTGCTCGCTTTCTTCCGTTGTTCGCGAATCAGTTTTGTAAGGACATGCAGAAGAATGAGCATCCTGATGTGCGCCTTTTCAGATGAACTATCTGGTTCAGGACTTTCAAAACGTTGGATGTTTGGGCTATTTTTTTTGAAAAAATGAGCGTTATCATAATGTTGTTCTGGTTTGGGAAGTGAGTGAATCATGTCTCTTGGAAACAAACTGAGCCCATATTCGTCGAGAGCAATATGTTCCGGGTCGGGATCCATCAGCAAGTTGGAATAAGGTGTCGCAGTGTAGCCAACATACCAGGTAACTGCTTGTCCGATTGATGCAAATTTGATGAGTCGGCGCACTGCCCTATTGGTTGCAGTTATCGTTGCATTTTCTTGGTCGGATTGCACTTCAGCGTGTGTGGAATCAATGCTTGCATGGTCGCACTCATCATCAATAATGAGAATTCTCCTCTTACCCTCAATGCACATTTTGATCCAATCATCAAGAAGATAATCATTCAATGCTTCAATCACAGTATGGTTCTTTTTAATGATAAGAATAACTGGTTCATCTTGTTCCATCACATCTTTGATTTCGTTTTTGGCGTCGTTGTTTGAGGTTGAGAAATCGCTGGTTTCAGGCAAAAACCGAATGCCAACAATCCCGGTAGCGACAGCGCGATTGTATGTTTGTTGTCGAAGGTCCTCAAGGAGCCCAGAAAGAATGATGACAGTATCATAATGTTCGTTATGGTGAACGAGAGAATCATCAAGCGCTCTGAAGGCTAAACCCAACATGTGTGCTGTTTTGCCACTCTGAATTCGTCCAACTACCAGACCGTAGCCTGGACGTTTTTCTTTTCTGATCCTTGCATGTTTAGTGCCAAGGCGAAGATATGTTTCTTCAACCGTGTCGGCCACATTCACAACAGTCCTCTCTTGCCATTTTTGACCTCTCAGGTGGCTAAGATATTGAGCGAAAAATCCTGTTTCATTGGATGGTTTAGACATTGAGGCTGTCGTACCTTTCGGAGCCGACGTTTCGGAAGTTGGTAGGGGGGGTGATGCGAAGGTATGTGTCAATTTTTCACAATCTGCATTTGACCATCCTTTGGATAATGCATCTTTTTTGAAATCATCAAAATTACCATGCTTACTTGCAAGGTACGAAAGTTCAATTTCTTTTGAAACGTCCAATCTATTCAACTCCGAGTTCACTTGAGGTCATCAGGTGCAATGTCAAGTTTTTCAAGAGCGCTCTTAAGATAATCAATGTTCTTTGTCTTGTTTTTCTTGAAGAGTTGGAGCATGACGCGAGGACCGGCGGTGATGAAAGTGCTATCCGCTTGTTGGCAATTACACGGCTCCTGCTTACATTTATCGCATAGTTTTTCACAATCTCCAAGATCATGTTTCTTTCCACACAAGGCACAAGCGCAAGCACACTCCTTAACGCTCTTCCCACAGCCTTTTGGGCACGTAGTATCACATTCGTTTGACGGATGAATTTTCTCACAATGTTCGCACTCATTAACACATGTTGACGGTTTGCAAGTGCCAGTTATCGTACATTTTGTGCACACGAAAACACAAGTGTTGGGTGAGCATCCTTTGGCTTTCTGACCACACTTTCCACAAACAAGTTCTGGACAAATCTCTCCGGGATAATGTGCAAATGAACAAGCACTGCACGATTCGTATTTGAATATGGAGCCGCGTTTGAGTAGGTTGGGATATTGCGCAGAATTGTTTGGTTTTTCGAATTTCTTTGGTGTCTTCTTCGCCTCTGTGGTATCGATGAAAAACGGACGTTCAGCATTGAACGGAGGCGCATAATTTACCCCGCCTTCCTTTTGTTCAAGCCCACGGAGAATTTCTTCAAACATCCCATCTCCGAATCTCTTGATTCGTTCTTTGTTTGGCGATACTTTGATCTCCTTATCTAACGATTGCGTGTAACGAACCTCAACCCGAATGCTGTTTGCGATATGATCTGAAACTTCCATCTTGTACAAATTCCCGTATGTAACAAGGCGGTTGTCTCGGTAGAAGAATAAGCCTCTGACGCTGTCGCTTTTGAGTCTGTTTGAGGGACCGCTTCCTGGGTCTGTGTTCATCGGAATAGAACTTGTTGGTTCGGTATCCCATCTTAGGTCTGGTAAGTTCTTTTTCAGGATGTCTCGTATAGGGTCGCTGGCCGGAATGATGTATGGAGTAACGGTTAATCCCGGGAATTTTGCACTCACAAATGGGTATCCGTGATATGTTCCAAATTTCGCCATAACCTCGCAAAACTGAATGAGTTCCGTGTATTTCTCTTTCTCAGCATCAATGGACGTTATTGAAAGTGCTTTTTCATAATAAGCTTTCTTTTCATCAAAGATTTTTGGTGTAAATTGCTTCCACATCGGGTCAACAGGTATTACTCGTTCATAATTGGCTTCTCGGTTGTTGTAGACGTGAATCTTGGGAGGTTTCTCTTGTTCTAGAATTTTTTCGTAGGTCATTCCGAGTGTTAGTTTCAGATGATTAAGTCCGTTGCTCGTTTCAATCCAGCATTTGACCGGTTCATTTTTTGTCTTTGTCAATTCATCATGGCGTTCGCAGGCAACAACACATGTTTTCCATTTCCCTTCATTCCCTGAGAATCCGCTCAATATATCATGAACTTCCGAAGGGATATTGTCATCGGATTTGGAGTAATGCTGTGGCCAAGTGGGATTGATTTTGGGGTCTTGATCCATGTCGTAAGTCGTCTCGGTTTCCTCTGGGTTTTTCGCTACGCAATACCATTCCTCCTCATTGATTCGAGTAAAGATGTAGAGGAATTTGTATTTTGAGAGTGGTGCAATTTTCAATCCGACGTGGTATTTTCCAATCTCGGTAGATGAACGTGTTTTTTCATCTTCATCTTCTTGAATTTCAAAAGCATTGTAGAGGTCTTCAATCGATTTGAAGCCGTTTCCATCATCAAAAACAGCAAAGCCGACATCTGAGGCAGTATTTGTTGATTTGGACTCAAAAAAGTTGATGTGCACGTTTCTGCAGCCACTATCGAGTGAATTATCGACGATCTCAAAAATAATATCTTCAAGTTCTAAACTCGCTAGCCCAAAGACGATGCTCGGTACCATTCTCGCCATGTATATTCCCAGCAGTCCAGTGGATATATATGTCTTGATGGAAATTCTCGGCTGATGTCTGCAAAGATTAAGTGCGTTCGACATTGGTTATGATATGAGGCAAATCCATGGTATCCATTCTTTCCTCGCCCAACTCCGTGGATAAAAAATGGTTAATGAGGCCCACCCGGACTTTTCGACCTTCTCCTCGGGGAGACAACACCCTCAGATCGGCGGATATCTTTTCCGGGTGTGGTGGAATTACCCTCGGTCTTCACGAGGCTGCACGTGCAACTGGATTCAAACTCAAAGTCGTGATGGGATGCGATTTGTTTCCAGCGGCAAAAAAATCATTCCAAGCCAATTTCAAGGCTCCACATTTCCTTGACAAGCCGATTGAAGAATACATTGACGGGAAACTTGGTGGCGAGGAAACCCCAAACGAAATCAATTTGAAGGAACGACTCAAGCGAATTGATGTTGTCGTTGGTGGACCCCCTTGTCAGGGCAATTCCAATCTCAACAACCACACTCGGGGTGATGATCCAAGAAATGAATTGTACATGAGGATGATTCGTTTTGTTGAATTATTTCAACCATCTGTTGTGCTCATAGAGAACGTTCGGGGTGTCGCCAACAACAAACAACGTGTCGTACCCCGTGCGAAAAAATATCTCTCTGACATGGGTTATAGCGTCGAAAATGGTGTTGTAAGGGGAGAGCAGATCGGCATTCCTCAAACGCGCGCACGCCACTTCACGGTCGCCATCAAAGGCTCACATCCCGATTTCTCATTCGCCGATATTGCTGCACCTACTCATAAACAACCACGAGATCTCGAATGGGCCATTGGCGACCTTGATACCAAAGACAGCGAAGATTCCATCTTCTATCAAACACCAAAAGCCGGTGACGTCAACCAAGAGCGAATGGATTGGTTCATTGGAAAGGACGAATACAATCTTCCAAACAAACACAGACCTCCTTGTCAACAGGGTGACCATACCTACCCTGCGGTCTATGGTCGAATGAGATGGGACGAGCCAGCTCCGACCCTCACCACAGGGTTTGGGTGTAACGGCCGAGGGAGGTTCACCCATCCAGACGGCGGCAGGGTGCTTACACCACATGAGGCAGCGAGAGTGCAGACGTTTCCTGATTTCTATAACTTCAAAGTCATTGAGAAGCGAACAGATCTTCATGCATTGATTGGAAATGCAGTTCCACCACTCATGGCGAAACACATCTTGACCAAGCTTTTGAATTGGTCGTCATTGCAAACCGCGGATTGAAATGAATCATCGGAACTGCGCGAAATGATTATCAAAAGTCATGGCCATCGTAAAGCATGGAGAAAGATTCCCTTCTTTTGTCCGAGTTTCTCAAGCACGGGAAAGAGCAAGGTCTGGGGGAGCATTTCCTCCGTGAGGTTTTTGATTTCTTGTTCAAGAATCAATACGTTATGGCAGGTGACCGGGATCACGTCCGCGCGCAATTACTGAAACTTATCAGGTCAGAAACAGGTGATTGAATGCAACTTCAATACCTTGTCCTCTACAACATTGGTCCTTTCAGAGGTCGGAAGGAAATTGATCTCCGTGCCGCTCGGCCGGGGAATGGTTTTGCTTTTTTTGCAGAGAACAATCGGGGAAAAACGTCGATCTACAATGCGATGCGATGGTGTTTGTTTGGAGAAGTTTCGGCTCGAGCACGCACCGTTAACGGCGAAGTATACGGTGGTGGCGTGCTACCGATGGTTGGTGACGGGAAATGCCTCATGAACAATCATGCATACCAGAATGATGAGCAAGAAATGGAAGTGATGATTCTGGCGTCAACCCCCCGAGGCGACGTTGTTATCCGACGCTCGGCGAAGTCAACCACGACCTTTGCGCGCAAAGACGCCGAGATGAAGACCACCCTTTCCGTCAAGATTGGCTCAAACGATTCCCTCACGGGAAGAGAAGGCGAGGAGGCCATCCAGCAATTTTTCCCCAGAGAACTTGAACGTTTTTTCTTCATTGACGGTGAAGCTCTCGAAGAGTACACAGAGATGATGCAGGCGAGTTCACTCAAGGGTCTAAAAGACGAAGTCAACGCTGTTCTGGGAATACCTGCCTTAACGCGTGGCGATGATGATCTGTCCAGAATTCGGGAGGGGGTGAAATCAAAGATTGGTGTCACTCAAAAAGCTGTTAAAGCAAAAAGCAAGGCTCAAGATGACGCCAACAATCAGAAATTAAAACTTGAGAGAGCCATCAAGGAACGAAATCAAAAAGAAGCCCTGTTGGAAACAATACTCAAGAAGCTAGAACAAACAGAATTAGAGCTGAGTAAACACAAAGAAATCCAGCCGTTGATTGAAGAGAAAAAGCGATTGGAAGTGCAGTTGGAACTGAACAAGGAAACACTCTCAAACTTTGCAAAAGACAAACAAGATGAGGCCAAGAGTGCATGGAAAATCTTGTTGTGGAAACGTGCCAAACCGGATTACGAAAAATACAGAGCCCAACAGCAAACTTCCCTGCTTCACGATCGAGATATTGAGGATTTGAAGTCAAAGATTGAACTTGCAGAAAAGGATCTCAAAGAGATGACAGGAATTTGCGGTGAATGCGGTCAAACACTTCCGGACCTTGAGAAGTTCAAAGAACGGAAAAAGTCAGATTTGAGCGACCTCAATCGTACACTCACCTCCATGAAGGAAAAAGAAATCCTTCCGCTGGATACGCTGAACAAAATCGTTGGCGACTTAGGAGGATTGAAGCCAGAACCGCGGTCCCTTGATAGAATTGCCAAAGCCAACAATCGATGGAAAAACATGGTCGATGAAATCCAAAACCTTGAGGAGAAAATAAAGAATCTCGATGAAAAAGTGGACGAGGAAGCAAAAGGTGAATTTGCCGAATTGAGCGAGCGTCGTGGACGCCAACAAACGGTTGTTGCGAATCGTGAAGCCGAGTTGAAAATAGCCAGAACGGATGTTTTACTTGCCGAGACCGAATTGCGCAGACTTGAGCGACTTGCGGGTAAATCGGTTGAAAATAAAGAAGAATACGAACTTGACCGTATCATTGGTGCACTCCAAGTCACTGTCAAAGACACCATCGCCTCCTACAGAGATACGGCGAGGGAAGAAGTGCAAGCACGAGCCTCATCGGTGTTTAAACGACTCAACAACGCACCCGATGTGTACACAAATATTCGCGTTGACAAAGGCTTCAAAACCGAGATTTTGAACAGCAAAGGTGGAGTCTCCCCCAATCCTTCCAGCGGGGCCATTGCCATCATGACGATGAGCGTGATTGATGCCCTTCGACATGTCTCTGGAATGAATATTCCAGTATTTCTCGACACCCCCGGGCGTTCTCTTGACGAACAGCACAAACAGAAGATGCTGGAGTATTTTTGGAAGACCGAGGGCCAACAATTTTTGATCTTTGCACACAGTGGAGAATACGAGGTTGGACCGACGGTTGAACGCTTCAACGATCAGTTGGCCAAGGCGTTCACCCTCTCTTTACCAGGTGATCACAAGGCATGTTATTTAGCGGATTGCAAGAGTGAGAATGTGGATTATGACGTTGCTTCCAAAGTAAATACATGCAACGATTGTGGAAATACATGGGACATCACGTCCGATGAGACATTGATATTGGAGGTGCCGCTATGACGGCAGAACTCAAGACAGGAAGTTTACAACTCTCGAGCGAGATGCACGGTTTCATCTCAAATTTGGTTAATTCAGACTCATCTTCGGCTGACAATCCTTTTGATTCTATTGTTGAAGGTTTCAGGTTCGCTTTTTCCCTAGGACACCTCCATGGTAAGACAAAGAAAATAGGGACTTCCTCGCAAACAGTTTCCCCTCGTGGATTCATCGCCAAAGATTACGAAGTCCTCATCGCAGACGAATGTAAGGCTAGAGACATCTCCTTGGGTGGCCTAATCAGCGAATATGCTGAAGCTGGACTGGAGATGATAGCAGAGCACCAATCCGCAGGTGGCATGATTTTGGATTTACTTTCAGTCGAACCTTGACATGAATCTCTAAATGCTGTCGCCATTGATTCGAATATATGTCCACTAAATCAACGGCCCCTCGCCCGTTTCTCAAGTGGGCTGGAGGGAAGCGCCAACTCCTTTCCGAAATTGAGGAACGTCTTCCTGAAAACTTAGAGGATTATGACACCTATGTCGAGCCCTTCATTGGAGGCGGGGCGGTCATGTTCCATCTTCTTCACAACCACGACCTCGAACGAGTGATTGCTCTTGATATCAACGCAGAACTCATTTTGTGCTACAAGACGCTTCAATCCGATGTGAAGAAGGTCATTGCTGAACTAAGGAAGTTGCGCGATCGCTATCCTGGACACGAGGAGCAAGAAGAACGCAAAGCCTTCTTCTATGCCGTTCGAAGTGATTGGAACGCTTCGATAGGTGATGTGTTTTCGCTCAAAAAGACTGAACAGATTAAGCGAACGGCCCAG
>Ga0181566_10005588_pt1 | contig 10160 bp, 13 predicted proteins | sample 101ome_15_FD_133762 | JGI IMG/M metagenome (GOLD analysis project Ga0181566, IMG submission 133762) | Coastal salt marsh microbial communities from the Groves Creek Marsh, Skidaway Island, Georgia - 101402AT metaG (megahit assembly) | ecosystem: Environmental > Aquatic > Marine > Intertidal... | reverse complement strand
TGATTATATTACACTGTACTAGTAGCTATCCAACACCCTCAAAAGATGTAAACCTGAAAAAGATACAGACCTTACAAAATCATTATCAAGTCACTGTTGGGTTTTCAGATCATACCGAGGGCTGGGAAAGCGCGGTGCAGGCGGTAACTTTGGGCGCTAGAGTGGTAGAAAAACATTTCACCTTGGATAAAAGCCTTCCTGGGCCAGACCACTGGTTTAGTTCGGATTATGGAGAGTTTAAAGCGCTAGTAGAAAAAATTCGCTTAGCAGAAGAAAGAATGGGTATGGCAGCATTAGAACCTGCTGATAGTGAAATGCAAGTACGTGAACAGTGGCGTTTAGGTTTGGTGTGGGATAAAAATGTAGATGTAGGGAGTTGTGTCTCTGCACAAGATATTGCTATCAGAAAACCAGCCATCGGATTGAGGCCTAAAGAAATTGATACTATCATTGGGCGAAGAGTGACAAAGAATTGTAAAAAACTAGAGTCAGTATTAAAAACTGATTTTCAGTAGCCAATGAAGAATAAGCAAGAAAAATCAGTGCTAGTAACAGGGGGGTGTGGGTTTATTGGGTCGCATGTTGTTGATAGGCTGATTTCGGATGGTTATATAGTGGTAGTTCTGGATGACTTGTCTACTGGATACATGGATAACCTTAATCAAGGCGCTATTCTGTACCAAGGTGATGTGAGTGATAAGAGTTTTGTTGACAAGATATTCGAGCAGCACGAGTTTAGTTATGTTATTCATGAGGCAACAAAAATTAACACCAATGTCTTGCATGAAAAACCTATTTATGATCTTAAAGGTTCGGCGCATTCAACTATTATTCTTGCTGAAAACTGTATTAAACACAATGTTAAAAATTTTGTCTTTGCCTCTTCGGTAGCGGTCTATGGTCGTCCAAAGTCTCTACCTGTTGCTGAAGACGACCTGACAAGTCCAATTTATTCCTATGGAATTGCTAAGTATACGGCAGAATCTTATTTGAAGTATTTTTCTACCTATTATGGATTAAAGTACCAAATCCTTAGATATGCAAACGTTTTTGGGCCTAGACAGCCAATTTATGGAGAGGTGGGCGTTATTGCGATATTTACAGACAGAATTATTAATGGAGAAAGTTTAACTATTTATGGTGATGGCGAACACCAGCGTGATTATATCTATGTTTCTGATGTTGTAGAATTTACGGTGAGATCAATGGAGTTTAATACGTCGTCTGTTTACAATGTAGGCAGAGGCATTCCTGTGACAGTTAATGAGATATTTTTCGAGTTCCAGTCAAGTGGTTTGCAATGTGGGGAGGCTCTCAAAGAGTTAGAGCGATATGGTGAAATTGGAAATTTTTATAGTAGTGTTAATCGTGCGTTTGATACTGGGTGGTCGCCTAAGATCACCTTGGGGAAAGGTATTCAGAAAACCATAGATTACTTTAAAAAGCATAAATATTGTGAATAACCTTCATCTAAAAAAATGCTACAGATGAAGATAGTATGTTAATTTTTAACTGGAGGAATATTGATGCTTTAGTTGCCCTATCGTCCCAACAAAAGAGAGTGAATTGGCAAGAGCACCAGCAATGGTTTAAAAAGAGACTGGCAGATTCGAACAGCAGACTATTAGTAATCCAGTTAGAAAATAAGGGTGTGGGTCTAATTAGAATAGAATTGATGCAAAAAAGTGTAAAATTAATATTTATTTAATCCCCGGGTACGAGGGGCGTGGTTTTGGATATATGGCGCTATCTAAGGCAATTAATGAGTGTATGCTTGGTTGTGAAGCGTATCTTGCAAGGGTTCGGAGTGATAACATACCCAGTCAAAAATTATACCAAAAACTAGGTTTTTCAAAATCATTGGAAAGTGATAGTTTTATTTTGTATAGAAAAAACTCATACACAGACTAGATATGGCAATAATTTCAAAGACGTATGACGATATGCTTGTTAGTGGCAGTAATGATGCTGAGCGTGTAGGATGGGGTAGTATCGAAAGCCAACAAGAACGTTTTCGCATATTGACAGAGATTGGAGATTTGAATAACAGTTCTGTTTTAGATGTAGGTTGTGGCCTAGGGTCGTTCCAGGACTATATTGATGATGCATGTTTAAATTGTGTTTATACAGGTGTAGATATTAACCCTAACATGATACAAGAGGCTCGAAAAAGACACCCAAGTGCAGATTTTATACAGGCAGACATTACTTCCGATGTGCATATACTTAAAGACAGAAAGTTTGACTATGTTTTTTTATCGGGCGCCCTTAATTTAAGTGCTGATTCTCACAAGGATGCAATCGCTCGTATCGTAAAAGAGATGTTTGTTTTATCGAACAAAGGAGTAGCGGTTAATTTTCTCAGCATATTTTCTGATTATTTAACTCCAGGTGAATATTATTGTAATCCTGAGGTGATTTTACAGCTGGCATTCTCTATAACAAAAAGAGTGGTATTGCGTCATGATTATATGTCGCATGACTTCACTATTTATTTGTACAAGTAAATAGTGAATATATTGGTGCGTGTCGACTCTTATCCTGAGATTGCTCTGGGGCATTTGAATAGATGTATTAAGTTAAGCGCCAGCTTAAGAGAATATGGACACAATATAACATTTATCAGCTACGATGATTCGGCCGCAAAAGAGCTTTTATATGAAACAGATTTTGACTGTAAGTTTGTACCCTTTAAAATCAATGATCAGCAAGGTAGGCGAGAGGAGTTTTCTCAATTAGAGATTTTTTCTGATTCAATAGATTTAGTTTTAGTAGATTCGTATAATGTTGATAAAACTTATTTTGATATGTTGTATAAGTACTTTCCGTCAATAGTTTATTTGGATGATTTGGGTTTAAATTTTGACGTGGATTTGGTGATAAATCCATCATGTAAAGCGATAGAGATTGGCTATATAGCAAAACGGTCTTTATGTGGAATGCAGTATGTTATTCTGAGCGATGAATATAGGATGGGACGGACAGAAGTGTTAGATACAAAGAGGCGTTCAATATTGGTGACAATGGGGGGCATTGACCATTATGATTTGTCTTCTCGGGTTATTCCGATATTGGAGAAAATATCCCCAAAGATTGAGGTTAATATTGTAGTTGGGCCGTATTATGAAAATATAGAATCTATTCGAATTGCGGTTCAAAAGAGTTGCTTAAAGATTAATGTTTTTAAAAAAATCTCCAATATTGCCCCTATTATTCTAGAGAGTAATATTGCGTTAACTGCTGGCGGTTTCACTGCATATGAACTAGCAGCAATGTCTACTCCAGCTGTTGGGGTGGCTTTATGGGAAAACCAATACAATAATATAGAGTGCCTATCTAATCAAGGTGCATTAATACCCCTGTATTATTGTCAAAGTCGAGAGTTTGATCACAAGCTTTTTGAGTCACTTTCTGTGTTAATGAGTGATAATAATTTATTAACAAGTATGTCAGTAAACGCGAGAAACGCTGTAGATGGAGAAGGGGCAAATAGAATAAGTAGAAAGATTACCCAGTATTATGACTGCAGATAAGCCTATCATTTTAAGTGCACACCAACCTGCATATATGCCATGGTTAGGGTTATTCCATAAAATATTTTTGGCCGATATTTTTTGTGTATTTGATATCGTGCAATATCAGAAAAAAGATTTTAACAATCGGAATAGAATTAAAACCTCGGCAGGGGCAATATGGTTATCCGTACCGGTACGGTCAAGCGGAAGGCTGGAGTCTACTATTGCCGATATTGAAATAATTAACAACGGGTGGCAAAAGAAGCATTTAAAGTCTATAGAGTTGAATTACAAAAGAGCGCCGTACTTTGAGCAATATTTTTATGATTTGGAAAAAATATTAAATACACCTTACCAGTATTTAATAGATTTGAACTTTGATATATTGATTTATATGTTGGGAGTTTTGAATATAGATACGAAAATTGTGAAGGCAAGCGATTATTCTTTTCAAGGCGTTAAGTCAGATTTGGTTTTGGACATGTGCACTCAATTAAATGCTGATATTTATATATTTGGAGAGCAAGGGAGGAATTATGCAAATATAGAATCATTTAACAATAAGGGGATTTCCCTATACTTTCAATCATATAACCACCCAGTTTATAGTCAAATGAAAGGTGAATTTTTGCCCTATATGAGTGTTTTGGACTTGTTGTTTAACAAGGGTGAAGAAAGTAGAGGTATTTTGTTGATGGACAATATAACCAGACGGGATCTAGTTTAAGCATATGGTTAATATTTTGATATGAAGAAAAATGCAAGAGTACTCGTTGTTGTGGCTCATTCTGATGATGAAGCAATGGGCTGTGGTGGAACTATTGCAAAACATGTGGAGTTTGGAGCTCAAGTTTGCGTAGTTTTTATGACAAATGGTGTTGATTCTCGTCAAACTGCATCGAAAGAGGATGTTGGTAGACGACATCAGGCGGCTGAAAGGGCGTCTGATATTTTAGGAGTTTCATTAATTCAGAGCTTCAATTTTCCTGATAATAAAATGGATGTCGTTCCATTACTTGATATCGTTCAATCAATTGAGAGTGTGATTGATGAGTTTAGGCCTGATATAGTTTACACTCACCACATTGGTGATTTGAATATTGATCATCAAATAACACATAATGCAGTTATGACAGCCTGTAGGCCGCAACCCGATCAATGTGTGAAGGAAATTTATACATTTGAAGTTCCTTCGAGCACCGAATGGCAAGCGCCAAGTTTTTTTCAATTTGTGCCAAATATGTTTATTGATATTACTGAACAGATAGAAGTAAAGAAGAGGGCTTTAATATCATACGATGATGAAATGAGACCAGCCCCGCATAGTAGAAGTATTAAAAATATTTTAAATATAAGTAAATATCGAGGCAATTCTATAGGAGTAGAGTATGCAGAAGGGTTTATGGTTAATAGAATTTTAAAAACACAATTGTAATTTAAAAAAAGGACTTGAGTTATGAAGAAAAATACAGGTGGTTATCGTTTAGGGTTTGAAAAAAGATCTGAAAAAGAAGTTAATTATTCAGAAGGATTAGAGCAAGCTCTTTCAAACAGCTCTTTTTCTGACTTAGAAAAAGCAATGTCATTTCCTATGTTTGCACCTAGACAGTCAATCGCAACTTTTCTTTACAAGCATGAGCTGTTCAAGAAAATTATTAATATACATGGGTCAATTGTTGAATGTGGTGTGGCCTATGGTTCTGGAACTATGAGTTTTGCCCATTTTAGCTCTATTTATGAGCCAGTAAATTATACGAGACGTATTATTGGATTTGATACATTTAATGGATTCCCATCTTTAACAACTTTGGACAAAGGTGGGTCTGAACATGCATTTGAGGGCGGTATGTGTGTTGATAGCTATAATGAATTAAAGACTTGTGTTGAGTTGCACGATCAAAATAGATCGATTGGACATATACCCAAGGTGGAATTAGTCAAGGGAGATGCTATCAAGTCAATTCCAGAATACGTTGAGCAAAATCCACATCTTGTAGTCTCTTTATTGTATTTAGATTTTGACCTATATGAGCCAACACTTGCTGCCCTTAAATACTTCTTACCAAGAATGCCTAAGGGTGCGGTTTTGGCGTTTGATGAATTGGCAATACCAGATTGGTCTGGAGAAACAATAGCAGTAATGGAAGAGGTGGGTATTAATAATTTGAGAATACAAAGAATGCCATTTGACACAACTAGATCATTTGCTATTATTGAGTGATTAATTTTTCTAAGGTGGTTTGCTATGGATAAGTATTCTAACGCCCCTGTTGTTAAAGCGGACTATGATGTTTTTATTGAGGGAGAGACTATTGATCTTTGCGTCCCATCAGATGATGATTGGGTTCTGGATCAGTGGTTTAGATGGTTTAATCGTGATGAGATTACAACATATTTAGCACAAGGTGTTTACCCCAATACTCTGAAATCGCAAAAGGCATTCTACGATACACTGGGCAATAATAGTTCCCGCATAGCTCTTTTGATAAAACCTAAAGAATATGATGGATTCATTGGGGTTGCATCACTTTCTTCAATTGACTTTGTACATCGCCAATGTGATTTTGCGATGGTGATTGGGGAGCGCTTGAATACTGCTGGCTCTTTATTCTATGGACTAGAGGCAAAAGCATTAATGACACAACATGCAATGCAAACAGTGGGAATGGAAAGGGTAAACAGCTCTCAAATTGTGAATTTGGTCAGATGGCAGAACTGGCAAATTTTGTTTGGCTACCAAATTGAAGGCTTACTAAGAAAAAAGTTTAGGAAGGGTGATAAAGTTTATGACCTTCTTGTGTCATCATGTCTTGTGGAGGACTACAAAACACTCGTTGCTAAGAGAGAAGGGCGTTTGTGGCCAGGGAAGTCTCAAATGTTTCAGATGTTAAAAAGCCTGCCGGACACGACGTTAATTGATGAATTGACTGATTGGCTGCCAAAAAAACAAGCACAGTATTGGGATCTAGTATTTCAAGATGAAAATGAAAATTTTTGAAAAAAGTGTAGAGTTTAATTATATTAATGATAGGAATTATGTCCACTCTTCGTCAATTATTCAGTGTATTTGGTTAAATATTGAATCCTATTTTCATTCCTATGATGGACAAGGGATTTTTATGGATATTCGTTTTCATCATATATTAAATTCCAACGCCAAACTTATTGTGTTTGATGAGCATCAAAATTTTTTGGAGAAAGATCATATATCGTCAGAGGGTGTTGTATATACGGAAGGAATGAAATTGTATTTTTACCTTTTTGAAGACACCAATAGTAAGGTTGTTAAAAGTAATAATTTTAAGTACTGTGTTGATGTGAATTGTGCTGGTGATTATGAAGGTGTGTGTATCATTGGTACAGATGATATTGACTCATATATTAGCAATATTATTGAGGCAAATAAAAGGGTTCATAAGATTACTTTATGCGAGAAGTCAAAGATAGAGGTTGTTAATTTATATATGAAAAAAATACCAATCCTTTGTCTTGATGAAGGCTTAAAGTTAACAACGATAACAATTAAAAATCTTGGCGTTAGAGAGCACGGGGACGGTGTTGCCACGTTAAACAAGATAAAATTTCATGATTTTTCAGGCTTGCAATTTGATGTTGCATTTTTTGTCAAGGAGGGTGTATGAGCGATAGAAAAATTGGTATTGAGGCGATTGAATACTATCTACCTTCTCAAGTGACGACTTCAGATGATTTGGCTGAGAGGTATGGTTTTGACAAAGAGTTTGTTGAGAAAAAGGTGGGTGTCTCAAATTTGTACACAACTCAAAGCAATGAGACGGTTTTAGATATGTCAGTTAGAGCGTTGGAAAAAATGTTATTAGCACGCCCTGGCCTGCGAGAGAATATTGATTTGCTGGTGGTTTGCACTCAAACTTCCAATTACCAACTCCCTCAAACATCATCACAGGTACAAAGCAAGTGTAACCTTCCGAATGGCATTGCATCATTTGACATTAGTCTTGGATGTTCAGGTTTTGTTTATGGTTTGAGTATTGTTGAGTCTATGATGAAGAGTTATGGCTTCTCAAATGCAGTCCTTATTACAGCGGATGCATATTCAAAAATTATTGATGAAAATGATAGAAACACTAAGTGTTTGTTTAGCGACGCTGCGACAGCTACATTAATATCGGATAATGGAGTTCTTCTGTCAGGGGAGTATATTTTTGGTACCGATGGTGATTTTTTTGACCGACTAATAGTTACCAATTTTTCCGGATCAGAGGGCAATTCAGACTCCTGTCTATATATGGATGGCAGGGCAATATTCAACTTTACTGTGTCCACAATACCAGATGAAATTGATAAAGTTTGCGCAAAGAATAAGATTGATAAAGGTGATATTGATCACTTTATATTGCACCAAGCTAGTAGATTTGTCATTCAGTCAATTGCAAAAAAAACCGGAGAGGATAAAGACAAGTTTGTGGATTATTTGCATAAATTTGGCAACACAGTTTCGTCGTCAATCCCTATTGCATTGAAAGAGTTTCTCTTAGAGCACAACAAGACTGGTTCAAAATTGCTGATATCCGGATTTGGGGTTGGGTTGTCATGGGCGTCAACAATATTAACAACAAAAGGAGAAAGTAATGTCTGATACAGTAGAGGTAGGATTGGCCAAATTAATTGAAAATATTAATCCTAATGAGAAATATAGTCCAGATCTTGATTTAACTGAAGACTTAAATCTTGACTCTCTAGATATAATCGGTTTTTTATTCGAAGTTGAACGCGAGTTTGGCATTAAAATATCCGACCAAGATGTAGATTCTTATAAGTTATTTAATATTGGCAACTTGTATGAGTATATCAAGAATTGTCAATAATTATCTTTTACAAGCCCCGAGTTGAAAAAAAATATAAGCATAAGCTCATTTTCTGCTAGATGCTATAAGAGTATTGACGACTATATTCGATATATAGAAGACTCTAGTGTTATTAAGAGTAGCGCATGCATGGGGTATTCATCGGAAGCTATCAAGAGTCGTTTACTGCAAAAGATAACTCAGCTGATTACTGGACCGTATTTAAAACAATCTTCTGAACATTGTAGAATCGGAAATTGCACTCCAGTGAATTTCGATAATAATTTAGACCTTGGCGGCATTAGGATAAGTGGGCGGAGAAAAATAAAGGTCTCGTCAGTACTATACATCAAATATTTGACACTATTTTTGGCTGAATGGTTATATATATGGCTTGTCTGGCTTAAATCCTTAGTGTGCTTTAAATCAATAAAGAATGCTGTTATTTTGTACGGGGTTCCAGCTGCCGAACTAGAGAGTGCAAACCGGAGGAGGTTGGCCGATTTTCTACATGCTGGACCCATTAGAATTTTTAATAATGTCGAGTCTATTTTTATTCAGTCTGCTGGAGAAAATATAAAGGCGAACAATAATAATATTTTTTATTTTAAATACCCGCTATTTGATTTATTTGCTAAGTCGAATTCTCCTAAGTTGGATAGAATGCTTTTTCCAATAAGGCATATAGAGACTTTTTTTAGTTTTATTCTATTGTCTCTGAGAAGTCCTTTAACTGTTCTTCTTTACAGGGACTTCTCTGAACATTCGGTTGCGCAATTCTTAAATAGAAGTAATGCGCTCAAAGGTATTGTAATTACTAATAGCAATTGGGCGCAGCAATTTCTTTGGATGAATAAACTGATAGGTAGAAAGTATAAGCTGCATATGGCTCTGTATTCTCAAAATAATAGTCCTATTTTGTACAAAGATGACAACACGTGTGATGTATATCACCCGATCCTTAGACATCTAAATGTTGATCATGTTTATACTTGGGATTGTGAATATAAAGACACTTTGTTGCGCATGGGAATTCACTCTGATACAACCGCTATTGGTCCAATTCTGTGGTACAAGGATAGTAGTATAGTAAGCAAAAGGATAAGACGGGGTCTAACTTTTTGTATCTTTGATGTCATTCCACAATCTAGAAAAAATCTTGAGGCTAGGGGCGTGTTGTCGAGTTACTATAGTGTAGAGAATGTCAGTCTATTTATTAATGATATTATTTCTGCAACAAAAGAGGTTGAAAAATACTTACAGTGTGATGTTCATATTATCATGAAGCAGAAGCGAAGACCATCGGATCAGCATAGTAAGAGTTATGCTTTAATACTGAAAAGTTTAGAGAGTAATGATTCTTTTTCAGTTCTTTCACCAGATACTAGTTTATACGAGTTAGCTGACCAAAGTGATTTGTCAATTTCATTTCCGTTTACATCATCAGCTCATGTTTTTTCTTTCAAGGGAAAAGGTTCGATATTTTATGATCCGACAATGGAGATACTTGGCTATGATGGTTTGAAAGACAATATGTATTTTGTTTCAGGATATCAAGAATTAACAGCAACACTTAAAGTCTTGTCAGAGAAATTACAGTAATGCACAAAGATGCTAAGAATCTAGTATTCTATTTGACCCAGATAATGGTTAGTGGGGTCCTGATGATTATTTCGATGCCAATTGTGGCACACAACCTAACCCCCGGTGAATTGGGTCAGTTTGTTTTGGCACAGGTATATGCAGGAGTTGTGGTTGGTTTTTCAAATTTAGGACTTCTAACTGGCTATGAAAGAAATTATTTTCTTTATGAAGATTC
>Ga0181566_10005573_pt1 | contig 10168 bp, 10 predicted proteins | sample 101ome_15_FD_133762 | JGI IMG/M metagenome (GOLD analysis project Ga0181566, IMG submission 133762) | Coastal salt marsh microbial communities from the Groves Creek Marsh, Skidaway Island, Georgia - 101402AT metaG (megahit assembly) | ecosystem: Environmental > Aquatic > Marine > Intertidal... | reverse complement strand
GGCTGGCAGGGTGTGCTCAAGGTTGATGATATGGATTTTATTGCGGGCCCCGAAAATGTACTGATTCATCTTGGGGTTCCAGTAGCGGCACTGGTGTCCGAAATGCACACCGGCCTGCAACATATCTTTCATGTTTACAGAGGTCATTTAAATGTCCTGGGTTAGGCCTCCATACATCCTTTGGGTCTAACCTGCAACCTGTTGATTATAAACAGATTTATGGCACCCAGCCCAAAGTGTCGATGTATGTGCGACGGTTTAAAAATTATGCTAACAATGTTGTTTTAGCAGGCATTTCCTGCTGGCGTTTTCCCCACCCGGGAAAAACGTGCGGCTTTATAACATAAGCGGCGACCGACTGGAAGTTAAATGTATGAAATCAAGGGGGTTTATGGGGCCAGATCAGGGGGTGTCTGCGGGCTGGCGAGGAAGGGAGAAAGGGAGAAAGGGAGAAAAAGACGGCAATGCCAACCTGAAGGAGATGGCCGCTATTTGGCCATGGTGGAAATAAAGTAATTTTTAAGCTTTTGACCCCTTAACCGACCTCTCCGTAAATCAACGGATATCCCAGGCGGGCTATTCGCCCCCGCCTCCCTTACTCCTTTCCTCCCTTTCTCCTTTTAACGCCGTATCCTTTCCCCTAAAATACCCCACTTTCTCGCACACCCCCTGAAACAGACCTTTAAATGCCCGTAACCATCAAAAGCCCTGACGATATCGCCAGGATGCGTGTGGCAGGCCGACTTGCTGCCGAAGTTCTGGAAATGATCGAGCCCCATGTTGTGCCCGGCATCAGCACCGGCGAGCTGGACCGCATATGCCATGACTATATCGTCAACACGCAGCACGCCATCCCGGCCCCACTGAATTACAACGGATTTCCGAAATCCATCTGTACCTCACCGAACCACGTGGTATGCCACGGCATTCCCAGTGATACCGCCATACTGAAGGATGGCGATATCCTCAATATTGACATTACCGTCATCAAGGACGGTTTCCATGGCGATACCAGCAAGATGTTCCAGGTAGGCAATGTCGCCCCCCATGCCAGCAAGTTAATCCGTGTCACCCAGGAATGCCTCTACATGGCCATCGACATAGTCCGCCCCGGCACAACCCTGGGCGATATCGGCCATATCATCCAGCGATATGCGGAGAGCCAGCACTACTCGGTGGTTCGCGAATACTGCGGCCACGGGATCGGCCGCATCTTCCATGAGGATCCGCAGGTCCTGCATTACGGCAACCGCGGCGCGGGTATGCCAGTGGAAGAAGGCATGACCTTCACCATTGAACCCATGATCAATGCCGGCTCGCGCCTGACCAAGCTGTCGCGCAGCGATGGCTGGACAGTCACGACACGTGACCGCCGCCTGTCTGCGCAGTGGGAGCATACCCTGGCGGTCACCAGCGATGGCTGTGAAGTGCTGACACGTCGCAAGGAAGAACCGTTCGGCTAGGTAATGACAGCCCCGACCAAAACCACCCCTGCCCGCCGCGCCCTGTTCGACGCCAAATCCTTTCGGGAAAAACTGGCGGCAAGCCCTTCTCCGCTGATCTGCTACCGCGAAGCCGTGCAACATGCGCGCGCCCTGCTGGATGAGCGTTTTACCGCCAAGGGCGATATCGAAACCATCATTCGCGACCAGACCTGGTTCGTCGATCAGTTGTTGATCACGGCCTGGACTGTCTATGACTGGCGTGATGCGAAGGACATCAGCCTGATTGCCGTTGGCGGGTATGGCCGGGGCGAACTGCACCCGTACTCCGATATCGACCTCCAGATCCTGCTGGCCAGGGACAACAAGGACAAATACAAGGCTGATATCGAGCACTTTCTGACCTTCCTCTGGGACATCAATCTCGAGATCGGCCAAAGTGTGCGTTCAATCAAGGAAAACCAGCAGGAAGCCGCGCGCGACATCACGGTGGCAACGGCCCTGATCGAATCACGCACGCTTTATGGCAACGAGGATCTGCTCGCCAAGGTGATGACGCAGATCGAGAAAAAGAAAGTCTGGAATCGGCAGCACTTCTTCAAGGCAAAAAAAGAAGAGCAGGAAATCCGTCACAGCAAACAGGAAGACATCGAGTCTGCACTGGAGCCCAACCTTAAGGAAGCTCCCGGCGGGTTGCGGGACATCCAGACCATTGGCTGGATTTCCAAGCGCCATTTCGGCGCCACGGACTTTCACGACCTGGTGGAACGCAAGTTCCTGGAGAAAAGTGAACATCGTGACCTGATCCGTGGCCGCAACTTTCTCTGGAAACTGCGTTACGGCCTGCACATGATCAACGGCCGTCGCGAGGACAGACTGCTTTTCGAGCATCAGCGCAAACTGGCCGCGATTCTCGGTTACGAGGATGACGCCAAGAGCATCGCCATCGAAAAGCTCATGAAAGAGTATTACCGCGTAGTGCTGAACCTGCGCGAACTCAACGACGTGTTGCTGCAGCTGTTTGATGAAGAATTTCTGCGAAAGAGCGAAAAAGCCAAGATCGTGCCGATCAACAACCGCTTCCAGATTCGCAACAACTACATCGAGGTGAAGAACCGCCAGGTCTTCGAGCGCACACCATTTGCATTGATTGAAATTTTTGCGCTGTGGGCACAGGACCTTTCGATTGAAGGTATTCGCGCTTCCACCATTCGCCTGATTCGCAACAGCAAGCACCTGATTGATAACAATTACCGGCGCGACATCCGCAACACCAGCATGTTCATGGAACTGCTGCGCTCACCTCATTACATGGTGGGCCGACTGAGAAAGATGAAACAGTACGGCATTCTCTCGGCTTACCTGCCAGAGTTCGGCCGCATTGTGGGCCAGATGCAGTATGACCTGTTTCATATCTATACCGTTGACTCACACACCCTGCAGGTGATGGAAAACATGCGCCGCTTCCGGCATTCCGAAGCCGCAGACAGGTACCCTATCGCCCACCGCCTTTTCCACCGCCTGCCCAAGATCGAACTGCTGTATATCGCAGGCCTCTACCATGACATTGGCAAGGGCCGTGGCGGCGATCATTCCATTCTCGGCAAGCGTGATGCCGAATTGTTCTGTCGCCGGCATCGCCTGGGCAAGTGGGATACCGCCCTGGTGAGTTGGCTGGTCGAATATCACCTGACCATGTCTAGTATTGCCCAGCGTCAGGACATCCAGGATCCCGAGGTGATCCGGCATTTTGCCAACCTGGTGGGCGACCAGACCCGCCTCGACTATCTCTATGTCCTGACCGTGGCCGACATCAACGGGACCAATGCCACGCTCTGGAATACCTGGCGCGCTGCCCTGCTGAGAAACCTGTATCAGTACACTAAGAAGGAACTCGGACGCAGCCCGGAAAACACGGTGGGCAAGGCCGACCTCATTCGCCAGAACCAGAAAGCGGCCATCACCCTGCTGGAGAAAGACGGCTTCAGCAATAAGCAGGTGCGCGATATCTGGAACAATCCCGACGAGGATTACTTCCTGCGAGAAACACCCGAAGACATCGCCTGGCAGACCCGCGCTATTGCCCAGCACAAAAGCAACAGCCAGCCGCTGATCCTGATCAAAAACAATTCGGAGAACCGCCACGAAGGCGCAACTCAGGTTTTTATCTACACGCAGAATTCCAACTTTCTGTTTGCCAACATTGCCACCGCGTTTGACCGGCTCAACCTGAATATCCACGATGCCCGCATCTACCTGACCGACAGTGACTACGCCATGACCACCTTCATGGTACTGGAAAGCAATGGCCAGCCCATTGGCAAGAATCCCCAGCGCCTGGAGGAAATCAATCGCACGCTGAACGAATACGTCAGCGCCGACAGCGCCCTGAAACCCGCCGAAAGACACCGCACGTCACGCAAGCACCGCCAGTTTACGCGCAAGGCAGAAACCAGCCTGACGAATCCACCGCACATGCCCTACTCCGTACTCGAGGTGCTTTGTCCCGACCGCACAGGGCTGCTGGCAAAAGTCGCCAGCCTGTTCGTGGAAATGGAGATCACGCTGCACAATGCCAAGATCACCACGCTAGGGGAAAACGTGGAAGACGTCTTTTTAATCACGGACAGTGACAACCAACGCATCGATGACGCTGAACTCGGCAAGAAGCTGCAGGAAGAAATCCGCAACCTGCTGGATGCCGAGACGGCCAAGTAAGCCCACGCCAGGAGTTCATGATGACAGCCAAAGCCACGCTTTACGGCATACCCAACTGCGACACCGTCAAGAAAGCCCGGCGCTGGCTCGATGAGCATGGCGTGGACTACACCTTTCATGACTACAAAAAAGCCGGTATAGATGCCGATAGGCTGAAAAGCTGGAGCAAGACTTTCGGTATCGACAAACTGCTCAACACCCGTGGCACCACCTGGCGCAAACTGGATGATGCCGACAAGCAGGACATGACCGAAGCCAGGGCCATCACCCTCATGCAGACACATCATTCAATCATCAAGCGCCCGGTCCTGATCGCCGGCAAGCACAAACTCATCGGCTTTGACGAAGGTGCCTGGCAATCACTGCTATAATCCCTTCCTTTATCTGACCCAAGGACAACAACGACATGTTTAGTTTTGCTCTCGGTGTCGGCACCAAAGACCGTGCCGGCAACTGGCTGGAAGTGTATTTTCCCCAGCCGCAGCTCAATCCCGACACCAACACTATCGCCCCGTTGATCGCCAAAACCGGCTACAGTGGCGGCAATTGCGCGCTGGCATTGTCCAGTGTGGATGCCTCCGGGTGTGCCAGGGAAGTCACCGACCCGGCCCTAAAACAGTTGCTGGAGAGACTGCAGACAACCGATCGCCCTCTGGTGGCGGTATTTCTGGAAAGGGATGACAAGCTGTCGTCCGTTCCCGAGGCCTACCTGAAACTGCACCTGCTGTCCCATCGGCTGGTCAAACCCCACGGCATCAACCTGGATGGTATTTTTCCCTGCCTGCCGAACAATGCCTGGACCAGCGAAGGCGCCATCGCCCTTGATGAGTTGGCTGCCCGCCAGTTGCAGGCGCGTCTCGATGGCCGCACCCTGGAAGTGTTCTCCGTCGACAAATTTCCGAAGATGACCAATTACGTTGTGCCTAGCGGCGTGCGAATTGCCGATACCGCCCGCGTCAGGCTGGGCGCCTATATCGGTGAAGGTACCACCATCATGCACGAGGGATTTGTGAACTTTAATGCCGGTACATCAGGTACCGCGATGATCGAAGGCCGCATTTCAGCCGGCGTGTTTGTTGGCAACAACAGTGACCTCGGCGGCGGCTGCTCCATCATGGGCACCCTGTCCGGTGGCGGCAAGGAAGTCATTTCCGTGGGCGAGAACTGCCTGATCGGCGCCAATGCTGGTCTCGGTTTCCCCCTGGGCGACCGCTGTACCATCGAGTCAGGTCTCTACGTCAGCGCCGGCACCAAGGTGACCATCCTGGACAGTGGCCTCAATCCGGTCGAGGTGGTTAAGGCGCGCGAGCTTTCCGGCAAGAGCGACCTGCTGTTCCTGCGCAATTCCAACACGGGCGTTGTGGAATGCCGGACCAACAAGTCCAAGGTGGAACTCAATGCAGAACTGCATTCACACAACTGAGCAATAACCGATGTCTGCCACACTGGACCTGAGCTGTGACCTGATCAGCCGCGCTTCTGTTAGCCCCCAGGATGAGGGGTGCCAGCAGGTGCTGGCCGCGCGCCTGGAAAAACTCGGCTTCACCCTGGAGCCGATGCCGTTTGGTGACGTGCAAAACCTGTGGGCACGCCGCGGCAACACCGGTCCGCTGGTATGTTTTGCCGGTCACACCGACGTGGTGCCGCCCGGTGACCGCAGCCTGTGGCAAACCGAACCTTTCACCCCGACTGTGCAGGACGGCATTCTTTACGGCCGTGGCGCCGCCGACATGAAAGGCAGTATTGCGGCCATGGTCACCGCCACCGAACGCTTCCTGGCTGCCGCGCCGGATATCACCGGCAGCCTGGCTTTTCTCATCACTAGTGACGAGGAAAGCGTTGCCGTGGATGGCACCAAACGGGTGATCGAAACCCTGCAGGCGCGGGGTGAAAAGATTGACTACTGCATTGTGGGGGAACCTTCCAGCAGCCAGACCCTGGGCGATGTCATTCGCAATGGGCGCCGCGGGTCGCTGAACGGGACACTGACCGTGCATGGCACCCAGGGCCATGTCGCCTATCCTGACCTGGCCAACAATCCGGTGCACCGGTTTTTGCCGGCGCTTGCCGAACTGGCCGCCCATGCCTGGGACCAGGGCAACGAGTATTTTCCGCCGACCAGCTTCCAGATTTCCAATATCCATGCCGGGGAAGGCACTAACAATGTCATCCCCGGTGAATTCACCGCGCTGTTCAATTTCCGCTTCTCATCGGAAGTCACGGCCGCAGAACTGCAGAGCGTCACTGAAGCAATCTTCAACCGGCACTACAACGATTACACCCTGGAGTGGCAGCTGTCCGGCAATCCTTTCATCACGCCGGTCGGCGTGCTCACAGAAGCGGTCAGCCGCGCCATTGCCACCGTCACCGGCATCACCACCGAGTTATCGACCGGTGGCGGTACCAGTGACGGGCGTTTCATTGCTCCCGCCGGTGCCCAGGTGGTGGAACTGGGTCCCTGCAACCGCACCATTCACAAGGTCAACGAACACGTATCCGTGGCCGACCTGGACCAGTTGTCCAGCATCTACGAGCAGGTTTTGGTCAACCTGTTGCGCTGACCCCTGCTGCGGCTTATCGCGCTGTCAGGAACACCTGGAAATGGCAAGCCTTGCCCGGGACCTGGAAGTCAGGTTTCACGGCAGGGGTTTTCTCGGCCTTGCCCGGCCTTTTCAGCACAACACGCTTGCCAGCCTTCTCCCGTGCCAGCGCTAACAATGTGGCGACGTCATCATTCGGGGGTAACAGGCCCTGCATCAGGGCCATGTCCTTTTTGACCAGAGCTGATTTCTGCCTCGGTGGGAACATGGGGTCCAGGGTAATCACATCCGGCAAAGCATCCTGAGGCAGTTGCGCCAGCACCTGGTGGGCATCCCCGGCCTGGAGTTGCATCCGGGCCAGGATCTCTGCCTGGGCGGGATCGCGAGCCGCGCGCCGCAAACCGTCGGCCAGCAGTGCCGCCATGACGGGATGTTTTTCCACCAGAGTCACCCGACCCCCTTTTGCGGCCAGCAGGTAGGCATCCGTCCCCATGCCGGCCGTGGCATCCAGCACATGCAGACCATTCGGGTATCTGTCTAGGCCCACAGCCTTGGCCAGACCGTCATGACGCCGGGTTGTCCTAACACGATGCTGCAAACGCGCCGAGAGGAAATCCACCCGGGTGGGCGTCGTGTTACCACTACCCGGTGAGGATAGACTCAGGCCATCATGGCTGATCTGCAGGAGATAGGCATCAGCGCCAACCTCCTCCGGCAGGGACGTGACAATGCCTGACAACGCCCTGAAATCCAGGTAGTCCGAGAGCCAGGAAATCTCAACTGAATCAGAGTTTTGTAGCCACAATTTCATCATTATTCAAACTAATTCTGTGTGATTTTTGCAGGGTGCCGATGCTGCTGACCGCCCCATCCAGACTTTTTTTATAACTCACTTTAGAATTTATACCTATATTACTGTTTTATATAATTTTATGGTTTTTTATTCTGGCTGTATTATGCCCAGTCTGCCGTCCAAACGCATCAGCTTTCAAACGCCGTCTGCCACAGGTGCCACCCTGCTGTTTCGCCTCTTTGATAATGCCCTGCGCATCGGCTATGGCCGGCTGGGTATTCTACCGGTAAAACCCCGCGTTTCCCTTCCCGTGACGGTGGCTGCGAAAGCCACGTGACCCGCTACAACCGGCACCAGCACCTACGAGCTGAAAATGATCGAAGTGGCGCAAAACTACCGGCATGCCGGCCTGGGCACTGGCACGGTTTGAAGCGTCAGCGACAGCAAATGCGCCCCCTGAACGTCAGCATGGCCGCGGCCGCGTCCGGGATTTCCTGGTCCCGATTGGTGTACTCATCGGCAGCTTTCTAGGCTTCTTGCTGTATACCGGCAATGGCGACCTGATCGCCGGTTCGGGCTCGGCATCAGTGCTCTATGCCGTGCTCCTGGCTATCGCCGTGGCCGCCGCCCTGCTGCTGCGGGGCGGGCGTTATTACCTGCGTGAACTCAATGGGACCAGCTTCCGGGGCATGGGGAAATTGCTGCCGGTCGTATCGATCATGCTCCTGGCCCTCGCACTGGGCACCAGCATGCAGACACTGGGTGCCGGTCCCTTCATGGCCGGTATGATTTCAGCATCACTGCCAGCCTGGCTGATTGTCCCGGTGATCTTTATCACGGCCGGCATCATCTCTTTCAGAACCGACACCTCCTGGGGCAGGTTCGGCATCCTCGTACCCGTAGCCATGCCGATCGCCCTGGCCATGGACCTGTCGCCTGCACTGTTGCGGGCAGCGGTGGGGTGGCGGCACATTCGGGGATTACTGCTCGCCCATTTCGGATTCCACGGTTCTGGCCTCCCTGGCGGCCGGCTGCGAACACCTGGACCATGTGCGCACGCAATTACCCTACGTCCTCTTTACAGCCGCCATCACCCTGCCGGTGCTGGTGCTGCTCAATCGGTCATCGCCATGGCAGGCAAGGCGCCGTATCCGTCCTCTAAAAAGACCGCAAAATCAGAGGGATGCAGTGCACCCGAATTCATAATAGACTCCCGGCAAAGACAAGGGGAATACCATGGCTACACTCACGATCAATGGCGCCACCATCACACCTGCAGCCAGCGACGATACGCCGCTGCTCTACGTACTCACTGATGAACTGCAACTGCAGGGACCACGATTTGGTTGCGGACTGGCGCAGTGCGGTTCGTGTTCTGTGCTCGTCGATGGTGTCGAAACCCGGGCGTGCGTCACCCCCGTGGCCGCCCTGGACGGCAAACAGGTGACCACCCTGGAAGGCATCACCGCCTATTACGCGGCAGCAACCAACACACCGCGGCAGCCAACCACCCCGCTGCAGGAGGCGCTGGTTACCGAACAGGCCATCCAATGCGGGTATTGTGTCAACGGCATCATCATCAAGGGGACCGAACTTCTGCTGAACAATCCCTCCCCCTCGGAAGAGGAAATACGTCAGGCCATGAACGGCCATCTCTGTCGTTGCGGCACGTACCCGACAATCATCCGTGCCATCCAGCGCGCTGCGCGCACCATGGCAACAGCGTCATCGGCAACCGCGCAGGGGGGGGCAACCGCATGAAGGCGGCCTTTACCATCACCCGCCGTGAACTGCTCAAACGCGGTGGCGCCCTGGTTGTCAGTTTCAGTCTGCCCGGCACGGCCTTCAGCCAGAGCGGCCGTGCACCGGTGACGGGGCCACCGGATCCGGAACAGATAGACAGCTGGATCGCCATCCACCAGGACAACACGGCCACGGTATACATCGGCTTTGCCGAACTCGGCCAGGGTTGCTCCACCGCCCTGTTGCAGGTCGCTGCCGAAGAGCTGGATATGAGCATGGCCCAGCTCAACACAGTCGGACTCGACACCCATATCACCCCCAACCAGGGCGGCACTTACTCCAGCTCAGCCATGCGGGTTGGTGGTCCACAGATTCAGCGGGCTGCTGCCGAAGCGCGCCAGGCCCTGCTCAGCCTGGCTGCCACCGCACTCAATACGCCGGCGTCGTCACTTTCTGTGAGCAACGGCATCATCCAGACTGCTGATAACCGACGGCTCAGCTATGGCGAGCTGATTGGTGAGCGCCTCTTCAACCAGCCGTTCACCGGGACAGCCCCGGTGAAGGATCCTGCAACCTATCGCCTGGTCGCCACACCTGTGCCTCGCAACGACATTCCGCTCAAGGTCAACGGCACCTATCGCTATCTGCAACACCTGCGCCTGCCGGACATGCTGCACGGCCGTGTTGTCCGCCCACCGGGCCAGGGTGCTTATGGTGACGGCATTCGCGTGCTGTCTGTGGATGAAAACTCCATCGCCCACATACCCGGTGCCTGGGTCCTGCGCCAAAACGATTTCATCGCTGTGGTTGCAGCAAAGGAATGGGATGCTGTCAGGGCCGCACAGGCCCTTGATGTGGTGTGGGAAAAGCCTGATTCCCTGCCCGGCAACGATGCCCTCTTTAACCGTATGGAAAACGGGCCAACCAAAGAG
>Ga0181566_10005565_pt1 | contig 10172 bp, 5 predicted proteins | sample 101ome_15_FD_133762 | JGI IMG/M metagenome (GOLD analysis project Ga0181566, IMG submission 133762) | Coastal salt marsh microbial communities from the Groves Creek Marsh, Skidaway Island, Georgia - 101402AT metaG (megahit assembly) | ecosystem: Environmental > Aquatic > Marine > Intertidal zone... | reverse complement strand
TTGCACCTTGTAAATTATAAACAACTAATGTTATCTGTAATTTCAGAATGAACTTTGATCAGACGATGTAAAGTGCGCGGTCGGCACCTGCGCACCTGCCAAACGGAGGATGCGCGGGTCCCGATGCAAATGACGTTACTTCGATGCGCGCTGCAGGAGACAGCTCCTCGCGTACTGCTTCACCACACAGCACGTAGGCTTCCGAATCCATACTCGCGCTCAACGTCGCCTTGGAGAGCGGCGAAGATTGCCTTGCGAGACCAGGGGTTTTTGACTCGCAACCCGAGTCACCTCCTCGCGGAGAAGTCCATCCTTTTGTGTGGAGAAGGTGACTTTAGCTTTGCTCGCGCGATGATCGGGAGCGCTGATAGAGACGTAATCTTCGAAACCAAATCGATGAGGGTCACTGCGACGTCCTACGAGCCTGTGGAGGAGATAGAGAAAGTCTGGGGTGGGGCCGAAAATCTTCGCGTGCTTCGCAGCGTGGAAGGTGTCGAGCTGCTTCACAATATCGACGCGACAGGGCTCGACGCTTCCTTTGCCGGACGTAAGTGGGATCACATTTGCTTCATGTTTCCTCACATCGCGGGTAAAGGTAGGATCAGTCTAAACCGAGAGCTCCTGGCAGGTTTCTTTCGTGCCGCGACCGCGGTTCTGGCGCCCGGGGGTGCGGTTGAAGTCGCACTTGTTGCCGGGCAGGGCGGGACCCCCTCGGATGGTGACGCACGTAGAGAGTACGGAAACACATGGCAGGCTGCAATTCAAGCGGCGGAAGGAGGGCTCGTTCTCATCGATACCGCGCATTTCGACGCTGAAGCATGGGAGTCTCGCGGCTATCGTAGTCGCGGGCACTGGCGTGGGCTGACGCGGGAGAGATCTTTCCAGGTGAGAGATGGCGTCGTTCATCTCTTTCGTCGTGAGGGCGAGCTCGGAGATGCCAAGTGCCCAGCTCCCGTGCCTCATATTCGGGATATTAGCTTCTGGGTTGATCAAGAACGTTTCGAGGAGTCGACGCTGCTGCATGTCGTGAGCGACTCAGCTGGTGTTGGAGTGGATGTCACTGATGTGAAGACGCTGGAAGAACACGTTCACAGTGATGGGCGTTTGAGTCGCACCATTCGCGTCACATATTCTAGCACAACATTGGCATACACCAGGCAGTGCGCAAACGTATCGCAGTTTGCTTTAAGAGATGCTCTAGAAGAAGGGAGAGTACGAGGTGCAATCTTACGTTGAAGTGAAAAAACAGCGCCATCTCGAAAATTTTCTCAGGCAAACGAGCCGGGCGCCCCCCAGAGTCCACTCCCTCCCTCACCCCTCTGAACACCGAATCCCAAGAGGTAGAGACTCGAAACGGCGAAGAACGCTGAATGCTCACTCCAGCCATAGCCTGAGCATGACAGCAAAAAGTTTCTTCTCGTAGTCCACGACGGACGGCATGGCCAGCGCGGACGACGTTCCGCCTGGCGACGAGGGTCACACGCACGGAGGTTCCAACAAGGGCGCTGCGCCTATGAATGCCAAGAGCCCCATGCATCATCACCTCCGTCCAGTCGAAGGGAAGGGCCTGAAACCAATTCCACTTCCACCTGAGGGTTCTATTGTCATCGGTCGGAGCGCGCGCTTCGGGATCCTGGACGAGCTCGTGGTGGCTCACCACGTCGAGTGCAGAGTGATTTACAGTCCCATTCTCGCGGTCTCACTCTCTGCGAGGCAACCGGTGTACGTCAAAGACCGCCTCGGAGTTCTTAAGATGCTCAAAGCTGGAAAGGTTGGCTCGCTGAAACAGGGTGAAGTACTATACCTCGCGCGACGCGGCACCGTGCCCATCTGCGGGTACATCTTCACTGAGGGTTTACCCGCGAAAGCGTCGCGGAAGGGTCCTGAAGGCTCCGCGCGCGAGTCGAACGCTGGCGATTGCATCGACCTGTTGGACGAGTCGAGCGACGAAGAGATCGATGCGCGGTCTAAACCTGACACGGCCCCTCCTAACGCAAGGGATGAACGGGAATCTCACACCAGGGACCAAGGCAAAGACGAGAACGGGGCTGGCACACGGAGTGACGGAAAGGGTACCGCAGAAGATCCATGTGAGCTGTTGTCTTCAGATGATGATGAGGTGGTCGTGGAGCGCGCGGAACGCAAGAAGAAGGTCAAGAACAAGCAAACACGCGCTGCGCACGAGAAAACTTCGTCTCGAAAGCGGAAGCAGCCACCGATACGCTCTAAAGATCAGCACGCAGGTGCAGGTGCCAGCGGGGCTGGCCCTGGGTTTCCGTGGCCTCCTCCACCTGCGCCTCCACCTGCGCCTCCTCCAGAGCCTCCGTTGCAAGCCCCTCCACAGCCTGCGCCCATCCATCCAGATGACACACCAGCGGTGAAACAGTGTCGTGCAAGTCTTTACGAGAGGTGGAATGATGTTTTACGTTCGCAGGCACTGTACCGAAATCTCGCCGCGGAGCTGCACCAAATTCAGGCAGAATATGACCGTCTTTTGCAGTCTTCCCAACACATCATGATGGCAGATTTTGCGACACAGCAGAATTTCAACGTGAATGTCAATCTGCTGACTACCAGAATCCACCGAAGTATTGCGAGTGTGACGGCGGCCCGTGCTGGAGTTGGTGTTGCTGTAGCGCAGCATAAAACCGCCAGTGAAGCGGTTGAGCAAGCTGTATCTGACATGCAACGAGCTCGTCGCGCAGAAGCTGCGCAGCGCAGCGGTGAGGCGAGCGCCAAAGCATTCGAGGAGGAGAAAAAGGCATGGGATCTCGTCGAGAAAACCACCGATCTCGACACTTTGTCTGCGGGAGAGCTTCGACGAATAGCGAAGGCGATGGGGGTTGACATCGCGGGGCTGCTTGAGAAGAATGAGTTTGTTGCTGCCATAGTTGCTAAACGGGATGGGGGAAGGGAGGCATGGACGGTACGGAAGCGAAAACGTGCTACGGAAGAAGCAATTGCGGCTCGACAACGTAAAAAACTCGTGGAGCTGCGCCAGGATGAGTCTAAGCGTGAGGCTCAAGAGTCTTCGGAGACGAAGGCAAAGCAGCACGCTGTAAGGCAGGTGGCTGCCTGGTCACGCAACGCTGATCTCAAGCTATTTTTGCAGCGCTGTGGGATCGACGTGCATGGAAGTGGTCGAACGAAAAAGGCACTCCAGACGGCTTATCGTCGCGCGATGATGAAATATCATCCTGACCGCACCCGGCGAGCCTCGCCAGAGGAGCAGGCCCTGGCAGCAGAGGTCACCAAGTGGATCACCCAGTCGTGGCAAAATCTTCGGGACTGATCGATAATATCAAAATGGATAATCGGTCGAGAAACAACAGAGACAAAAACGCTAGCTAGCTAGTCATCTTCGTCGTCCCAATAGTCATCGTAGCCTAACCTTGTGCCCCCGGAATCCTTATCTTTCCATGCTTGCTGGCCATCTGGAACGTTGATGCCTGCGCTCTTTATCACAGATTTCATCCCAAAATCTGACACCCCAAACTGCTCCAGCGACTTGCGCTGGCCATACGCCTTTTGCGATGAGGTGATGAACGCGGGATTTTTGGGAATAGAACGCATCAGCATCTCGTGAGTCGCGCGCGCCACACCGGTGGCCGATTTAGGATCGAGTGCCCCCTCCTCCTCTGTTGCCCCTGACGCCCTCAATGGGATCCGCTTCTCAATCACAGTTGAACCTCCTCTGTGCAAGTCGAAATACTTCGTCCGCTTAACCTCGAACGCCGACTCCGCCGCGTCCCTAGCTTCGTAGTCAGGGAGGAGAAAACCCCATTCCGACTCAAATTGCTTTTGAGAATGTGTTTCCTCCTTGATGCGCAACCTCCAGTTCTTATCGTCGTTCACGACGTTCCGCGCGGAAGGGGACGGCATCTCTCGATTTCCCCTAAATCGAGACGGATTCGGATTTTCGCACGGGACTGGCACGCAGTTCGGTGCGTGAACGTGCGCGCAGCCAGAATAGCCACGAGAGACAGAACGAGCCCCCCCGAGAGAAGAGAAGAGGTTCCGGAAAACACAGCTGCGCGTGCGCGACACTGGCGACTGCTACAAACTACCAGTCCCTTTCTAATTCAACAGCTCTTCCGGTGCCAGGACTTCCAGTGCTCTCAACTCGTGGCGAGGACCGGGTTCAGGATCAGGCGTGAGAACGCCGGGTCAGCAACCCTGAGGGCTGACTCGGACTTTTCTGATGACGGCGCGAGGGCGCGCGCCACTCCTGTTCGGAGGCCACAGGCGGTGAGATCGCCGCGAGGCATCGAGCTGCAGAGGAACGATCAATATGGTTCTGAATACCTTTCTGCGGCGGCGGCAGCGTCCCCGGGAGGAACCCCCGCGTTCGCTAAGGGATCCCGGAAGGCACTTCACCATCGTCACGACGGCGAGCCTTCCGTGGATGACGGGCACGTCTGTGAATCCGCTGCTGCGAGCGGCGTACCTCGCCAACCGCGGCGGAAATTGCGGAGTTACCCTCCTCGTGCCATGGATGCCGAGATGTGATCAAGAGTTGGTGCATCCTAATGCTATTTTCGACACTCCCGAGCAGCAGAAGCAGCACATCCGGGATTGGCTCACCGGGCGTGTCGATTTCGAGCCCAACTTCGATATTCACTTCTATCCGGGGAGATATGCAATAGACAAGGGCAGCATCGTGCCCGTGGGCGACGTCACCGAGTGCGTGCCGCAAGAGGAGGCTGACGTGGCGGTGCTCGAGGAACCCGAGCACCTGACGTGGTTCCATCACGGGCGACGATGGACGGATAAGTTCAGACACGTTGTTGGAATCATCCACACCAACTACCTCGAGTACGCTCGCCGGGAAAAGGACGGCGAGCGGAAGGAGTCTCTGTTGCGCAGTGTGAACGCCATTGTCGCGCGCGTGCACTGTCATAAAGTTATCAAGCTTTCTGACGCCGTTCAAGATTTTGCGCGGTCGATCACTGTCAACGTGCACGGGGTCTCCCCGCACTTTATCAACGTTGGGCGCCGGATAGCACAGGCAGCGAGCAACGTCGGCGAGGAGGCACAGAGCAGCTTCACAAAGGGTGGGTACTTCATCGGAAAGGTGGTCTGGGCCAAAGGATATCTCGAACTACTCGAGAGGGTGAAAGAGTATAACGAGACTGCCGCTCCGAAAGATAAACTCTCCCTAGACGTGTTTGGAAATGGGGATGATTTTCAAGCTGTGCAGGCGAGAGCCGCACGAGAGAGGCTGGCTCTGACTTTCCATGGCCGCGCAGACCACGCGGGGGAGATGACGCAGGGGTACAAATTCTTCATCAACCCCTCCCTCTCGGATGTTGTCGCAACGACTACTGCAGAGGCTCTGGCCATGGGGAAGTTTGTGGTGTGCGCACGACATCCGTCAAACGAGTTCTTCTCAACCTTTTCGAACTGCCGCACGTACTCAACGCGGGAAGAGTTCGCAGAGTGTGTGCGCGAGGTGCTCCACACCGAGCCGAGACCAATGCCAACTGAGGATTTGAGAAGGTTGACATGGCAAGACGCGACAGAGCGCTTCCTCGACGCTGCCGAGCCCGATGCACCTCCCTCAACGCTGAGACGCAAGATATCAGAAGCTCTATCCGATGCATTCGCGGCTAGTGTGCATAACACATTCACCGCGTCCGAGGCGATGCGATGCCTGATAGGAGGAGGGGCTGGGACGTTGTTGAATCCCGTTGGAGATCTCGCTGAATGGCAGCCGGACGAGTGGTCGGGTGGGGTGATGGACAGAAAGTAAATCTGCGTGACTCATGCAATGAAGATCTACCTTCGAAGCGTATAACAACAATACTCGAGCACAGATTATGTGGAACGTACCAGTCTCAATGCGAGTCTCTTTTTTGCAGCAGCGTCAACGACGGCGTTTGCGTTGGCCGTTGGGCTCTTCGGGCAGTCCGGAATTGTCGCGGTAGAGCGTACGCCAAGATAACGGAGCGGCGTCAATTGTTTCTCGGATACAGGTAGCCTGCGATACAGCGCTCGTCCCCATGCCATGACAGAGGAATCTGTCACCTCAACCTCAATGTCGCGCTTTGGACCTCTGACGACAAAGCTGGACCCGTCGCTCGCCCAGCTCATCTGACCACCCTGGATAGACATCTTCCTGAAGCTGCCGAGCGGTGCCCACTCAAGAGTGTTCGTCTGGAGATGGCAGCGAATCATGCGTCGATAAATCTTACCGTTCCGACCTCGCTTTGCCACAGATATGCCCGAGGCCAATCGTGCGCGCGCAGAAGTCTCTGCGTCATTTGCTGTCATAGCAGACGCACGTTGAAGCTCGGTCAGATCGTCTCTCCAGCCTGAACGAAGACGTTCCAGTTCGTGCTCGAGTGCCTGATAAGCAGAATCACGCTTCTCCGCGTCTAATCTCGCCGTCGCTTCTGCTTCGGACTTACGACGCACTTCATCTTCGAGCTCGTGCACTCGTTCGAGGATGCGCTGCTCCGCAGCGTCGAATTCTTTGCGAAGCGCGCTGACTGTTTGTTCGTTCTCCTCTGCAAGTGCGCGACGAAGTGCGTCCTCTGAAGAATCCCGCTCTGCCTTTTCGCGGTCAAGTGCCTCGGAAAGCCGTGATTCCGCTGAATCAGCAGCGCGTTGCGCTGCAATCTTAGCAGACTCTCGCTCCGTTTCGAGCTCACATCGCAGCGCACTCACCTTCTCACAATGGACAAGGCAACGATCTTCGACTTCAGCAATATCTCCCACCGCGCACGAAAGACGACGCTCGACATCTTGTGCGTCACGCTTTGCATCTGAGAGCTGCATCGTTACTGACGCGATTTCATTCTGCAACTCGGTGACGCGAAGTTGCAGCTTTTCCTCCATCTCCGCGCGTCCATTGCATTCGTTGCGGAGCATTTCGCGAAGCTCGGACTCCGTTGCGGCACGTTCATTTCGTTCGCGCTCGAGCACCTCTTCGTGTCTCCCTTCGATCTCGGTGCGCTTGGTTTTCTCCCGCTCAAGCGCTTCCCGAAGTTCAGCTTCAGTCGTCGCGCGCTCCGTTTGCTCACGCTCCAGCTCCACTCGAAGAGCCTCCTCGGCTTCGACGCGAGCTTTCTTTTCACGCGCAAGACTCGCCCGCAGATTCTCTTCTACTTTCGCCCGATCCTCATTATTGCGACGAAGCAGCTCGCGAAGCTCTTCCTCAGCGGACGCTGCCGCCTGCATCGACTCTCGCTGCGTGTTTTTGCGCTCAGCTTCGAGATCAGCTTCGAGAGCCCTGCATTTCTTTTCGTACATGGCGCATCTCTTTTCTGCATCGCTGATGGTCGTCACCGCTTTCTCGAGCGCTTCACCAGACTTGACCGCTTTCGTCCTCGTGTCTTCGAGCTGGTCGCGCATGGACTTTAATTCAGTCTCGAGTTCAGCAACACGACGCTGTAGTGTCCCCTCCACCGCAGCGCGTTCCTTCCTCTCACGATTGATGACATCGCACAAGTGATCCTCTGCCTTGGCACGCTGCTGTTTTTCTTCATGGAGAAGCTGCTGCGAGTACAACACCTGCTCTCCCAGGCTTTCCATTGCCGTCATTGCTTCCATTCCCTCCGCGAGCTCTTTCGCGAGCGTCGCTGGGTCGATCTCCTTCGTCGCAGTGTGGACTCGCGGTGTGGTCTGCACACGCATGCACCGAGACGCAAACTCCAGTGCGGTCGTGCTTTCCTGCGCGTGTTCAATCTCTGGGGCGACGCACACCAAGAGCGCAGTGCGACTGGAGCCCGATAACGAAGATTCGAGGAGCTTGGTGAGCATCGACTCGCGATACGGAACGTGCGGGCGCTTTGCCGCGAGCGCCTGGACGACGTTACCGAACGCCAATAAACTGGTGTTGATGTTGGTCGCTTCGTTGAATCTGACACCCTCCGAGAGCGTCTTCTTCACGCGTTCGCTTCCCGCCATATCGACCACTGTGAGGAGCCCGCATTGCTGGACCAGCTCCACTTTCTTCCCTCCCACGCCCGAGACGGCGGCAGTGGCGAGCCGTGGCACGCGATTGACACGGAGCTGCAGCACACAGTGTGACCTCGAAGATTGCTTGTTCATCATTGTGTCGGCATACACCAGGCGTTTACGACCGTGTCGAAAACACTCGAGGAGGTACTCAGGGGTCTTACACCGGTACCACGTGCAATCGAGGAGCTCCCATCCGCCACCCTCCGAGGGCTTCCGCTGGCTCGCCTTCAGACCTCGCTCAACGTATGGCGCGTTTGAGGGAGAGGTGCGCGTGCGGTCTTCCGTCAGTAGATCCATCGCAGACTCGTTGTATATCTGTATCATCGCAATCTCGACGTCATAGAAGTTCGTCCAGTCCGCGGCGATGCGCGCGAAGAGATCCACGGCCAGTCGCGGCATGATACCTGCGTCTTCGTGCCCTTCCTCGCCGAGATTCAGCATGGAGTGCGTTTTGCCGCTCCCGGTCTGACCGTAGGCGAGAACACAACCGTGGCACCCACGAAGGACTGAATCTAAAACCGGTGCTCCGACGGCATTGTAAACATCCTTTTGCGTGCATCGCGGCCCGAGAACCTGATCCATCACGAACGTCTTCGAAGGCACCGCCGCGTTCGGGTTCCGCACGGCGATTCTCGTGGCTTTCCCGTCGGACCCGAGGTCGTGCACTCTCGTCGCGGCATCGTCCTCCCCGACGTGCGAAGTCGCCGTCGGCTTGACGCGAGTGTACACGAGTACTCGATCAGGGAGTGCCTCGTCTTGTGTCGGAGGAAGCGTCATCGCGAGTAACACGGCGTCGCTCGACGATGTGACCCAAGGTTCCGAGGCGCCGCGGTCAACGCAGCAAGGAAGCGTTTTCTCTTGCAGAAAAGCGACAGGTGTTGCGTTTGACGGGGGCGAAACCTCTGATTAATAAATCAAGAAATCGCTCATACAAAACCATAACCTGCAAATCTTCGCCTCTTTTTCCGTCGCTCGATGTCGATGTGTCGTGTCGAGCTGTCAAGCTTACCGGCGTGTGATTTTGGATTCCTCTTTACACTTGTCCTCTCTGGATAAGTAATGGTCGAACCGGCGTCGGAGAGGGCACTCTCTGAACGCACCGCGACGCATCACTCGCGTCCTCACACATTTCAGTGAAGATGCAGGCAGTCTCCATGCGTGTTTCGGCGCCCACTCGCGCGTCTGGTGCCGCCAAGCTCGGTATGTGCTCGGATCACGGCCGCGAACACGATGTTACCGGGAGTCACGACCCGACGCGATCCTTTTGCGATGGCGCGTTTCTTCGCGTGCCGGAAAGCGCGCGAACGATGACGATCGATCGCGCGACGAGCCGCGGACGGTGTGCACGACCCTTCGTTACTGATGATAACTCTAAAATTTCCTTCATCTCGCAGGTTCCCGCCAGGCGGTTCGCGGCAAGGCGTTCGCCACCGCCCGCAACGGCCAGAAGGCGAAGGTACGGTGCCACATTCTCGACGAGAATCGTCGTTTTTCCCAGTTTAGGCGGGTCACTCGTGGCGGAGAAGACGTGCGCACTCTGCCCATACGCGCTTCATCTGACAAACGTCTCGCTCTCTCCTCCCCTCGATCAATAGGTCGTGCGCACCACCCGCGCGGTCGCCGTCAAGGCCGAGGCCTCTGCTGGCACCAAGGATAAGACCGAGGTGTCCGATAACACTGACAACGTCCTGGCGATCATCCTCGGTGGTGGCGCGGGCACGCGTCTGTACCCCCTGACGAAGACCCGCGCGAAGCCCGCGGTTCCCCTCGGCGCGAACTACCGCCTCATCGACATCCCCGTCTCCAACTGCATCAACTCCGACATCAACAAGATTTACTGCCTCACGCAGTTCAACTCTGCTTCGCTGAACCGCCACCTCTCCCAGGCGTACAACAGCAACGTTGGCGTTGGCAACCGCCAGGGGTTCGTCGAGGTGCTCGCTGCGCAGCAGAGCCCGATCAACAAGGACTGGTTCCAGGGCACCGCGGATGCGGTGCGCCAGTACCTCTGGCTCTTCGGCGAGTCCAAGTGCGACGAGTACATCATCCTCTCCGGTGATCACCTTTACCGCATGGACTACAAGCCCTTCATCCTCAAGCACCGTGAGGTCGGCGCTGACATCACCGTCTCCGCGGTGCCCATGGACGAGGAGCGCGCCGCTGCGTTCGGTCTCATGAAGATCGACGACACCGGCAAGATCATCGAG
>Ga0181566_10005564_pt1 | contig 10172 bp, 11 predicted proteins | sample 101ome_15_FD_133762 | JGI IMG/M metagenome (GOLD analysis project Ga0181566, IMG submission 133762) | Coastal salt marsh microbial communities from the Groves Creek Marsh, Skidaway Island, Georgia - 101402AT metaG (megahit assembly) | ecosystem: Environmental > Aquatic > Marine > Intertidal... | reverse complement strand
CAAGAAGCTATAGCTTGCAGTATTGAAGCTATGAAAAATGGTGGTGAGTGTGAAAGTTGTCAGTAAATAAAAATATGTGTATAACAATACATGGATCTACTAAAACTCAAAAATATACTTCATGCTGCCACAGCTGAAGATTGGGCTTCAAATAAAAGTGTTTGGCTCTCACAAATCTCAGACTTAGTAAGTGCTGGGACAGAAGAAGAAGTTGCTTATTTTATTAATCACACTGGTAGAGAACTTTTTACTAAAGCCGAAAATTTAAACGACCCTTTTGAAAGCGATACTACTGGCTCAGGAAATAGACCAAAACCAATAAAATATGATAACGAAACTATATCTAAGAGTCTAGATATTAAACAAAACCCAGGCAAATCTAAAAATAAAAATAAAAAAAGCGCCCTAAAAGGAGACATAATCTCTTGGTATGACGCTTTAGACTCAAGCAGTTATGAGCTTGATGGGGAATTTATTAATTCAGTCAAAGACAAGTCTGGATCTTATGATTTATCAAGCCTTACTTCAGCAGGGCGCCCGACCCTTCAGGCTCTTACTTTTCCAGATGGAAAATCTAGAAATACTTTTTATTTCCCCCCAGGAGTGGTGGGCGGAGAGCCTGCTCCAAATAGTAGCGGAACAACTTTAAGAAGTTACAACTTTACTCATGATTTTGCTTCAGATGGAGAGCTAAATCTAGCAATTGTTGTAAATTTTGTACCCTCAGGAACAACAGATCCTCAAGATTTTGTTTTTGAAGCGGCAAACGATGCAAATACTCGCTCTAGCATGGGAAGATTATTTGTTAGAAAGCTTAATGAAAAAGAAGGAACGCAGACTCCTCGAATGAGCGGTTCTGGAGGAGGAGGCGCGCTCAATGTTTTGCAATCAGACACGGGTTATAACTTCTTTAATCCAATTACAATATTATTTAATATTCATTTATCTAAAGGACTTCAAATATCTAGATACAATGGAATCGAAGTTAAACGGTCAACAATTAATAGTCTTACAAACATAGAGTACGTAGATTTAGATTCTAGTCTTGGGCGTAAGGGTGGAGGAATTTGGTACGGCTCAAACTGGTGGGGTGAGAGCCAACTAGAAGGTGGTCTTGGAGAAATAATACTATATAATGATTCTAAAGATTCTCCCGTCATAGAGACTTACTTAAGTAATAAATGGGGTATATCAATACCCAGCAAAAAACGCTTTTTAAGTTTTTAAGCTTTACATTTTATTTTTTTTATTATAGAATCTCTATAACAACTTATAACGTTATATATAATTATGAGCGACAAAACAGGAGAACTTTTAACTAAAAATATCGCAGGAGTAAACCGCATACTCCCCCATAAACACAAATATGCATGGGATTTATTTCTAAAAAGTTGTGCAAATAATTGGATGCCAACAGAAATTTCTATGCAAAATGACATAAAACAATGGAAAAACAATGAAATTACAGATGATGAAAAATTACTTGTTAAACGTTGTCTTGGATTTTTTGCTGGATCTGAGTCTTTGGTTGGTAATAATCTTTTGCTTAGCGCCTTTAAGTATATTACGGACGCTGAGTGCCGCCAGTATATCTTGCGCCAAGCATTTGAAGAGAGTCTTCACAATTTAACTATTGTATATATCTGCGACAGTCTAGATCTAGATATAGATGAAGTGTTTACTGCTTATGAAACTATTCCTAGTATTAAAGCTAAAGATGATTTCTTGATGGATATTACAAATGATATCAGTAGACAAGACTTTAACCCTCATTCTAAAGAAGGTAAACAAGAAATTTTAAGAAACTTTTTAACTTATTGGATTGTTTGCGAGGGAACGTTTTTCTTTAGTGGTTTTGCTATGCTGCTTGCTTTGGGTAGACAAAATAAACTTCAAGGCATTTCAGATCAAATCAAATATACCTTGAGAGATGAAAGTTCTCATATTGCGTTCGGAACTTACTTGATTAATACTTTAATTGAGCAGAACCCTTCTATATGGACTAAAGCTATTCAAGAAGAATTTGTAGAACACATTAAAAAAGCTGTTGAACTAGAAATTAAATATGCACATGATGTATTACCAACTGGAATTTTAGGTTTAAACGCTGACATGTTTGTAGATTACATGCACTACATTGGTAATCGAAGGCTTGAAGCAATTGGTTTAGATTATAGGTTCCCAAGTGATAATAATCCATTTCCATGGCTAGGAGAAGTTGTTGATGTACAAGCTATGGGCAACTTTTTTGAAAGAAGAGTTAGAGAGTACCAACAAAGCGGTTCTCTAGAAGATGATTTCTGATGTCTGCTGCGGGGGTAGTTTTAATTTCTGGAGAATTAGTTATTTTAGCTAAAAGAATTTTCTTTTGGGAGGGAATACCTGTTCGTTATGGAGGCTATTGGTCTCCGTTCGCAGGGGCAATCGAAGAAAATGAAACGCCGAAAGAAGCAGCGCAAAGAGAATTATTTGAAGAGTCAGGAGTAAAACTTCCCTTAGAATCTTTTAAATTTCAGAAAGTTATTCACAAAGATAGGCCATTTCATTTGTTCCTCGCAGAAGTTGAATCAATTCCAAAAATAACTTTAGATGAAGAACATACAGAACTAGGAACATTTAGAATAGATCTTCTACATACAATAGACCCTATTGATAAAGAAGTAGTTAAATGTATAAAAAACTATAAAAAAAATAGAAATTAATTTTTATAAGTATACAATAGTACTTTATTTTTATTATGAAAACAAAAATCACTATTCTTACGGCCTTTTTGGCCCTGATTTCTAACGTATCCCTGCTTGGCGCAGGAGCACTTTCCTTGGGTTACTCCTCGGACTATGTGCGAAGAGGAGCTCTTATTTCGTCAGAAGCTCTTCAAGCGTCTGTAGGTTATTCAGCAGATGTTTCTGGGCTTCGGCTTAGTGGGTCTGTTTTCTCTAATCAGCCAACTGGCACAGAAGAGGATACATACCTTATTAAAGGAGGCGCAGGAACACAATTAGGCGAACTTCTTAATGTTTATGTTGGACTTGAGCATTTTGAAACGCTTAATGGAGATGCAGATCTAGACGTTGCTGCAGAATTAGGCATTAATTCTGTTCTTAATCCTGGACTTTATGTAGCTAGAGATACTGATGACGACCTTTATACTTTTGAAGGTTCGGTTTCGCATGACGTTACCTTACAAGACCTTACTTTAAGTCTTGGAGCTTTGTATGGCTATACAGATTTGACAGAAACAACGGATGAGACTTATTATGTGCTTAGCGCAGGAACATCTGTTAATATTTCTGAATCGGCAGAAATTGAATTAACTTATGATTATGTTGATTCAGATCTTTCCGCAGAAGACAACGTATTCGGAATCGCTCTTAATGTTAATTTTTAATCAATAAATAATAAATATTATGGATAATATCATCAATACACTCAAGACTGCGATTAGTGGTCTTTTCGGACTCCTAGTATCAATTGTAGGCCTGCTTATTTTAGCTCAAGTAGTTTTTGGGCAAGCTGCAGGTATGAACGTAATTGGCAACCTTCAGTCGATTGTAAATGGGTTTGTTGGGCCTGGCGCAAGTCTCGCTGGCTTAATTACCCTTCTACTTGTCGTTGGATTGTTAAATAAAAATTGTTGCGACAAAAAGTAATTTGAAGAAATTACACTTTAAGCCGCCAGAAGGCGGCTTTTTTGTGTACCTATATAAGATATGGAATTAGATTTTACAGAGCAAATTAAATACATGGAATGTTATGCTTTCGAAACAGAAGGTTCGGAAGAAGTAATTGCTATGGAAGTCTGGGCGGAAGAAAAAAATAAAGGTAAAACTTTAAACAAACCTTTTAGGACTTCTGGGGGCCCAAAAAAGTTTTCGGTTTATGTAAAAAACGACAAAGGTAATGTAGTTAAAGTCAACTTTGGAGACCCTAATATGTCTATCAAACGAGATAATCCCGAAAGAAGAAAATCTTTTAGGGCTCGCCACAATTGTAGTAACCCTGGTCCAAAATGGAAGGCTAGGTATTGGAGTTGCAGAATGTGGTCAGGAAAAAGTGTAAACAAAATCACAAAAGGTTCCGATATGACAGACGAAGAAATTGTTACATTTCTAGATGAGTCGGAAGCAGAGCTAACAGAAAAACAAAAAAAATTACCCCCAGCAGTACAAAAAAAGATTCTTAAAAATCAAAGCAAAAATAAAAAATCTGGCAATAAAAAGACTTCCGATAAAAAATCAGAAGAGTCAGAAGCTAAACGGGGTTTGTGGGATAACATAAGAGACAAAAAAAGGAGAATGGGCAAAAATTATAAAGCAGCAAAACCAGGAGATAAAGATCGCCCAGATCCAGACTCATGGAAGAAAGCTCAAAAAAGTAAAAAAGATTCTAAATCATAAACTATAAACATTTAACCAATACCAATACAATTACAACAATCAACCTTAACCCTAATTAAACCATGCCAAGTATATACGATATATCAGGACTATTTCCAGGCCCAAATGGAACTGGAGTTACCGAGCCAGACTCTCACCCCGCAACCTTTATTAGTGGATCGAGTTCTTTAACCCTAGGTGCAAACGAATCAGGAATATATATACCTATTTCAGATTTTAAATATTCTCCTGGGGCGCTTGACACCAATGCCCCTACACAAGACGTAAGATTCTTAGTATGGAATATACTTGAGAAGCTATCAGACTATGTATCTTTTGAAGAGCCTGACTTTAGATCTATATCATTGCAAGAGACAAATCTATTTATATTCACTACTGACGATGGCGACTTGCGCAGAAAAGATTATAATGTGCAACTATGGTTTAAACCTTTAAGTCAAGTAGAGCTCGAACAATCTCTTGAGTGGGATGTAGATAAATAGATAAATCTTGAGTCAATTAATTATAGACTCAACGCTGTCCGTTCCTCCCAGTAAAATTTATTGCTTTCGAGATTTAACTTTGTACGCAAAGTGCTTTGCGTTTGACAATGTTTTATTAAAGTGCGAATCAGGAACCAGAACTTTTTATAGAGATTGGTTAATTAAATATGGAGCCTTTGATTTTGTTGACGATTTAATTTTAAAACATGAAAAAGAATATGGATTCACAATAGGTCCTAGAGACTCAAATATCAATACAAGCAGGATTGATTATGAAAATCTAACATTTTTACTTTCGGCTATAAAATCTTGCAAAATAGATAATTAAACATATAATAATCATGGACTTTACTAAAAAGTTAGCCGTGTTTGATCCATGTACCCATTTTGAGCATAGCGAAGGTCAGTTACAAAAACTACTAGGAAACTATTTGTCAAAAAACCCTTCAAAAAACTTTAAGTTTGATTGGTTTTTTTGCTTTAACAGGGGGCCAATCGCTCAATATGAAGACTTATTAGTTTACGAAGGCCACCCGAATATAAATAAAATATATTTAATAAACGAAGAAATTCCAAGAGATCAAGATGTCTATATAAGACAGCATAAAATTAAATTCGAGAATAATAAACTACAATATGAATCCGCTGAAAAACCAGAAAAATTGCCAATTTTAGGGGGTGCATCAGGTCCAAATTTAGGCTTTTATAAAGCTATACAAATACTTTTTAATAACTACGACCATGACTATTTTTTTATGGTTGAACATGATAGTACACCAGTTAAGGATTTATGGTTTGATCAGATGCATGAATATGTTAATAAGGAAGATTTTTTAATAGCTGGAAGCAAATACAAAGGGCATCAGAAATGGCATTACGTGCTAAACTATAAAGATCATTTAAATGGGATTGGAATATACAAAAATGATAAAACTCTTCTCGAGTTTGTTAATCAGTGCGAAATTTACAATGAACGAGTTATCAACGAATCTGATTGGTGCATAAATTTTGACATATTATTAGCTCAATTTTACAAAACAAATCAAGGCAAAAATTTAATCAACCATCCAACTCCATTTATTAATACAGATTTTATCACAAATATAAGTGATCCAAATGATTATTATATAACACAAGAAGAGGTTTTAAAGAGTCATCCAAACACAATCATTCTTCATCAAAAAGAATATAAAAAACTAGAACAATTCAGACAAAAATATAAAGAAAATGAATTCGAAAGTTTTTTATCTCAAAAAAAACATAAAGATTCTTGCATGTTTCTTTTAAGACAGCCAAGAACAGCGGGAAATTGGCTAATGAAGTCTATTACTTCTACATTATCCCTTAAAAACAGTCATATAAAAACGGATTACCCAGTACCTTATTTTATTAAAATAAAATTTCCCTCAACTGAAGAAGGTAAGTTTAATTATTGCGATTTCTTTTTTCTATCTAGTAGATTATTTGAAGGTTTAAAAAGAGGTTTTAAAAATAAAGCAACCTTAGAGATTTCTTCAGAAGACTTTAAATATTTATATAAAGAAGTTAAAGATTATATTAGACCAGTTTTAATTTGTAATGATCCTTTTAACTTAGATGCTAATATCAGGTATATATTTGATTTTTTTGTAGTTCAAGATTTTTTCGATTACAATCTCGATTGTTATGTAATGTTGCGAGAACCTTTTGATAAAACAAAATCTCTGTATACAGAAAAAATTAACTCAAAGTCCTCATCAAAAGATTCCTTTATTGAATTCTTAAATTCATATTTATTACCAGATAGTTTTTTAATAAGGTCTTTATCTAATGTAAACAAAGGGGAAGAGGTAGAATTCTTTCATTATGAAGAGGCTGCAAGAATATTAAAACAATTTAATTGCTTTGATATGTCTGAAACAAAAGAGTTATTAATTTATTCTTTTGCTAATACCTTTGGGATTAATTATCTTATATCAGACTTTGAAAAAAACAATGCATTTACATTAAAATCTCAACATTTGGTTTCTCTAAATAAAAAAGATTTAGAAACTTATAGATACAAAAAAAACAATAACATAAATTTATTGGAATACTTCAATGGTAGACTTTTTTTTGATGAGCTCATATATAATACGTTCATACAGCCTACTGAAAAAATAAAACTTTATTATAAAAATAGATCCGTGAAAAATAACTTATATGATTTTGAGTTATCAAACAGAGAACTAACAATAAGTACTTTAGTGCCCAATAATTACGCAAAACCAGACTTATTATTCGAATGGGAGTCGTCTTGGAAACGCAAAGGTTTTAAGACTTTAATTGGCGAAGAAGAACATATAGAAGATAGCAAACTCTTAACTGAATTAGAATTCGATTTCTTGGGGGCCTTAATAGAAGATAGAAAAATTTCTAATGAAGAGCTATTTTCTTTTAAGAAAATTATTTTTATTTCTGAATTAGAACTAGAAGAGCCATTATATTTTTCGGAGCCTTTTGTAATTAATCATTCTTTTGAAGCGTGGGAGCCAGATTCAATATTTCATCTCATGGATAAATCATCAATTAGTTTTTTTAGCTGCAACTCTCAACAAGCAAGAAATCTTTTAAAATTTTTATTTAGTAAGAAAGAAACAATATTAAATAGAATAAAAGATAAAGATTTTTTATTTACTTTAAATAATTTAGTCTATTTATTATTTGATGACTTAAAGCAGTTAGGATGGCTAAGATCTACAGACTTAAAAAGCCAAGGCTCTCATTTCATATCTTGGCAGAATGCAACAAGCTCTTCTTCTATTCAGGCTCATCATAAGTATACCCAAACAATTTGATATCTTTTTCAAATTTTTGCTCTATAATTTTTTTAGTTTCTTTATTATAATACATCCAATAAGGTTTAATTATTTTTTGCTTTAGACTTCTAGTTTGATTCACGCAAGGAATATTTTTTCTATTTTGAATACCTAATTTTTTTAAAAGACTGCTTAAGTCGTTTTCATAATTTTCAAACCTGCCTAAAAAATCTACCATCAATTCATCCCTAGAATTATATATGAATTTATATTGCTCAGATATGTGATTCCGCCAACTGCATTTAAAATTTCCAAGCACATACTCTTCAAAACTTTTTGGTATTTTTCTAATATTTCCCCTGCAAGCGCACCCAGTATTATTTTTCATATACAAGTATTCACTAACTATTCTATCCCAGGGGTTTCGAACAAAAGCAAATTTGAAAAATTCCTGCGGGTTATAAATTTTTCTTGAGCTAATTGTTTCTGTTATAGTATGGTGCTGAGTCCACTGCTTATTTAGGCTAAAAAGTTTCTTTCTTTCTTCTTTTAAATCTAGATCTTTTTTATACTTAAAATGATCCTCAAGAATCATATGCTCTATTGTGCCCCCTCCCGTTTTAGGGACATGAATAAAAATAATGTTTTTATCATTAAAATCTTTTATTACCATTTTGAATTCTATATGTTCGTATATATTATAATTTAATGGTTAAAAATCTACTGACAATTATTTGCGCAACAAGTCCTCATAGATTCAAATCAGAGAACTTGATGATTTTATTTAATTATTTAATAATTAAAAATTCAAGCATGAAAGACTGTAAATTTATAGTTTGCGCAGATGGAATAAATCCAGATTCAGATTTTTCCTTTGAAGAGAACAAAATACATTATGATAATTATATCAATAGCCTTAAGGAAGATTTTAAAGATATAGTTTTATTAAAGTCAAATAAGCATATAGGCCTTACTAAAAATTATTTACAAGCATGGGAGCATAAACAAATCGACACACCTTTTGTTTTATTAATTAACCATGACACTGTTTTCACGGATGGCATTCTTGAATTAAATTTAACTGAACTGCTCCAAAATTTCCCAGAATTTGTAAACATATTAATGTTTCCTCGTTTAACTGAAGATGGATTAAACAAAGAGTGGTGGAGAAATGTTTCGATAAAAAAATATAAAAACCACAAGCCACATAAATCATGGGAAAACTGCAAAATTTCTTTTGGCAACCAAGATAATTGTTGCATTTTAAAAAAAGAAGCTTTTCCAGCCTTGGTTAATCGTTTTTATAAACCTGAATTAACTCATTTTTTAGAAGACTCAATTCAAGCAGAATTAATTAAGCTAGACATTGAAGACTTGGATTCGTGGCAAAAATTTGGAGGATGCATACACCCAGACAGTAATAATATCCATCTTGACGGGCAAAGTAAAGCAGGCTCTTGGAGACAGGAAGACTGCAGGGGCGGTGAAAACATATGGTCGGAAGGAAAATTTTTAATACAAAACGGTAATCTTTTTAAAAACTTTTTTACCATTAGTCCAGAAATTAAAAAAACTTACAGAAAACTTCTCGGTCTACTATTGGAGGATTATAAAAATAAATGTAAATCCAGTTTCGAGAAATTTATTTCAATGGCTCACTCATCCTTTCAATTAAAGCATTACCTTACTAGAGAGTTAAACTTTAATCATGACGTAAATCCAATTCTCGGAAACCTACCAGAACAAGGAAAAAACTTTATGTTCCACCTTAAAGTTGAACCATTTAAAGTTAATCTTTTTTGGGAAGACGTGAGGAGTAATATTCCAGAAGGATCGCAAGTTATGTTAAAAATGTTTTCAAACATTATGACCTCAAAAGAAAAATTATTACAGAATGGAGGGCACCCGCAAGGAAATTTAGAAATCGACTTAAAAAAGTTTGGACTGAATCACAGAGATAATTTAACCTTCCACTTAATGCAGTTTATTAACAGGCAGTCAACAGGACCTAGACCAATAGAAATATCAACAACAAACTTATCTTTCTGTCATTTCACCAATGATAAAATTTACCTTTTTTCTAATTTTGGAAAAGAGGAAACAATAGATATTCGTTTAAATTTAAAAAAGAGTAACGGATCAAACATGCCTTTTGAAAAAAAACTCGGAGTATTCGAAATAAAAATTTCAGACATGGATGATTGCAGTAGCATAATTGGGTTTTTTTACTTTATAGATAAGACAGGGGAACGAAAGACTTCTTGGACTTTTGAATGCTGTCCTTTTGCTGCAGACCCCGAATTGATGTCAAACATGGAGCTTTCTTTTGGCAATTTCATGAATTGCATTTTTCCAGAAAAGTTATGACAAAAATTAAAGATATAGCTCTTGTTTTCTTAGTGACAGAAAAAGAATTTAAATCCTTAGAGGTCAACAATGCAATACATAATTTATTTATAAATTATCCTCCATCTTTAAAATCTAGCTTTTCGGTTTATTTTATTTTTAATAATTTT
>Ga0181566_10005561_pt1 | contig 10176 bp, 9 predicted proteins | sample 101ome_15_FD_133762 | JGI IMG/M metagenome (GOLD analysis project Ga0181566, IMG submission 133762) | Coastal salt marsh microbial communities from the Groves Creek Marsh, Skidaway Island, Georgia - 101402AT metaG (megahit assembly) | ecosystem: Environmental > Aquatic > Marine > Intertidal zone... | reverse complement strand
CTACCTGAAAAAGGGCTGGCCATCGACAAGCGGCGATACCATGAGACGAACGCACGCCGCTTTGAACACTCAGTTGGGACCGCCCTCGGGCAGTAGGATGAGATCATCAATATCGACCTCTGCCATGTCCCCGGTATCATCCGAGTCGCTCCAGAGGGTAATCAGGAGGGGGCGTTGGGGTGGTTCTTCCCCGAACAACCGGCGGTAGTCGGCCACCACGTTACGCCGCACGGTTTTCCAGTCGCCCATGCCATCGGTCCCGCTGGAGGCTACAATGACTTTCAGACGACCGAAGGAGACCACGGTGCCGACCGGAAGTGAGGAGCTGTAGGTATACTTGATACTCTTGGGGCGCCCGAGCCAGTCGCGCGAAAACGTCACATAGACAGCTGCACCGGCATCATTACGCTCCTTCTCGTTGGCACCTTCGGGAAGATGGCCCGCACGCCAACGCCACGACAGCTCCGGATGCTCCTTCAGGTCCCAATCCAATCCAGCACTTCGGTTGTTGACCAAGCTGATGCGCAGGGCTTCGCCCTCAGTCATGACCCGCAAAAAGTGATTGCTTCCCTCTCTGACAATCCACACCCGCTCGGTGTCGGACATGAAGTCGGCAATGGGGCGGATCTCATTCTTGCTGGTAATGAACGTCCACCGGTCGGGCAACCCTCCCGGCTGGTACGTCTCGAACCGATCCACATCAACGCTGCTACTTCCCTGCTGTGCACGGGCGTCGGAGTGGGCCAAGGAGCCCATCAACACGATCAGGCCAAGAAGTGCCGAGTATGGACGTTTCAAACGGGTTGAGAGGCAGATAGAAGCGACGTCATTCCATCCTACCCAACGAGCTCATGACCACCCGGATCCACGATCCGACGTAATGGAGGTCACACGGGACATCATCCCAGTGGCCCCTCAATCCTATCCGCGTCGCTTGTGCCGCCCGTAGCGTATGGGATTGACAAGGCCAACGCTGTACACCATCTGATCGTAGTGCTCACTATACCCAGCCTGGTAGTAGAGGAAATAGAGCATGCCCCTCACGCCATACTCGAAGGAGTAGTTGAACTCGTTTACCCGTTCCTCCATGCGATCGGCGTCATAGTAGCTGTACTGTCCCAGGTTGGCCGATACGTAGGGATAAGCCACGTTGGACAGGAGGCCCCATCCTCTTCCGAGTTTCATGCCCAAACCTATTTCCCCACCGTAATAGCTCACGCTTTCCTCATCGACAGGGGTCTCCGTGCCTTCATATGTGGGATAGAACGGTGTCGACTCGTCCCCCTTGAAGACGGTGACACCAACGTTGACCGTAAAGCGGCCCTGCTGGAAAAAGGGTCCTATCATGCCGAAGCTGAGTGCTTTGCCCTCGGTACCTCCTGACTCAAGAAAGCTTTCCGGGACCTCCTGGGTCATCGCCCTGACATACACGCCCATGCCCTCGCCAAAGAAAGGCTGGGTGGCATTCGACTGGGCTATGCCAGCCGCAATTCCCTCGCGCACACTGTCCTGGGTCTCCTCTATTTGACGCTGTCGCTCCTCGCCCTCGCGCTGAATGCGCTCAAATTCCTCCTGTTGCTGACGCCGCCGCTCGGCCTCGCGGGCAGCCGCCTCATCTCCCGGCTTGGCTTTCGATGCCTCGTTGTAAGCCGCCTAAGCGCCCTCGAGGTCGCCTGCCTGCTCCAACTGCCGGGCACGGTCCATGGCATCGGCGTACGTGCGTTCGTTTTCACGCTCTCGAACCCATGAAGCCATACCGGTAAGGCGGTTGTTCACGTCCACCATCCGGACATTCTGGATGGTAAAACGCGAACGAAACGCCTCTTTTGCCCCGTCCGCGCTTACCCCTGGAAAGACCTCACCCCAATTGGGGCTCCCCGCAATGTCCCCGCTTATCAGATTGCTGAACCGTACCGTCGAGATCTTTGTGGGCCCTACGTAGATATCGGCCAGGATATTGATGGTCCCGAAATCGAAATCGTCAAAAATCTCGGCACCGACCTGACTGCGCGTGTGTACTGAACGAAATACCGAGGGATACCAGGAAAAGAAGTGCGTACCGTAGCATGACGAAGGGGCGGTTTTATGAACAGTCCGCAAAATATAGCCGCTTCGAGGGATTTTGTCAGGGCGGATCCGGCCAAGGTGAAGACGGCAACGCGTGCCTGAGGGCTTCAGGGGGATAATATGCCCCATTCCGCTCGTTCAAAGCCCTCTGCAGGCATAGTCCCACGGGGCACTGATCACACTCAGATAATATTGCGTGGGTAGCGTTCGGCGTATTCCAAACCCAACTGACCGATGATGCGCACGCTACTATCCTTTCTGGCTCTGACGCTCTTCTCCCTGTCAGCACAGGCCCAGACTGTACACACCATCTCTGGCTACGTCTATGACGAGCAAGGCCTCACTTTGCCCGGGGCCACTGTCCAGATCGATGCCCTGGACAGAGGCAGTATAACCGACCAGGCAGGACGCTTTACGCTTGCCGGCATTCCTTCAGGAACACACGTTCTTTCCGTGAGCTACCTGGGTTTCCAGACGGTCACCCGCGAGGTAGCTGTTTCCGAGGACGTCTCCATCGAATTCACGCTCGTGCCGGGAATCATCCAGGGCGATGAGGTCCTGGTCATCAGCGAGCGCCTGGCTGGCGAAGCGAAAGCGCTCAACCAGCAGCGTACCAACATCAATGTGTCCAACGTGGTCTCTACGGACCAGATCGGCAAATTCCCCGACGCCAACGTGGGAGACGCCCTGAAGCGTATTCCCTCGATCACGGTATTCTACGACCAGGGCGAAGCCCGTTTTGCATCCATCCGTGGCTCAGCCCCCCAGCTGAACTCGGTTCAGATCAACGGAGAGCGTATCCCGTCTGCTGAAGCCGAGGCCCGTACCGTTCAGCTGGATTTGATCCCATCGGATATGATCCAGACCATCGAGGTCAACAAGGTTCTGACCGCTGATATGGATGCCGATGCCATCGGGGGATCGGTCAACCTGATTACGCGTGCACCCTCCGGCGGCCAACGTATTTCAGTCACTGCCGGTGGCGGGTACAACGACCTGCGCGGAAAGGCTACGTCCAACCTGGCAGCCGTTCTGGGTAACCGGTTCCTGGATGGTCGCCTCGGTGTGGTTCTCTCTGGATCCTACCACAACAATAATTTCGGTTCGGACAACTCGGAAGGCGAATGGGGCGAAGATGGCGGCACGTTCTTCGTCGACGAATGGGACATCCGCCGTTACGACCTGCAGCGCATCCGTCGCAGCGTGGCGGCATCTTTCGACTACCGTCCGAACTCGAGGTCGGTTATCTACTTCCGCTCGATGTACAACCATCGGAACGACTATGAGAACCGGTTCCGCGCGCGGTACCGCCTGGACCTGCCCGATGCCTCGGGTATTGTCGAGGAAGCAGAGATTCGTCGCCAGACCAAGGCCGGAACGGATGATATCAAGAACGCCCGTCTGGAAGACCAGCGCGCATCGAACTTCTCACTGGCCGGCGAGCATCAGTTGGACAAATTCCGGGTGGACTGGCAGGCCTCCTGGTCACGCGCCTCTGAAGAGCGTCCAAATGAGCGCTATATCTCGTGGCGCCTGCGCGACGTGCCCGTGCGCGTTGACGTAACAGACCCCGAGAAGCCGACCTTCTCGCTGGTCAATGCAGCCGATGGCAATCTGAGCAACTACTCCCTGCGCGAAATCACGGAAGAGTTCCAGATGACGGAGCAGAACAACTACAACGCGCGTCTGGACATCACTATGCCGCTGGCTGGCTCGAATGCTGAGGATCATGGTCTGAAATTCGGCTACCGCCTGCGTGCCAAGGACAAGATCCGCGACAACGCGTTCTTCGAGTATGAGCCGACCAGCGGTTTTGACAATCTCGCATCGGTTGACTCGGACGACTACTCCGACGAAGATTATTTGGCTGGTCCGTACTCGGTAGGTCTTTTTCAGACACCTGAATCACTTGGCAGCCTGGATCTGGAAAACTCATCCCTCTTCGAGCGCACAGACCTGCCGGAAGAGTATGCCGCCGGCAATTACGAGTCCGACGAGACGGTACATGCCGGATACGTCATGTACAATCGAAGCTTCAGCGACCAGCTTTCGGGTGTCTTCGGTGTGCGCGTGGAAGCCACAACGGCTACGTTCATCGGTAACGAATTCAACAATGATACGGAAGCAGTGACACCGGTTGACGGAGAGAGTTCCTACACGGATATCCTCCCAAGCGTCCTTTTCCGCTACGAAGTCGACACCAACACGATCGTGCGTCTGGCGTGGACCAACACGCTGGCCCGCCCCGGTTTCTTCGAGTTGGTCCCCTACCGCGAGATTGCCGTCGAGGATAACGAGCTCTCCGTCGGCAACCCGGATCTGAATCCGACCCGCTCGATGAACCTTGATCTCATGGTTGAGAAGTATTCTGGGACCATTGGTCTGATTTCCGGTGGCGTTTTCTACAAGAACATCAACGACTTCATTTACGTCCTTGAGGAGCGCGATGCCGTGGATGCCTTCTCTGGCCGTACTTATGACTCGATATTCCGTCCGGTCAACGGCGCCAGCGCCTCACTGGTTGGTTTCGAAGTAGCTGTGCAGCGTCAGCTGGACGCTCTTCCGGGCGTTGGTGTGTTTGCCAACTACACCTTCACCAGCTCCTCCACGGAGAACCCGGCCCTGGCCGACGAAAAAATCGACCTGCCGGGCACGGCCAAGCACTCATTGAACACGAGCCTCTCGTACACCAAGGGTCCTTTGGATGTGCGTGCCTCCTTCAACTACAACAGCTCGTACCTCGATCCGGATGCATTGGACCTGACGCCGGGCCTCGAGCGCTACTATGACGCTGTGACTTACCTGGATGTAAACGGACTCTACCGCGTGAACAACAACCTGCGGGTGTTCTTCAACGCGAACAACCTGCTCAACCAGCCCTTGCGCTTCTACGCAGGAGACCGGGACCGCACCTTCCAGGCTGAGTACTACGGGCCGACCTTCAACCTGGGTGTGAAATACGATCTCTAAGACGTCCTGAGATAATGCCAATTCGTTTCAGGCCCCGTGTTTGAAACGCGCGCGGGCCGGCAGTCATCGACTGCCGGCCCGCGCTGCATTCCTGCCGTACCCTCTCTCAGAGCACGTCCTTGGAAATCCGCATCGTCACCAGCATGTGCGGCACATCCACGACCTCTGCAATCTTGAGATCGGCTGCCAACGAAGCCAGAACATAGGCCTCGGTACGACTCATGCCGGTCTCATCGACGATGTAATCCACCATCGTACGCGTTGCCATGCGGGCTGCCTCATCAATGCTCACGCCATAGCCCGTGACCGAATAGTGGGTCGGGCTTTCGTACTGCGGCGAGGGCATCTGGCGACCATTCTTGATCAGCGTGATCTCGTATACGACGCGAAGCGGGCCTTCGATGGCCGTACCGGACACTTCGCCATCACCCTGGGCTACATGCGGGTCTCCAATAGAGAACAGGCCGCCCTCCACGAGAACCGGAAAATAGGCCGTCGTGCCTTCGACCATATCCCGATCGTCCATGTTGCCGCCGTTGTGCCGGGGAGGCACGGTGGAGAGCAGTTCTTCCGTGTCTGGCGCTACACCCATGACGCCGGGAAATGGCCTAAACGGGATGGAAATACCGGGGGCGTATTCGACTTCCGTATCGCCTTCCTCGAATTCAAAAATCCGGATGTAGGGTTCGGTGAACTCATCGGCCAGGAAACCGAATCCCGGGAATACAGCGGTCCATCCCCAGTCTTGTACCTCGATTTCGTGCAACGTGACAGCCAGTACATCCCCCGGCTCGGCACCTCGGACGGCGACGGGTCCCGTCAGGGCATGAAACGGTCCGGCAGCAAGAATACCGGGAAGATCCTCGGCCACGGTTTCCCGGGTGACGTACCCACCTGACGCTTCAACCAGATAGGCTTCCACGATGGCACCGGAGTCCACCGTCAGGACAGGCTCGAAGGTCTTGCTCCATTTATTATGACCGTTTTCGGCCGTGATGGTGGTATCTGGTATGATCGTGGAAACCACTTCCGTATCAGATGGGGGGGCATCTGAGCAACCAGTGAAGGCTAGCAGAGCAGCGAGAACGAGGGAGCGATACATGATGGCGTTCGTGTGTGAAGGGTTCAGGTGACATCCGGAATCTATTCGTCAGCAGACCCAAGTGGCAAACGGGATGACGAGCGACCGCGCATGAAGCACGGCCGGGCCACGCACGGATGATGGCGGAAGGGCATGTGATTGAACGTTTTCCTGAGTGTACCTGCTGCTGCGATTCCTCCTAGCGTTCCCCCTACCATGCCCTCCTCCGTTTTCGACCACCGCCGCCTTCGCCTCCTGATTGGAATCATCGCATTTCTTCTTCCACTCGTCGTTGATATCGTGGCGGCCGATGAACTGGTATCCATCAGCGCTTCCTACCATACCGAGGCTCGGGACGTGTTCGTAGGTCTGCTCTTTGTCATCGCCGCATTGATGGCCTCCTACCGCGGACACTCACGGATTGAATCAGTGGCTTCGAGGGCGGCTGCAGCGGCAACCGTATGCATCGCGCTGTTTCCTGCTGCCGGGCCGACGGCTCAGAGTGGATGGGAATCGCATTTCCATGACCTTTGCGCCCTCGTGCTCTTCAGTATCCTGGCCTACTTCTGCCTGGGTCCCTTTCGCCGGAGAACGCAGGGACATTCAGGCAAAAAGGGGCGAAGAGCACGCATCTATCTGGTCTGCGGCTGCATCATCCTGGCTGCCATGCTGGGCCTGGGCACAGCCACATGGGCACTCCCGGAGGACACGGTCGGCGCCTACGAGATGACCTACTGGGCTGAACTGGTTGCCTTGTGGGCGTTCGGGACCGCGTGGATTACGGCAGGCAAGGTGCTCCCCTTTCTGGTCGACGCTGACGAAGCATGGTACCCGTCGTCCGGATCCATCCTACTGGAACGAAGACGCGTTGCCCCGAACTATACGTCGTCATAGGAGAGTCCAAGGTGCTCCATGGCCTCGTGCGAGCACCCCTCCCAGCTGGGATTGGCTGTATTGCCCTTGTAGCCCAGGTCCTCTACACCCATCTGGCTGGACCAGAAGCCGGAAGCGGTCATATCGCGCATGAGGGTAAAGAACGCTGCTCCCTCATCCAACCCGGGCGCGACATCATCAGGCCAGGCGATCTGATCCAGAACGGCCTGTTGATCTATCTCCGCGAGCTCAATGAAGGTCGTCGCGCCGGTGGATGCCACATGCGCATCCAGCCACGCCAACCCCCGCTGAAGTGGCTCCGCAGCGCCTTCGACATCTTCCAGGATGAAATCGATGAAAGCGGGCACGCCAGCGTCCGTCGCACTACCACTGCGATCATCAGCCGGAATGATCCAGTCGGCCAGCACCTTCACCGTCTCATACTCATGCCGGCTCAGCACGGTCGGCTCTCGATCCGCGAGCGGCATGGTTTTCGACGCAGCCACCACTTTCGAAGCCGCGTTCTCGATGTCGGACGGGCCACACCCGGGGATGGTGGAACCGATGGCGGCCAGCGCCATCAATTTGAGGGATTCGCGTCGGGAAAGGGCCATCAGAGATTCCTCCGTTTGACTTCATCCACGATATACTCGGACGTGCGCATCGAGAGCGCCATGATGGTCCACGTGGGGTTCTTGTGGGGCTGGGACACGAACGGTCCGGCATCGGCCACGAATACATTTTTTGCCTCGTGCGCCTGGCACCATTCGTTGAGCACGCTGGTTTTGGGGTCCTTACCCATGCGCGTGACTCCGACTTCATGGATGATCTGGCCTGGTCGCGTAATACCGTAATCATCTTCGGCAGTAGGCATGTCCCACACCGACGTGCCGCCCGCTGCGTGGATGATCTCCCGGGCCGTTTCATGGAAGTGCTTCATCTGCAGCTTTTCCTCATCGCTCCACGAGGTATCGAATTTCAGGACTGGAATGCCGTATTTGTCCACCACATCAGGGTCGATCGTGCACCGGCTGTCATACCGGGCAATCATCTCTCCCCGGCCGGACATGCCCACATAGGTGCCCCAGAGCCTGCGGTAGTCGTCTTTGAGTTGGGCCCCGAAGCCACCCCCGCCGCGCGTACGATCACCCGAGTCGAGTTGACCATTGATCCGATGGATGCCGCCGCCAAAACCGTAGCCGGGCATGCCCCGTCCACCCCACACCTCAATGTGGTAGCCGCGCGAGAACGGCAGCGAGCGGTCGTTCTCGCGCCACCAGGGAATGTAGATATGCATTCCCCCGACCCCGTCATCGTTGTGCACGGGCAGATCGATCAGGTTCGGGAAAAAGCCCATGGCATCCGCACCTGTCGAGTCGGTCAGGTACCGCCCCAGAACATCACTCGAGTTGGACAGACCGTTGGGATGTCTGGATGATGTTGAATTCATCATCAGGCGGGCCGACTCACACGCACTGGCTGCCAGCACCACGACCCTGGCCTTGACCTCATAGTCCCGCATCGTGGTCGTATCCACATAGGAGACGCCCGTAGCCTCCCCCTCATCGTTCGTCAGCACTTCCCGGGCCATCGCATTGGTTATGAGCGTCAGATTCCCCGTGGCAAACGCCGGGGGCAAAAGCACACTCTGCGATGAGAAGTTCGAACGGGTGGCGCAACCCCGGTTGCACTGGCCGCAATAATGACAGGCCGGCCGGTTGCCGAGTGGCTGGGTGATGATAGACAGGCGCGAGGGAATGACCGGAACGCCGACTTTCTGCGCCCCACCCTTGATCATCATTTCGTAGCAGCGCGGCTTGGGCGCTGGCATGAAAATGCCATCAGGCTCGTTGTAGAAGTTCTCGACACTGCCGAAGATGCCCACCATGCGGTCCAGACGGTCGTAGTAGGGCATCAGGTCTTCGTATCCAATCGGCCAATCATCGCCCTTTCCATCAATTGATTTCTTTCGGAAGTCGTCCGGACCGAATCGTAAAGAAATACGCCCCCAGTGATGGGTACGCCCACCAACCATCCGCGCACGGAACCAGTCCCAATCGGTGCCATCGGCCTTCGTATACGGCTCGCCATCAATCTCCCAGCCGCCGATGCAGGCATCGAACTCGCCGAACGGACGATCCTTGGTGCCTTTACCGCGACGGGGGCTCTGGTAGTTCCAGGTCAGCATGGCACCGTCCTTGACAGCATCCCAATCGCTCCCCGCTTCAAGCATGACCACCTTGGCCCCGGCTTCGGTCAGCGTCTTGGCAGCCATCCCGCCGCCAGCTCCCGAACCGACAATGCACACATCGTAGACTTCCTTGAGAGCATCATGAACTTCCTTGTGGGGCATGGCGAGCGTGGGCTAAGCTTCGAAAACGGAACGCCGCAGTGTACGGAATGATGACGGTATTGGGAAGATCACAACAGTCTTGTGGAGAACAGTCGACCTCCCCCTTCGCCAAATGTTAATGAAATGAACAAGCACGGATAACGTCTAACGGGTGTGAAAAGCGCTCACGACGTTGATTTGATCGGTTCAACGAACCCTTTGCCGACGGTTTTGCCCGCGCTGTGACAATCAACTCGATTTCCATTCGCACCCGGAGCCGTATGTCATTTCGTTCAAGCTTTGCTCTTCTGCTGATTCCTGCTGTCGCCGCCCTGTCCGGATGCGGGTCGTCCGACACGTCATCCGGCGGCATGCCGGCCCAGTTTGCAGCCGTCACACCCACGGTCGAGGCCGTGCGGGCGCGTTACGGCTCCCTCCCCCTCGAGGAGCGTATGAGTGGCATTGTACGCGCCGAAAACCAGGTAGATATCGTGGCGGAGATCTCCGCTCCGATCACCCGTGTCCTCGTGCAGAACGGGGATTACGTGGAAGCGGGTTCTCCTCTTGTCTACCTTCGGGATAAGCAATACCGGGATCAGGTTGCGCAGTCGGAGGCGGCTCTGCAAATAGCAGAGGCCGACGCACAGCGAACACAGGCCTCACTTACCGAAGCGCGTAATCAACTCGATCGGGTTGAACAGCTGGCCGGGCGCCAGCTGGAAAGTGAGCAGCGACTCGATGCGGCGCGGACTTCGTTTGCCGGCGCTGAAGCAGCGCATGCCCAAGCGGTGGCACGCATTGCGCAAGCCGAAGCAAACCTGGAAGAGCAGCGTGAACTGTTGCGCCGAACGGT
>Ga0181566_10005558_pt1 | contig 10177 bp, 5 predicted proteins | sample 101ome_15_FD_133762 | JGI IMG/M metagenome (GOLD analysis project Ga0181566, IMG submission 133762) | Coastal salt marsh microbial communities from the Groves Creek Marsh, Skidaway Island, Georgia - 101402AT metaG (megahit assembly) | ecosystem: Environmental > Aquatic > Marine > Intertidal zone... | reverse complement strand
GCTTGGTACTGCAGACCCTCCGGTCCCGGCGTCTGCCCGGGCTCGAGCGGGGGCAGGTAGAGCAGACGGATCGCGGGGTACGCCGTGACCCCGAACTTCTCCGCGTTGCCCTTGTCGCTCTCGGGGATCATGGCGAACACGAAGTCCTCCTGGAAATTCGCCGCGAGCGCGACAAACGTCCTCGGCGGGCGCTCGCCCTCGTGGAAGAGCACGACTTTCGGCTTGAGCGGGTCCGTGGACAAGAAGTTATCCACCAGAGAGTCCTCCAGCGTCATCACGAAGTCGGGCACGGACTCGTACACCCACGCCTCGAGCGCGGCCGCCTCGATCGGACCCGCGTACACCTCCGGGTCGGACTCCTCCTTCTCCCGGCCGTGCGGAAACAGCGCGAGCTCGACGCACTTCGCCGCGTCGTCCTCCCCCGCGACCGTCGCGGGGGCGTACCGTTCGACAATCTCGCGGTTGGTCGGATCCGAGGCGTTGACCTCGACCATACCGACGTGCCCGGCGATGCCGAGGAGCGCGGCGCCGATCTCGCGCGAGGCGTTGAGGCACCGCGGCGACGCGAGCCTGGTGAACGCCGTCAGAATGACGGGCTCGACCGTGAGGACGACGGAGTCAAACTCGCCAGCGGTGACCGCGGGGAACATCGAATCCGTCGGTCGGGACTCTCCGCGCGTGCGCTTATCCGAACGCTCGGATCCGCCGCGCTTGGCGTTCTCCACCCTCGGGTCGCGCTCCTCGGGGGCGTCGTCCTCCGGCGCGGGGGCGACGGCGGCGTCGAGAAACGCCGCGAGCGACTCGGCGTCCATCTCGCCGTCGTGCCGCGCGATCGACCCGGCCCCCTCGGTCGCGGGGAGGACGAGGAGGGTCGGAGCGTCATCCTCCGCGACGCCGGCGTCCGGGAGGACGTCCGCGACCGCGCTCGCGTGCACCTCCGCGAACGCGGCGCGACCGCGGAAGCGAAGCGCGAGGGATCTGTGCAGCGATCCCGTCGAGTCCTTGGAGGTGACGAGCACGGACGTGGGCAACCCGAGCGGAGAGGCGAAGGAGCGCATCTCGTCGAGCGCCTCGCGCGTCGTCACGCGCGTCACCGCATCGTCGGGGAGGAGCGAGGCGGCGAAGTCCGCGATCTTCTTCGCGCTCGAGGTGGAGTTGCGGTACTCGACGCCTTGCTTCGCGCTCGGGCCGCCGTAAGGGTTGATGAGCTTGTGCGCGGGGAAGCCCAGGACGACAGGGACGCGCGTCAGGCCGACCTTGCGCGCGATCTCCATCGAGTCACCGTCCTCGCTCAAGCGCACGTGGCCGAAGTTGACGATCCCGCGCATCGACTTCGCCGCCTTGGTGAAGTGCGGCGCCATGCTCGCGCACGGCGCGCACCCATCCGTGTGGAACGCGATCGCCCACGCCTCTCGCCCGTTCTCCATCACCGCCGCCTCGAACTCGTCGTCCGTCAGCGCGCGCACGAGGCCGTCCTCGGGGTACGGGGACTGCGCCGCGACCGCGACGACGAGGAGCGCGAGAACCAACGATCGCATCGCGCCGAGAGCCCTCATCCTCGGAACCTCCTCGGTCACGCGCGGGACGCGCCTGGATGTCTGCGACGATCGAAGAGGTCGCGAAGAACGTCGCCGAAACTCCCGCGGCGCGATGTGACGCGCGGTGACGCGCTTCATTCTGAGCAGGCGCGCCGCGCGCCAACGCCGGAGCGGATTTCAGAGATTTCAGCTCGACGGCCCTCTGGAGCGCGAGAGCAATTTTTCCGCATCTCGTCCGCCAATCAGAATCAAGGATTTCCACGATTCAATCACCGATGAAACTTGACCCTGGCTACGGGTCGCGGGGGAGCGTTCATCGCGGGATCTCAATCGGCGTTGAACGCGATTCTCCCGTAATCTCGAACAGCTGGCACGCGAAATCCATGTTCCTCGTTCTCAGCGTTTTGCCGGTGCATCGAGGAGCGCCGGGCTCGTCCGGCGATCGCCATTCCAGCACCCGAACCGTACCGTTCCGTCCACCGCACGCAACATCAAAATGGCTGCTCTCATGTCCACCACCTCCGCCTTCTCCGGCGTGAAGGTCCAGGCTCGCGTCAACGTGCGCTCCACCCGCGCGCAGACGACCATCATGGCCAACGCTTCCGGCCCCAAGCGCGTAAGTGAACAAACACCGATGCGACCCGATTGCGCGCGCGACGCGACGCGGCGCGACGCGGCGCTGCGACACCCTCGCGCGAACATCGGCGCGCGCGCGCGACTGTCGTGTCAGTACCGGGGGTTATTGATTCGCGATCGCTCCCGGCGTCGCGCGTCCCGTATCGGCGCGGATATCGTCCCTCGCGTCGCCGTCGTCTTTCGGGGTTGCGTCGTATCTTCCCCCGCGCGTTCTCGGCTTTCGACTGACTCGTCTGCTTCCGAACGCATCTTCTCGTCACAGGGCACCAAGGCTAAGGGCGGCCAGGCCGGCGTTGGCTACAGGGGCTCCACCGAGTCCGGCTCCGCGCCCAAGACGTGAGTTCCCGCGCCCGCGCTCCCGATCGCTCCCGCGGAAAAAACCCAACACCTCTCGCGGTCGCGGGCGATTCCGGCATCGCGCCCGTCTCCCTCGGACTTCACCGCGCCGCGGCGTCGCGAACTCGGTCTTGCCGGCGAATCGAGGATGCCCCGGGCCTCCGCAGACTCCTGAGCTTCCGCACGTCCTCGGCCTCCTCGACTCGCGCTCGACCGTTTCTCGCGGTCGTGTCCCCATCGCTCTGCGAGCGCGGCGCGATCCGCGATCGTCTCGCGACCGTGGCGCCGCGCGAGCGTCGATCCGATCACCGTTCCGCCCTCCACGCGACCTTCTCTCGCTAACCTTCAACCTCGTCTTCTTTCCTCTCCTTTCATCAGCCGCGATGGCAAGGCCGGCTACGTCTACAAGCTCGGCCTCCGCAACGGCAAGGCGAACGTCGACGAGTACTCCCCCATCTACACCCCCGAGGAGTTCAAGACCGACGGCGACAAGTACGAGGGTGACCTGAAGCTCGCCGCCCTCGCCGTCGTCGGCGTCATCGGCACCGGCGCCCTCGCCATCCTTGCCACCTCCGCCCTCTAAGCGCCGAACGAACGAACGAACGAACGAGTCAGCGAGTCGAGTGAGTGGGTTGCAGGCTGTCCAATGGTGATAGTAGCTACTTAGCGGATGACTGTAACTCGGTGCATGGCCAACGGGTCACGTCCATTCTCTCGCGCCGCCCGCCCCCTTTGAGTTGTGTTTCTCTACGTCTGATACCTTACACGAGGTGTGCTATTTGTTTTTTGTTTTTTGTCTAGATTGTCTGTGCGTCGCGACCCTCGTCGTGAGCGTCTCGCGCACATCTCGCCGCCGCGATGGATACCCTCGCCCGGGCGAGGTCGCTCGCGCTCGGCGTCGTGGCCCGGGAAAAGACGCGTCCCCCTTTTTTGTTTTTCTCGCCCCCGAAATAAATGTCGTCCCTCGCCGTCACCCCTCAAACTCCTTCATGGCCGCGCGCTGCGCCTCCATGTTGACGGTGGAACCCATGCCGTCGAGCTCGGCGCGCTGTTTGGCGCGCTCATCCTCGATGGCCTTCTTCTTCGCCGCCTCCGCCTCTTCTGCGGCTCGCACGGCGGCCTGCGCGGCGTCGGCGGCGTCCTTGCGCTTCTGTTCCTCCTCGGCGAGCGCCGCCGCCTCCTTTGCCTCCGCCGCCGCCTTCTCCGCCGCCTCCGACGCTTCGCGCTCCTTCTCGCGGTTGGACTTTTGCTGCGCCATGGCCTCGAAGTCGGACCAGAGCGAGTCCGGGATGGCCACCGCGGGGGCGTCGCCCGCGGCTGGGGCGTCTCCGCCCGCCGGCTTGTCCGCGAGGTTCGCCCACCCGGCTTGGTTCTGCACCGTCACCTCCTTCTTGGACTGGTTCTGCTTCAGCGCGAGCCCGTCGTCCGCGGGGCGGCTGCTCGACACCTCGACGAGGGACGCGCCGCCCGCGGCGGCGGCCGCGGCCGCGGGCGCGCCGTTCGCCCCGGCGGCAGCGGCGTTCCCGCCCTTGGGGTTGGACCCGCCCCCTTCCGCGGAGTCGTACGAGTCCGAGTCCGAGTCCGAGTCCGTGGAGTCCGAGTCGGAATCCGTCGAGTCGGAGTCGTTCCCGCCCTTGGACGGCGCCGCGGCGCCCCCCGCCGCGGCGGAGGGCGTGTCCGCGGCGGGCACGACAGCCGCGCCGACGCCGAGGCTCGCCTCCACCTGCATCAGCTCACGCTCCGCCTCCTCCTCCATGCGCTTCGCCTCGAGGAGCATCTCCTCCTGCGTCTGCTTCTTCTTCTTGGGCTTGAGGCACGAGCGCACGTACCGGTCGAGCTTCCACAGCGTCACCGCGTCGAGCTCCTCGATGTTGATCTCGATGAGGTCATCCTCGTTGCCGCCCAACTCGGCGTGGCGCTCGGCCACGATCTGCACCACGCGCGCCTGCTTGTCCTCGGGAAGTTCGCCGAGGAGCTCCGTCAGATCCTGCTTCTCCTTGTACGTCATGTCCCGGCTGGGCAACGCGCCGCCGCCGCCGCCCGTGGACCGCGCGCCGCCGCCGCCGCCGCCGCCGCCGCTGCGGGGCTTGCTCGACCCGCCGCCGCGGCGGGACCCGCCGCGCGGGGCGGGGATGTACTCGTCGAGCTCGAAGTCCTCCTCCTCGTCGATGTAATAGTCGTTGTCATCGACGCGCTTGCGCTTGGACCCGCCGCCACCGCCGGAGGGAGGCCTGTAGCCCCCGCCCGCCGCCATCGCCTGTTGCTTCTGCAGCTCGGCGAGCTGCTTCTGCACCTCCGCCAGCTGGCGGTTCACCTCCGACACCTGTTGGGACTCGATGAGCACCTCCTCCTCTATCGGCTCGTTGGAGGTGTTCATGATGATCTCGTCCTCCTGCGCCCGGAACGTGTCCTCCTCGGCGATCTTCTCTTCGAGCCTGGACGCCTGCCACGCCTTCTCGAACTCCTCCCGCAGCGTCCCTCCCATCAACCCCGCGTCCGAGTCCGCGGTGTTGTACGTCGCGCAGTTGTTGAAGACGAGGTTCATGTCGTACAGAAACGCCATCGGGCCGCCGCCGTTGAGGTACTTCTTCTTGTCGAGGTTCTCCTTCACCGTGCCGAAGTCCATCGGTTCCTTGATGATATCGAAGTAATCCGGGATGTGCAGCGCGACGGGATCGACCGGTTTGCCGAAGACCCACGCGTACTTGTGCTTGCGCACCTGCGTCAGGCAGTCGCGGCAGTCCTTCAAGAGCGCCTTCTTGCGGAACATGCGGTCCTCCTCGATCTGTTCAATTTTCAGCGTGCGGTGCGTGATCACCTTCCCGTCCTTACCGCGCTTCGCCTGCTTCGTCGTCCTGCGCTTCTTCTCAGGGGGTGGCGCCGAGAGCTGCGCGTTGGAGAGCTCGCCCGTGTAATACTCAGAGCCGCTCTGCGACGGCGCCTTCACCACCCGCTTTCCCTCCCGCGACGTCGGCGTCGACCGCTCCACCGTCGTGAGCTTCTCCTTCGCGTCGGAGATGGCGGCGAGCTGCGCCATGATGCGCGCCTTCTCGCGTTTCTTCGCCTCCTTTTTCTTGCGCTTGATCTCCTCCTCGGAGAGGCCGGTGAAGTCCAGCACCTCGGGCTCGGGCTCGGGCTCGGGCACGTACGCCACCGGCGCCGCCCTCGCCGCCTTCGGCTTCTTCTGCTTCGGCGGCGGCATGAGCTTCGCAGGGGGGGTCTTGCGCGCGCGCTTACGCTCCTCGAACTCCTCCACCACCATCGCGAAATCGTTCACGGGCACCCACGCGTACCCCTTGGGTCCCCTCGCCGCCATGTTCGGGGTGAGAAGGATCTCGAGTCGCTCCAGCTGCGTCTGCACGGGCTTGGTCGGAGGCCACGCGCCCGAGGGGGCGGCGGGGGCTGGGGCGGCGGCGGGCGCGGGGGTGGCGGCGGGCGCGGGTGCCAGCTCGGGCGCCGCCTCGGGCGCGGCGGGGGGAAGCGGGTCCAGCCCCTCCGTGAAAGGCTCGGCGGGGGGAGGCGCCACCTCCGCGGGCGCCGCCGCGGGCGGCGCGGGGGTTATCTCAGCCTCGGCCATGGTGCTCCCGTCTGGAAACGAAAGGAAATGCGAGAGTCGCGGGTCAGATCCAGCGCGAGGCACGAGACACTCGAAGGCGGGACCGGACGGACGCGCGGGAACGGGGGCAACATCGAGGGGAGAGGCTATCGCGACTATCGCGCCGGCACGAACGGCGCGAGGACCAAGGGACGACGCGCGCGCGGGACCGAGGTCCTCGGTCGGAGTCGTGGCGAAAACGCGGCACGCCCGCGCGCGGATCTGACTGATCTCGCTCCGGTGAACGCCTCGCACGCGCCGACGCGACCCGAATCGCGTGCAGACGCGCGCGCGCGGCGACATCATCGACGACGGGTCTCCCCCATCTCGCGGAGGGAGTCACCCGGGCGGACGCCGCGGAGCTTCTGCCGCTCGCCGGGCGGGATCCCGACGAGCGCGGGAATTTCGGCGGAATCGCGCACCTCTCGGACACGTCTCCGAATCGTCGGCTTCGCTCCCGTGTCGACGAGACGCGAACGCGTGAGAGTCGCTTCGATCGCTTAGCCCGGGGAAAAACCTCGGGGGTCAGGGATGCGAGCTCGCGCGAGATGCTCGACGGTCGGCGGAGCTGCCGATCTGCCTGCTGATCGCGGGTCGGCGGCGGCGCTTTTTTTTTTTCGCGCTGCTCGCGGCGACGGACTTGTGGGAGGGGGAGGCTCTGCGTTTCCCGCGCGCGCGCAAATGCGGCAGAAAATTGTGCTGTCGGTGCGGAAAAGAATGACTGGTTTCTCACACAGAAAAAACGACACGGGGCAAAAAAACCGCTCTACATCACTGCACCCCTTTGACCGCGACAGAAACAAGGCACCCCACAAGGCTTTGTTTCTCCGAAGGACAATAAAAAACTGCACAGCTGTGTGTAGCCTCTCCTGAGCTCCACTCCTCATCGCCGCGCTGGCACGGCGCTCGCGCGCTGGCACTCTCGCTTCCGTCTCCCTCCCATGACGTCCGTCCTCGCTCAGTACCAGACCTCGCACGACGTCTCCGCGGGGGCTGGCGCGGAGGGCGCTGGGGCAGCAACGAGCGCTCGCGCTTGGCTCGAGGCGCGCGAGCTCACCGCCGAGCGCGCGACGGAGATGGTCCGCGAGCTCTCGGCGAGCCCTGACGCGCCGGACGATCCCGCGGACGCGCACGCCAAGCGCCTCGCCCTCCTCGTCTTCGCCTTCGGCGACGACGCGCGCAAGCGCGAGCACCTCGCGAACGAGCCCTTCGCGCGCTCGGTGGCGGGGTGTCTCGCACACCCCGCGCGCAACGTTCGCCTCCTCGCCGTTGAGACGCTCGCCGCGCTCTCGCGCTTCGACGAGAGCCTCGTCCTCCCGCACGTTTCCAGCATGATGCGCCTTCTCCTTGACCCGGTGGACGCCCTCGCGATCATCCACGTCCTGCGCGCGCGCCGCTTTAACGACGCGATCCGCGCCGCCGCCGTCGAGGAGAGCGTCTCTCTCCGCGACGCCCTCGCGCTTCGCGGCCCGGACGCGTTCGGCGTCAACCTCGGCGCCCTCGAGGTCATCATCGAGCTCGGCAGGCACGCCGCGCGCATCCACCACAACGCCATCGCTGAGTTCCTGGAGCCGGAGGAGCCCGCGCCACCGCTTCACTCCGATCCTCTCGGCGCCGCGGGAGAGAGACCCGGCGGGCGCGCGAAGCCCGCGCGCGGCTCCGCGCTCTGCGCCGCCGCCCTCCGCGCGTTGTCGCGCGCCCCGACCGTGATCACGAAGCACCACGCCGACGCGGTGAGGCTGTGGAAAGATCGAGGCACCGGGGAAGTCGCGAAGTGCGCCGAGCGCGCGCTCATGCTCGCCGGTGAGGCCCAGGACCGTCTGCGCGCGCGGATCGAGGCCGGGGGCGCCGCGCTCGAGTCCCGAGGGCGAGAGGGATCCGACGGGGACGATGTCGCCGCCGCCGACGGCGACGGGATGGACACCGACGACGACGATCTCGGGGAGGATAACGACGGTGCTCAGGTGGTCATCCCCGAGACGGTGGACAAGGACGCGTGAGCGGCGAGCGCGGAAGGCCGAACGACGAAGGCGGACGAGAAGGAAGGAAGACGAAGGGAGAAGGCGACGGAGCGAATGCGGCGCAGGGTCGCGAGGGGGTCACGAGCACGAGCGCGTACGCGCGCGCCCGAGGACGACGAACGCGCGCTGGCGACGACATCTCGATACGGTGACATCGTGTGAATATCATAGACTACAGATACTGTGCGGATGGTGTGCTAAAACACGACGGCTTCCCGCGTGCTCGTACGGCATCGAACCGGGGTCCTTCGTCTCAGCTCGCCTTTGGCTTGTTTCTCGTCGCCGTCCCCTTCGCCGTCCCATCCGCGGGCCCGCCCGCGCCGCCGCTCGCGCGCCTCGCGACGCTCGCGCCGGAACTCGCCACCCACCCAAACGCGAGATATTTCGCCAGCCTCCCCGCGAACAGTGCGGTGACTATGGAGGACGTGCTCGCTCCCGTCGCGATGCTGACGAGGACGAGCGGGTGGAGAGGGAAAGGCATCGCCGAGAGGAACGCGCGGCCGCCCCATCCGAACGACCGCGAGACCTCCTCCGCCCGGCCCCAGTGCTCGGACGCGAACACCGCGGGGTATTTCTCCCGCGCCCAGTCCACGCCGTGGGCCTCGACGATGAGCGCAAACAAGGCGAAACCCACGGCCGCGCCCGCGGCGTTGCACGCGGCTACGATCGCGAATCGAGGTTTCCCCCACGCCGCGCACGTCGAGACGAACAGGGCCGTGAGCGCCCCCGAGAGGAACACGGCGAACGTGTTCGCGACGGCGAGGAGGAATATCACTAGGGGGAAGTGCGGCTTGGACACGTGCGCGGCGAGGCGGTCGAGCACGGACGCCATCGCGCGCGACCTCGTGTGGCGGCTCGAAGGCGTTTCTCGGCGCGTTGGACGAATCGAGGCGGCGCGGGTGCGAGTCTCTGCTAAGCAACGACGCGATCACTTCGACGCGCGCCGCATGCCATCCTTCGCGGCCGTCGGCGCATCCCTCGTTCGACCCGCGTCGCCGCTCGGACGCACTCTCGTCGCCTTCCCCCGCGCGTTTTCCCGCCCCCGGGCTCGCGCCGTCTTCGCGAACCCCCGCCGTCGCGCGGCTTGCGCCATGTCGGCGTTTCTCGACGCGTCCGAGTTCGACGCCATGCGCGACGCCATGGCGCTGTACGACGAGCAGCGCGACCGCGTCATCAAGCGCAGCCGAGACATCACCAAGGCGTCCAAGGTGGCCATCTACTGCCTCCACCGCGGCGAGATGGACAAGGCGAACGCGCAGCTCGAGCTCGCGCAGGAAGCCGCGGATGAGCTTCTCCCCCTCATCCAGGCCGAGCCCACGCTCCGGTACGGCTCGTACGCGGGGGGGCTCGAAGAGTACGCCGAGGCGGCGATCTTCGCGAGGTTCGTGCAGACCGGGACGATCCTCCCGCTCTCGGAGTTGCCGCGGTGCGACCGGGAAGAGTACCTCGGCGGCGTGCTGGATTTCACCGGGGAGCTCAATCGCTACTGCGTCGCGAAGGCGACGGCGAGGGACGTTGCCGCGGTGACCAGGTGTCGAGACATCGTCGACGCGCTCATGGGCATCTTCCTCAAGTTCGACTTCCGCAACGGCGCGCTGAGGAAGAAGTACGACGGACTCAAGTACACGCTTCGCAAGATGGAAAACACCCTCTACGAGCTGTCGCTGTCGAGCGCCGCGGCGAAGCGGTCGAGGGAGGAGGGCGACGACGAACCGGAGGACTGAGAAGATGACGCCGCGCCGCGCGCGAAGGCGTCGAGGTGACGAACGAAGGAGGACGGCCGCTAGAGGCGCGAGCGTACCGACGCGCGATGCATTATCGTGTAATACCGGTTATATCGAAGGAGTTCGCCCGTTCCTGGCGCGGTTCAGCTAGGGTCGCCTCCTCGCGACTCGCCCTCGTAACGACGCGCCCTCGCGTCGAAACGCACGCGCGACCGGTGTGTCGCTGCTCCAGCGGATGAAAAAACACAGCTGTCGTCTTCGCGCGCGCGCCTTCGCCACTCGCTCGCGCGCGATGTCCGCCCTCGCGCGCGCACTCGCGACGGCTGG
>Ga0181566_10005557_pt1 | contig 10178 bp, 5 predicted proteins | sample 101ome_15_FD_133762 | JGI IMG/M metagenome (GOLD analysis project Ga0181566, IMG submission 133762) | Coastal salt marsh microbial communities from the Groves Creek Marsh, Skidaway Island, Georgia - 101402AT metaG (megahit assembly) | ecosystem: Environmental > Aquatic > Marine > Intertidal zone... | reverse complement strand
CGTGCCGTACCGCTCGACCCGCTCCATGCCGCTGTGCCAGAAGGGTATGACGACGGGCGCCTCGCCTCCGAGCCGGTCGACGTCGCAGAGCATCTTGCCGAGCCCCCACTTGAGCCTGGCGAGCGCCCACGGCTCGCGGTTCACCCTTCCCTCGGGGAAGACGTGGAGCCAGTCCCCGCGCGCGAGGCGCTCCGCCATCGTCTCGAGGACGCGCTGGTTCAACCCGCCGCCGCGGTCGATCGGCACGGTCTTCCCCGCGGTGAAGAACATGTGCACGAGCGGCGAGGAGGCGCAGATCTCGCGCGTGCAGATGGTCCAGCGCACGCCGTTGTGCGACGGTTCGGTGGCGAAGTACGACGCGGGGATGAGGTAGCTCAGGACCCCCGGGTCGTCGAACGTCGAGCTGTGGTTGCTCACGGTGATGAGCCCGCGCGGGCGCGGACGCTCCGTCATGTGGTGGCGGAGCGTGTCGTAGTTGCTGCACGTCGCGCGGTTCATCACGCTCACGACGAACTTGCTGAAGGCGCCAACGACGCCCAGCGTCAGCATCCGACTGAACATCCCGAGGGGAGGCACGAGCGGGGGGGGGACGTCCGCGAGGCACTCCCCGAACGGCGAGGGCCCAGAGGGCGGGGGCGCGCCCGCGCCATCCGCGGGAGGCGTGGAGGATCGCGCGGACGCGCTCGCCATCCCGCGCGACCGGCCGCGACGCGCGCAATGCGCGAACCGAAGCGAGGAGATATCTCCATCACCGACGACAGCAACGCGGCAACCGTGCCGCCGTCACTCGTCGTTCGCCGGCGCAGTTTCGCGCGGATCGGAACTCGTCCCGCGCTCGGTTCGTCCACGTTGGCGCGGGGTCCACACCTCTCCTCGCGCCCCGCCCCGCGTCGCGCATGTCCGCCCACGCCTCCCCCGCGCCCCGCGCCGCGCTTCCTCCGGCCACGGCGTCGCGTGCTTCCCTCCCTCGCGGCGCGCGCTCCGTCGCGCGCGCCGCCTCGTCCGCCTCGTCCGCCTCGGGCGCGACGACGATGCCCGATCATCTCCACGTCCCGAGCGCGCGCGACGCGGCGTTCGGCGGAAACGTCGCGCGGTACCTCCTCGAGATGGACGCGGCCACCACCCCGTCCGCGACGTTCAACTTCTGCGGGGGCATGATGTTCGCGCTGAGCCTGAGCCCCGCGCTGCGCCGGCACCTCTCCGAGGTGGCGGACGCGGGCGAGTCCGACGCGCGCCAGCCCGTCGTGCACCCGGCGGAGGCGCGGCGCATGGCGCACCTCGAGCACTACGCCCGGGACGCCGCCGCCGACGACGTCCGCGTCTTCCACGGCCGCGAGGTCCGCGACGTCCCGGGGGTCGGCATGCTGATCCACCTCAGCCTCGCGGACCCGGAGGCCGCCGACCCGGAGGGATGGTCCCGCGGCGAGCGCGAGGACTACGCGGGGTGGCTGAGCGACCGCCAGCGGCGGTGGCGTGACGGCCCGAGCCTCGCGCGAGAAGGGGGCTTCGCCGATTTCCCCGAGCGATTCGGGCCGGACGCGTTCTGCCTGCACCACAGGTTCTACCTGCACGCCGACGCGCGGGGCGGGATCTGGCTCGCCGCGGAGGACGGGTGCGAGGGCGTCGCGCAGCCGAGGCGGAGGCCGGAGAGAGATTTCGACGAGAACGGAGGCGCGAGGTCCGCGTTCGGAGCGCTGGGAAGCATCTTCAAAAAGTGATTTTGACGATCGAGGACGCCGGGAGTGAGGTTGCGCTCGGGTCGCGGCGCGTTCGTCGACGCGTGATTCCGTCTCCGTCTCGTCTCGTTCTGCGTCGTCTCGCGCGTCCCCGCCCTGTTCGAATAGGTTTTTCTACGCTCCGAAACGCGCGTGGCGCGCGTGAAAGCTTCTTCCCTCCCTCGCGTCGATTCGCGCCTCTCGTCATCGAATGTGCGTCCTCCCGAGACTCCACGCGCTCGAGTCCCTGACGCTCCCCGCGCTCTTCGGCCCCGGGAAGACGTTCCAGAACCTGAGCGTCTCGTCCCCCGCCCCCGTGACGACCGTCTGTCCGTCCGGCGAGATGGCGAGGTACAGCACCCTCAGCGTGTGCCCCGTGAGCGTCGCGAGTTTCGACATCGTCGGGTACCTCCACACGACGATCTGGTTCTGGGAGTACCCGTGCGTGGAGACAATCTCGTTGACGTTTTTACTCCACACCAGGTTGCACACCTGCGACCCGGTGTCGACGCAGCTCAGCGCCGCGTCCGTGGTGGTGTTCCAGAACCGGATGCACCGGTCCGCGGTGCCGCCCCCCGAGGCCAGCAGCCCGTGCTGGTGCGGTGACCACGCGATGGCCTTCACCGCGGCGGTGTGGTCGCTGTAGCGCAGCGCCGGGTGCGTCGAGTTGGCGCTCCAGATGTACAGCTGGTTGTCGTTTCCGCCGCTCGCGAGCTCGCGGTCGTCGTAGCTCCACTTCAGGCCGCACACCTCGGACTTGTGCCCGACGAGCTTGGCGTGGTAATGCGCGGAATCGCGAACGTCGCGCTGGAGGATGTTCCGGTCGCGGCTTCCCGAGCTGAGGACGCTCGAGGACCACGCCAAGGTGCCGACGCGGGTGCGGTGGCCCCCCATGGCCCTGACGCGCTTGCACTTGGTCGCGTCCCAGAGCTGGGTCTCGCCCTGATTCGTGCCCACCGCGAGGTACGTCCCGCGCTGCGTCCACGCGACGCTGCACACGGAGTCCGAGGGGCCGAGATCGCACAGCTTCGTGACCCTGCTCGTGCACGCGCTCCAGAGGTAGACGCACGTGCCCAAGCCGACGGCGAGGACGTTGTGCGAGCTCCAGTCGACGAGGTTGAGGTAAAAGTCATCCTGCAGCGCGGGCGCGTCGAGCACCTTGAACGGACTCCGAGCGATCTTCCGCGGCGCGCGGCGAGGCGACGTGGCGGTCGTGCCCAGCGGGCCGTCGCCGCCGACGGGGCTGAGGGAGTACGGCGAGTCCGGGCGGTCGCCCAGGCCGCCGGCGGCGCGCAGTGTCTTGAAACGGAACAAGTTTCGCGACGGCGGGGAGGCGTGCGAGTACCGACGCGACGACGCGATGGGGGCGTGCGAGGCGCTCGCGGGGGCGAACGCGGACGTCGGAGGCGTCGAGGACGCGCCGAGGCCCGTCCGGGGAGGCGACGCGAGGCCCGCGGCGTTGTTGTCGCCGAGGAGCTCAGCGCGGAGGAGCGTGGAATACGCCGCGGACGTGTCCTCGCGCTCGCTCGACGGGTGCGACGCGCTCGCGGGAGGCGCGGCGCCGTCCAGGAGGTTGAATCCCCGAAGCCCCGCGGACGCGCTCCGCGAAGGCACGAAGCGGTCCGAGTACACCGTGTCCGTCTTCGCGACGCGGGGGGCGGCGTCCGAGAGCTCGTCCGAACCGCCGCGCGGAGGACCGCGCGCGCGACCCGATACGTCCGACATCCCCGCCGAGGGCCCGCGACCCCGCGGTCGCGAACGACGCGCCTCCCGGGAAAACGACCCTCCCGCGAGGGGCGATAATTCTCTCGGAAGCGTCCGAGACCTTCCCCTCCCCTCCCCTCACCCGCGGAGAGGACCGCTCCGAGCGCCGAGCCGCCCTCGACGAACGCGCCTCCTTCGCGGGGTGCGCGACGCGACCGAACCCGGCGCCGAAGAGTGTGCGCGCGCGAACGAACGCGCGAGATCCCGCGGACGAGGCGCACGCGTGCGACATCGACGGGACGCGACGCCCGAGAGGCGCAGCATCTCCCGCGTCGTCGCGAATCGGCGAAAAGCGGAGGTGTTTGTTTTCGCTTTCAAAGAGAGCGCGCGTGAAACCGGGCGCCGGGTCGGACGACGGGCATTTTCACCGGGACGCTCCGCGTTTCGACCCGCGACGCGAAAACGTTTGAAGCCAGATTCGCCGGCGCGAAAAATCGCACGCGGCATCGTGACGCTGACCTGGACACTGCTGCAGGCGCGCGCGAGGTCGCGTCCGGGGCGTGTCGTCGAGACTTATCCCGTACCCGAGATCCTCTCAGCTCGGTAAAATAAAAATTTGGGTGCTATCGTATACCGCGTCCTCGGCGCGTCGCTCCTCGACGCCCTCCTTCGGACGAGCGCATCATCCCTCCCAAGCGCGTGGTGATGCCCTGGTAATTGTACAGGCGGCCGCGTCGCGAGACGGGCGGAGTGCGGCGCGCGCGTTTCAGTTTCGCCGCGCGCGCGCGCCTTTTTTCTTCAAAAAAAATAAAAACGTCGACGCGCGGCGCACCGAGATTCTCGGGGACCCTTTAGTCCTTCTTCTTCTTGTCGGCCTCGCCGGTGACGGCGGACACCTCCTCCTTGAACTCCTTGGGCTCGCACGCGACCTCGTCGCAGTCGTTCTCCGCCTTGAAGACCTGCTCCTCCATGAGCTCCGGGCGGCAGCTATCTTCGTCGCACACGATCTCGCACATGTACACCGGGAACCTGCTCATCGCGAAGCCGCCGATGGTGGCGGCGAGACCCGAGGAGCAGAGGATGGCGAGCTTCGCCGTCGCCGAGATGGCGGGCATGCCCACGAGCGCCTGCTCGATGAGGAACAGGGACATGGTGAAGCCGATGCCGGCGAGCATGCCCACGGTGACGAGGTGCTTGAAGTTCATGCCGGCGGGGAAGGAGCACATGCCCACCTTGGTGGAGAGCCAGCACAGGCCCGCGATGCCGACGGGCTTGCCGATCATGAGTCCCGCCATGATGCCGAGGCCGACGGGGGTGGTCATGACGCCGCCGAGGGCGGAGGAGTTCACGGGCACCGCGCAGTTCGCGAGCGCGAAGAGGGGCATGATGAGGAGGGAGGAGAGGGGGTGCATGACGTGGATGAGGTGGTCGAGGAGCGTCACCTTCTCCGAGTCGACGTCCATCTTGTGCGCGTGCGTGCCCTCGGGCGCGGACGCGCCGGCGGGGATGGCGAGCGCGGAGATGACGCCCGCAATGTCGGCGTTGATGCCGCCCTTGAGGAGGGCGAACCACAGCGCGACGCCCATGGCGGTGTGGACGACCATGTTGGTGACGCCCTTCTTGCACGCGAGCGCCATGACGCCGCAGAGCGCGGCGGAGACGCCGAGGTACATCGGGACGATACCCTTGGCGAAGCACACGGCGATGACCGCGATCGCGCCGAGGTCATCCACGGTCGCGAGCGTGAGCAGGAACGTGGCCACCGCGGGGGGCATGCGGTTCTTGAAGAAGTTGTACACGCCCATCGCGAAGGCAATGTCCGTCGCCATCGGGATGGCCCAACCCGCGGGGACGCCCCCGGCGACGGAGTTGAGCGCGAGGTACACGCCCATGGGGAAGATCATGCCGCCCAGGGCGCCGACGCAGGGGAGCAGCGCGGCGCGGAAGTTGGAGAGCGAGCCGTACACGAACTCGCGCTTGATCTCGAGGCCGACGTTGAAGAAGAAGAGCGCCATCAGGCCCTCGTTGACCCACTCGTGCGCGTTGAGGTGGAGGCCGAGCGCCTTGGGGCCGATGTGGAAGTGCTCCCAGAAACCGATGAAGCCGCCGCTGAACATGGAGTTCGCGAGCATCAGCGACGCCGCGGTGGCCGCGAGGAGGAGGATGGAGCCGAGGCCCTTGTCGAGCGCGGTGTGAATGTCGAACTCGCGCTTGTACCAGGGCGTGGGGGTGGGGTCCATGAGGTCCACAGCGTTCACCACGGGGGCGGTCGCGAGCGTCGCGACGGAGGACGCGCGCCTGCGCGTGCGCGGAGACGAGGAGACGAGGAGTCGGTCGCGCGGGGTCGGTGAGGGCGTTCGGTCAGGGGACGCGTTCGGTCGGCGGGGTCGAAGGCGGGCGGGACGCGATCGGCGGAAGTTTTGTTTTGTTATCCACTCGGCGGGACCGTTTGCCGAGTCGGACGGGTTCGGGCGCGCGGGGCGGGGGCGATCGACGCGCGCGATCGCGCGTGGACGCGCGCGCGCATCGCGCGACGGCGCGCGGGGGGATCGGGAGGTCGCGCGCGCGCGGCGAGGGTCGGGTTCGGGCGCACCTGGAGGACTTCACGCCGCCGGGGGTGGGCGCGGCGGACGCGACGGTGGAGAGGCGGACCGCGCGCTTGCTGGCGCCCATCGGCTGCATCGGAATCGCCTGCCCGGCGCGCGCCTTGGAGGCGGCGCGCGCGGGGAGGACCGGCCTCGCGGCGAGGGAGGCGGAAATGCCGGAGAGCATCATGGCGGCCATCTGGTGAGTGCGTTCGCCGGGGAGAGGCGCGCGTCGAAAGTGTCGCGCGGCGGGGCTGCGCGCGCCCGCCCGGGCTCCGTGGAGAACGACGCAACCCTTCCTCCTGCCAGGCGGGCTCGATATCCGCCCGCGCGGATTTTCCACCAGTCGCGTGGACTTGCGCGCGCGACTGCGCCAGGGTGCCAAAGGGGGTGCCGAGCCGATCTGGCGGGTCACGACCCAGGGCGCAACGGTCAAACGCACTCGATCGCGCGCCTCCGACGCGACCGGGACCCAGAACCAATTTTGTATGAATCGATCGATCCGCCAGGTGGTCCGCGTTCGGGGCCACCTGTCTGTCCTCCACATCGACGCCCTCACTGGAATTCTCTGTTGGCGAGAAAGATTTTGCACGCCATCCGCGCAAATATCTCCCCGGGATTGGGAAAAGTGTTTCGAGAACCACTTTTTGGAAACTTGCGTTTTGCGTTTTCGTTATGCGCCGTCGAGGAGGGTCCCCATCTCCCGAGGGGCGGCGAAGCCACCTCGGCGCGCGCGCGGGCGCCGCGCGAGAGGACCGCGAGCGAGGCGGGCGCGGGGAGATCACGCACCCCGGGACCGCGCGGGGCGAAGGTGCGCTCGGGATCCGCTCGAGACCGAGAGGCGCGCGCGCGATCGACGATCGATCGCGCCCTTACCCCAACGTCCGCGCGCGGTTCCGGCTGTTCGCCGCCGCGCGGCGCGTTCGAACCTCGCGCCGCCGCGCCGCCGCGCGTCCGCCGACCGCGTCCCTCGACGAACCGCCGACCGCAACTCGCGCCGTACCCCACCCTCACGCTCCTCCCCCCCGCGCCCCGCCCCCTCGCGCGCAGCCCCCGCGGCGGTCACGACCCCCCGCGACGCGCGAATCCCTAGGCGAGCCACCGACCGCACTTGGGGCTCCCGGGAGATCCCGTCGCGCCGCGCGCGCGATGGCGGGCGACGACGCCGGCGACGACGCCGGCGCCTCGCGACCCGCCCCGCGCGATGTCGACGCCACCTCCGCGCGCGCCCCCGCGGACCGCCCGAGTCCCCGGCGCGACCCGAGGTCCTCGTCGGACCGACGAAGCCGACGAAACCGCGCGAGTAGGGTCTCGAGTCGCGCGTCGTCCTCGAGCGGCGCGTCCGGAACGACCCCCGACCGCCGCGCTGCCGCGAACGTCCCCTCCGTGCCCTCGCCCTCCCCCGAGCTCATCGACGAGTGGGCGCGGAGCGCGGTCGCGGCGTGGACCGCCGCGGCGCAGAACGCGGCGATGAACCCGACGCACGCGCCGTCGCCGCCCGCGCTGGGCGCGCCGGGGCCCCCCGGCGCGCCGCCGCCCCCCCCGCCCCCCCCGAACGTGAACCCCAACGTCCCCAACGTCGGCGGCTGGACCCGAGCGGCGGCGGCGTACGCGAGAACGCCGGGACACCACCCGGGGACGTACCCGCCGTACCCGCCGCCGCGGCTCGAACCCGCCGGCGCGTACGCGAGACGCGAGTACGCCGCGAGGTACATGCAACCGCCGGCGCCGTACCCGCGACACGCGTATCCCCCAGACGCGTACGACGCGTACCCCCCGGAAGCGTACGACGCCTACGACGCCTACGACGCCTACGACGCCTACGACGCGTACCCGCCGCCGCATCCGCCGCCGCCGCCGCCGCACACGCACTCGCACGCGTCGCGGGGACCCGGGCCCTCCCGCGGCGGCGGCGGGTCCCCCTCCCCTCGGTGGTCCTCCGCGGACGAGTGGACGCTCGCCGCGGCGATGAGCGGCCGCATGGCGGCGGCGCGGGGAATCCCGATGTCCGCGGGGCCCCACGATCAGATGGGGCGCCGGATGCATCCCCCCGCGTCCCCCGGCGGCGCGGGGTACGACGGGGCGTCCCCGGCGTACGGTCGGGTGTCCCTTTCGGGCGGCTCGCCGAGCGTCGGATTGGGGGCGAATACTACTTGGCGGGGTTCCGGTTCTGGTTCAGGCGCCGGGGCTTCTTCTTCGCGGGGGAAGCTTCACACGGTGCTCGTTCGCGGGTTACACGCTGCGGCGACGGAGCTCGAGGTCTCCGGCGCGTTCGCTTCGTGCGGCGCGGTGCTGGACTGCCGTTTGTGCGCGGACTCGAGCTCGGAGGGGTACTTCGCGTTCGTCGCGTTCGGCGCGCCGAGGGCGGCGGAGGCGGCGCTTCGCATGTCCGGGACGGAGATCGGGGGCAAGCCGATTCGCGTCGTGCGAAGCCGCACAAGCGTCATCCCCGTGAATCCGCAGCTCCTGCCGCAGACCCCGGAGGAGGTGGAGCGGTGCGCGCGGACGGTGTACGCGGCGAACATCGACATCGGCGCGACGGAGGAACAGATTCGCGGGTTCTTCGAGACCGCCGCGGGCGCGGTGTCGAGGATCCTCGTCCACGGAAACCCCAGGAACACCGCCAAGGTGGCGTTCGTGGAGTTCGAGACGCTCGACGCCGCGAGGGCGGCGCTGCGGTGCGCGGGGAGGAGCCTCCGGAACCGACCCGTGAGGGTGAGCCAGTCGAAGACGCCCCTGTTAGAGAGGGAGCCGGAAGACGCGACGGGAGCGCGGCGGGGCGGTGTGCCCGAAACGGAAGACGAGCGGCGGGCGCGCGAGGAGGGCGCGCCGCGAGTCGGTCCTCCTCCTCCCGGAGAAAGAAACGCCGCCGCCGGGGGAACCGCCGACGCGTCGAGCGCGCCGGAGCCATCCCCCGAGACGACCGCCGCCGCCGCGCCGCTCCCGCCGGGGGAACCGCCGGGGAAACCGCCGGGGGACCCGCCGGCGCGCGCGGACGCGGACGCGGCGTGGACGGAGTCGGACCTCTTCAAAACCCACGCGGCGGCGGCGGGAATACGTCGAGGACGAGACCCGCGTCCGCCGAGCGAAACCTCCGCCGACGCGAAAGAACCCGCCGCGCCGGACGCGACGGAGGCGATCGCGCGCCTGTCTCTCGTCGACGAGACGGAGGCGGCGAGGACCGACGACGTGTGGAGCCACGCGTCGAAGGGGTCGAGGGGGTCGAGGGGGTCGAGGGGGTCTCTCGAAGGGTCGCGCGGGTCGTTCGAATCCACGCGGACGTCCAAGAGCGACGAGAGCTCGCGGAGGCAGTCCATCGACTCCTCCGTCGCCGCGTGACGACCGGAGCGCGACGCGAACGGAATGATCTCTCACATAAAGAGTGGGGTGAGGTATACGAGTATAAGAGGAGGGGAGTGGGGAGGGTATAGCTGAATAATCGCCCGCCGCGGAGTGCGCGGCGGGCCGCCTGACGCGCATCAGGGCCCCGGAGGGGAACCGCCGGGGAAATAAACGTAGCTTAGCGCGCGCGAATAAAATAATCCCCCGAGAAACGGGACGTAGCTGACGAACCCGCCCGCGCGCGGCGGTGTCAATAATGAACACTCTCTAATCTAGCTATAGAACACGACGCCACCGCATAACGCGCACTCGCACTCGGCGTGTCTTTAACGCCACGCGTCGAGATCCGCTCGCGCGAGCCTCGCGGCGAGGCCGTTACAGTGCGCGAGCCCGACCACGCACACGCACCGCACGGGGGCGTCGTCGTCCTCTTCCTCTTCTTCGCCCCGCGGCCGCTCGAAATGCGCCGAGGGACCCCAACGGGAATAGGAATCCCCCGCGGGGTCCTCGGGGTCCTCGTCCTCGGCGAAAACGCGCGCTTCGAGGTACCCCGCGGGGTGCGCGCGGAAGCGCAGTTTTTCGGGTCTCCTCGCGTCGTCGTCTCCTCGCCGCGAACGCCGCCCCGACGAGAGCGCCGCCTCCGCCTCCGCCTCCTCGGCGCCTTCGATCCACACCTCGAGCTTCCTCGCGCCGGTGACTTCGCGCCGCCCCTCCGCGAAACGAACGACCCGCGCGCGTCGAAGCGAAGGCTCGACGACGATATCCGCCGACCGAGGCCGACCCGCGGCGGCGAACCGCGGGTCGGGTGGGTCGGATCGGTCGGTCGCCGCCG
>Ga0181566_10005555_pt1 | contig 10180 bp, 5 predicted proteins | sample 101ome_15_FD_133762 | JGI IMG/M metagenome (GOLD analysis project Ga0181566, IMG submission 133762) | Coastal salt marsh microbial communities from the Groves Creek Marsh, Skidaway Island, Georgia - 101402AT metaG (megahit assembly) | ecosystem: Environmental > Aquatic > Marine > Intertidal zone... | reverse complement strand
TTGCGAAAGAAAAGGGTGCCTTTCCTTTGTTTGACGCAGAGCCCTATCTTGCCTCAGGGACAATGGTTGGAATGGACGCGGACGTCAGAGATGCGATAAAAGTGCACGGTATTCGAAACGCGCTTTTGACCTCAATCGCGCCAACCGGTACGATCAGCCTTTATGCTGGAAATGTCAGTTCAGGCATTGAGCCTGTCTTTGCGTATTCCTATACGCGTAAAGTCTTGCAAAAAGACGGATCGCGCACCGAAGAAGAAGTCACAGATTACGCAGTGCAGATGTGGCGCGATAAATTTGGCGATAAAGAATTACCTGACTATTTTGTAAATGCCCAGACGCTTTTGCCGGCGGATCACGTGCGCATGCAGGCGGCGGCGCAAAAATGGATCGATAGTTCCATTTCAAAGACTATTAATTGCCCCGAAGACATCGATTTTGAAACCTTCAAAAATGTCTACCTTGAGGCTTATGAATCAGGGTGCAAGGGGTGTACAACATACCGCCCCAATGCCGTGACCGGTTCAGTGCTGAGCGTTTCAGAGAAAAGTGAAGCGACGCCGGAGGTCGATAAAGGCGCAGACGTTATATATATGTCGGACCCTCTGGATCGTCCTCAAAGCCTTGAGGGGCGAACCTATAAGCTCAAATGGCCCGACAGCGAACATGCGATTTATCTCACTATAAATGATATTATCCTGAATGGTCACCGCAGACCCTTCGAAGTGTTTATTAATTCGAAGAATATGGAGCATTTCGCTTGGACAGTCGCATTGACGCGGATGATTTCAGCGGTGTTTAGGCGCGGTGGGGACGTATCCTTTGTGGTCGAAGAACTTAAGGCCGTCTTTGATCCGCGCGGCGGCGCTTGGATAAAGGGTAAATATATTCCATCAATCCTTGCCGCAATTGGGGGGGCGATTGAAACCCATATGATTGATACAGGTTTTTTGGAAGGCGAAGGCCTTGGCCTGAAACATGACCCGAAAGGGAGCATTTTGGACATTGCCATTGCCAAACCCTGTTCGAGTTGTGGGCAATATGAAATGCGCATGCTTGAAGGTTGCATGACCTGCGCATCATGTGGCTTTTCGAAGTGTGGTTGACAGTATTTTTGCGGTTTTGCAGAAAATTCTAGCGAAACCCCGACGTTTATAGATCACGAAACTGTGACCAAATGGTCGCAATTGTCAGGAAAAACAGTCGTCAAATTTTGGGCGCTATGTCTGCGCCTACTTTTTGTTTTTTCAAAAAACGCAACAATTTAGCTGGTTTAGTTCCATTTTCGAAACAATTGCGCCTGATGTGATGTGGTTTTGTAACACCGAAAAAACAATCCTAAAGTATTAATATTGTAAAAAAGTTTGGATATTAGACCTAAACGTATATATTCATGGAAGTAATAAAAAAAAATTTGGCCGCTAATAGGTCATTTGAGGTAGAGTAGGTATAAAAATGCAGGCGATTAGCTTCGTTGCCCGTCGTGGTGCGGGTATGGCAGAGCACGGGCTGTTTCTCGAGAGTTTGGAAGCATCCAGTTTTTTAGTTTTAGGCAATCAGGATATTTCTATTAATATGGCGCGCCATAGCGTTGCTGGCTATGTGCGTTCTGGGAATGATTTGATCCTCAATTTGTCCGACGGCCGCGAAATTGTTCTGGAAAATTACTTTGGTGCAACCGGTTCGGATGCCAACCGGTTGTTTCTGAGTTCAAATGGGCTGATAGAACAAGTTGCTTTTGAATTTGGGCCAGATGGCAGTGTCTACCCTATGTACCAAGGTGCGGAAAGCTGGGGAAAATGGGGGCCATCGCAGGATCTGGTATTTTACGAAGAACCCTCTCCGATCGGTATAGCGGATGCTGCGACAGGGTATGAGGATGAAACCGTTTCTATGTTGGGAACCGCAATGGCGCTTGGCCCGGGGCTTGCTTTGGGCGGTGGTTCGGTTGCGGCTGTATTAGGAACAACTGCGCTTGCTTCAACCATCTTACAGGGTGGTGAAGGTGGCGGTGAAACGCCAATTGAAACAGGAACACAACCGCCGGCTACACCGTCGACACAACCGCCGGCAACGGTGCAGGGAACCGGAACAACTATCCAAATGGGCGGTCCGAATACACCCGAGTCCATCGTCGTGAATGGAACTGGCGAAACGGGCGCAAATGTTTCGGTCGAAATTGGTGGTGCAACAGAAACCACCACAGTTGATGGCAATGGAAATTGGTCGGTCACGTTTACAGGTGGAAATTTTCCGGTTGACGGGAAACATACGGCGAAGGTGACGGTTGTCGATCCGGATGGTGAAAAGACCAACCTTACAGGACCAAGCTACATTATCGATACGACTGCACCAAGTCTTCAGACTAAAACAGTGGAACTTGATGATGTTGTGAATATTGCCGAAGCGGAGGATGGTTTCGTTCTTAAGGGAACAACAGAACCCGGATCTTTTGTAACTGTTGAATGGAATGGTCTCAAGCTCACTGCGACAGGCGCAGAAGATGGGACTTGGTCTGTGAGCATACCGGCTGAAAATATTCCCGATGGCGAAGTTCAGACGATTGCGAAGGTGACCGCAGTTGACCAAGCAGGCAACAGTGCATCGGTTAATCATGTCATCCATATTGACACTGAAATTTCAGCCGGTCTCGATACGGGGTTATCAGGTGGTGACGATGTGGTTAATGCGGTCGAAGCCCAAGCTGTGGTTGTGTTGACTGGAACGGCAGACGAAAACGCGAATGTTGTCGTATCCGTCAATAACCAAAATTATGAAACTCAGGCAGATGACGCAGGTAACTGGTCTGTCAATATTCCTGCAAACGCACTACCTGGTGGAACCTATGAGTTGCCTGTAAAGGTGACTGCTTCGGATAGTGCAGGAAATACTGCAACAAGTTCCGGTAAATTGAAAGTCGATACAGAAGCCAATGTAACCATTTCTGCAGAAACTGTCGAAACTGATGGGGTGATCAATGCGCAGGAGTTGAGCGATGGAAGCGTGTCGATCACTGGTTCAACAGATCCCGGGTCATCTGTTTCTGTGACGGTAAATGGGCTAACGCAAGCTGCGACGGTAGATGAAACCGGCGAATGGAGCGTGAACGTTCCCGCAAGTGTCTTTCCTGCTGGTGAAAATAACGTCTCAGTCAGCGCAACTGCGACGGATACATTTGGCAACTCTAGCACTGCAGTCGAAGCAGTCAGTGTGGACACAATCGTCAATAAATTGACCGCAGAAGAACAATCAAGTGGTTCCGATAATTTTGTGAACGCCAGCGAAGCGCAAAACGGGCTATTGATCACCGGAGACGTAGAACCGGGATCCAGCGTTTTTGTGACCTATAACGGGAAAAACTACACTGCGAGCGTTCATGACGATGGAACTTGGTCCGCTCTGGTTCCTGCCTCAGAGCTTGCCGATGGAGAATACGTTGCCTCCTATAGTGTCACTGCAACGGATGGGGTCGGAAATACGAGCACGATTAACGACGTTGTATCCGTAGATACTTTGGTTAACAAATTCACCGCAAAGGAAAACTCAAGCGGTGACGATGCCATTTTGAATGCTGAAGAAATGCAGAACGGAATGGTTTTGACTGGAAAAGTTGAACCCGGTTCAAAGGTTACCGTTACGTTTGACGGGCAAAATTATGACGCAACCGTCGATGAAAACGGCAATTGGACTGCAACGGTTCCGGCCTCTGCGATAAAAACTGGGGACTATGTAGAAAGTTATTCGGTCACCGCGACCGATCCTGCGGGAAATATTGCTTCCATTTCAGGACAGGTGACAATTGATACGGAAAAACCAGATGCAATAAACATAATTTCGCAGGAGCTTGATGTAGAGACAGGGGCTACGGAAAAACTAAGTGTGGAACAAACCGAAGATAGTCTTGAGGTTGTTCAGGTTTTTGAAAATGGTGATCCGCAATCGCTCAGTGTCTTTACCTATGACGTTGCCCAACAGGATAGAACCTATATCGGGTTCAATTCCAAAATTCCGGATGGAAGCAGCGTTGTTGTGGCTGCAGAAGATGCGTCGGGTAATCAATCGGCCGCATTGGTTTTCATGGATACCAAAACGGACAGCTCCCGCAATTTGGTTGATTACCAGTTGTCAGATTTTGATATTAACGTGATTGACCTTCAATCCATGGGTGGCACCACTCTGACAATCACAGAGGCAGATATTCTCGCACTGTCAAAAACAACGGATATTGTTACCATTCGGGGAGATGCCGGCGACACAGTCATAATGGAAGGTGCGGCCAAATCGGCACAAACCTATACCGAAGCCAATACCGGAACGACCTATTCGATCTACACCTTGGGTGATGACGGGGCGACGGTTTATTTGGACGAAGACATTGCTGTGACGGTGTGATGAAGATGGGAAACGCAATAAAGGCTGCGGTTCCTCTCTTTCTGGTTCTTTTGGTCACCGGCTGTATGGCGACGGGCGGGGCAAAGATGCCTTCGGGCGGCATCTTTGGCAGCAAGTCGGCAGATGAACAGGGGACGGTGTCAACCGGAGAAAGATCGGGTGTCATTTCGCAGCTCTCTGATCGGCGCTCTTTACTGCCGGCAGGGGGAACTTATGATCAGATCGCGAAAGCTGTTTTAAGCTCCAATCTTGCACCAGCCGAGGCGGAACTGCGTGCTGCAAAGCTGCGTGCTGAAGCGCAATCAAAGAATTGGTTGCCGACCATTGGTCCGTCCCTAAGCCTGACATCTCTTGGGGATTTCGTCGCAAGCCTTGTGATTGAGCAGGTGCTCTTTGACAACGGGCGTAAAAAAGCAGAGCGTGAATTTTCTGTGGCAGACGTCGAAGTTGCAGCTGTTTTGTTGTCTCAAGATACCAATGAGCGGGTTTATGACGCCTTGGATTTATATCTGAGTGCCGAGGAAGGGCGCGACATCGCCACGCAAGCGAATATCGCACTGAAGGACATGGAAAAATTCCGCTGGATTATGGAACAACGCGTCGCAGGGGGTGTTTCAGACCTGTCTGATCTTAGCATTCTCAACCATAAAATTTCTGAGATTAAATCGGACCGCCGCCTAGGCGAAGAAAAAGCGGCAACAGCCATGGCTGAACTGGAGGCCATGGGGGCGGAAAACTCCAAAGCTCTGAGCGGATTGAGTGCAGTGTCGGTTGATCCGGAAATTACACGTGATCTTTCGGTTCTAAAAGCCCACGCAGAAAAAGACAGAGACATCGCGCGCGCCAAAATTGAACGCGCATCGAACCTCCCCGGTCTTAAGGCAACGGCCACGGGCATCGGTGGGTCCTCAGACATAGACGCAGCTCTCCAGACCACAGGAATATTTGATCTTGGCATGGGCGCTCGGCTCAAAGCGGTTGATGCAACGAAAGAGGCAGCGTCGCGCAAAGTCGACCTTGCACACGAAAGTGCGGATCGCCGCCTGAGCACTTTGGGAAAAGCCTATGTCGCAGCCAAAAGAGCGACCGTTGAGGCAGAAAATCTGACACGACAGGCAAAACAAAATCTTGATGTATTTCAAAGTCAATACGAAGCCGGCCAACGCCAGATCATGGATGTTGTGGGCGTGTATGAAACCTATGCACGGCAAAAAAGATCACAGATCGGACATAAATACGATGCCGCACGCGCCCAGCTTAAGATGGCACGAGACATGGGATTACTAGCAGATGGAGCGGAAATTTGAAGAAGAGACCACTCTTAAGTATCACGGGGGCAACGGCACGTAACTTACGAACTGTGGAAACAAAAAGAAAAACGCCCATCCTGACACAAAAATATTCTGAAAAACTGCGCAATAGAGCGCAGCTAATTTTTCTGTACGCTGGATTGAATGGTAGAAGTGCAACGCTCACGGACATTTGTGATGCCATTGCCAAATCTGAAGGTGACGGAGACGGATACACAATCAATCAGCTTGCCGCAGGGATCAAAGCCACAGGTATGGTACCCGAAGTTGCGCAAGTTTCGGAATTAACCGAAGATCAATGGCCAGCCATTGTTCAGATGACAAGCGGTCAGTATATTTTGGTTTTAAGCCAGGAAGACGAAACTCTTATCCTTTACGAAGCGGACGCCAAAGATCAAAAAACGCGAGTTTCACGATTTGAATTTGAACCCTATTTCACCGGGACGGTTGTGCGCGCCGAAGTCACGTTGGAAGAGCTGTCAAAAACCCATACGGCAAAACCACAATCAGATCACTGGTTTTGGGGATCCTTTGTACCGTTAAACGCCAGTTCCTCGAAGTGGCTTTGGGATCGTTTGTAGCCAATCTTTTGGCCGTTACCGTCGCTTTATTTTCTTTGCAGGTCTATGACCGTGTCATCCCAAATCAATCTGAAGCCACGCTATGGGTGCTTGCCGCGGGGGCGGTGATCGCATTGGTGCTGGAAGCTTTGCTCAAAATGGCGCGATCTCGCCTTGTAGATGGGGCAGGACGTCAGATTGAAATCGGAATTCAAAAACTTCTTATGGACCGCGTTTTGGGTATGCGCTCTGATCTACCAAACAGATCGCCCAGCGAACTTTTCTCTGCAGTGCGCGAATTTGGCTCTGTGCGTGAATTTTTTACCTCTGCCTCGCTTGGAACGCTGACCGATATCCCCTTTGTCTGCGTGTTTTTGCTTTTGGTATATTCGATCGCGGGGAATATCGTATTTGTCTTGATGTTTGGCGGTCTGTTGATGGTCTTGCCTGGGTTTTTCCTTCAAAAAAGGGTGATCCGCATCACCCGCGAAATGCAAGGAGCCTCTGTCAAAACCAACCGGTTGCTGCATGAGGCCTTGGTGGAAGCAGATACGCTTAAAACGCAACGCGCAGAGGATCGGTTTCGTCGCATTTGGAATGAATTGACAACCGTTTCGGCGGTCAAATCTTCGGAACAGCGGACCTTGGGATCTATACTTACGTTTTGGAGCCAAGGCATTCAGCAAGCTACCTACCTTGCAGCGGTGATTTCCTGCACCTATCTCATCTTCAAGGGCGAATTTACCGTTGGGTCGATTATCGCGGTTGGCATTTTAACGGGCCGCACGCTTGGTCCTCTCAGCCAACTTGCCGGAATTATGGCCCGTTGGGGCAATGTAAAGTCGGCGCTTGACGCGCTTGAAACTATCGTCAACGCTCCTCAGGACACAGACGTTGCGCGTACCTACCTACGCCGCGATGACACAAGAGGCGGGTTTGAGTTACGCGATGTGATCTATCGCTACGATCCAGATGTTCCGCCGAGTGTGAATGTCGCTGCCGCAATTATTCAACCGGGTCAAAAGGTTGCTGTACTGGGGACGAATGGGGCGGGAAAATCCACTTTGCTGAAACTGCTCAGCGGTCTTTATGCGCCCCAAAGTGGCACGATCCTTTTGGATGCTACAGATATGAGTCAAATCGCGCCCAAAGATTTGCGCCGGTTAATTGGCTATCTTGGACCAGATGTACGTCTTTTCAGCGGGACTTTGCGTGATAATTTAAACCTCAATATGCTGGAAAAAGACGATGCACGGTTGTTTGAGGCCTTGGATTTTGCGGGTCTTGGTCAATTTGTGCGAAGCCACGCCAGAGGCCTTGATCTGCAGCTAAGCGACGGGGGAACGGGACTTTCCTCGGGACAACGTCAATCCATCGGTTGGGCGCGTCTTTGGTTGCAGGATCCAAAGATCTGTCTCTTGGATGAACCCACCGCAGCCCTCGATCAAACGCTTGAAGCCACATTGATTAGCCGTCTTGAAACATGGCTGAAAGGGCGCACGACCATCATGGCGACCCATCGTCTGCCCATCGTGTCGCTCGCTGATCGGACAATGATCTTACAGAACGGGCGCATGGCAATTGACGGTCCAAGCCATGAAGTGCTGGCCCATATCAATCAAGCCTCAGAACGCAAATTGGAGGCAACGGCATGATTATGACGGATGCAAGCATTTCTTTAAAATCCCAATTCGGGACCCGCATGAAGGGACCGTCTCTGATCATTTGGCTCAGTGCCATTTCTGTATGGTGCTTTATAATTTGGGCGGCCTATGCTTGGGTTGATGAAATCGTACGCGCAGACGGGGAGCTCATTTCGTCGTCTCGACCGCAGATTATTCAAAACCTTGAAGGTGGAATTTTGGCCGAACTCAAGGTCGCTGAAGGCGATGTTGTCAATCGCGGTGATATCCTTGCGCGTTTGCATGACACGAAATTCCAATCTTCTGTGGATGACCTTCAGGATCAGATCGCAGCGCTTGAAATTCGCCGTCTGCGCCTTGAGGCCGAATTGCACGGCGCGTTGGAATTTTCGGTTCCTGATGAATACGGGGTGGAATATTCCGATCTGGTCGCGTCAGAACGGGCTCTGTTGGAGGCGCGTCAACTTGATTTCATGAGCCGGCGCGACGGGGCGCAAAAGGTCCTTGACCAGGCGAAAAATGAGACAAATCTTCTTGAAAACATGCTCACCAAAAAGGTCGTCGCTCTGATCGAAGTAACCCGCGCACGTAAAACGCTAGCAGATGCGCAGATCAGACTAGATGAGATCATTACAGGTACGGGCTTGGAGAGAGCCAATCAATATTCTGATGTGCTCAAAGAACTTTCGACGCTGAAACAAAACCTTAAAGCATCCAAAGACCAATTAAACCGTACCATCCTGCGAAGCCCAATGCGCGGCGTGGTGAACAATCTGGCTGTAACGACAATTGGCGGGGTAGTGAGACCGGGTGAGGAGATTTTGGAAATCATCCCGCTTGATGACGATCTTTTTGTGGAGGCACGAGTCAAACCAAAAGACATCGCAAATATTCGTTCCGGTCAAAGTGCGACAATCAAATTGACGGCCTATGACTATACGATCTACGGGACGCTTAAGGGGTATGTGGATGTGGTTTCTGCCGATACGTTTAAGGATGAAAATTCTCGCAGCGTAGATGGAGACCCCCATTACAAGGTCCGCATTATTGTGGATCGTGACAATCTGACATCCCGCCAAGCACGTATTGAAATCAGACCGGGTATGCAGGCACAGGCGGAGCTTCAAACCGGTGCAAAAAGTGTGCTGCAATATCTGTTGAAACCGCTTTATAAGTCCAAAGACGCATTGCGCGAACGGTAATTTTTTTGTTGGCCTGTCGCGCCGCGCTTAAGCCACGCTCAACCGGATGTCACTTTGATCGCCTCAAGTTGGGACCGGAACTCTGCGCTCAATGCCTTAGGGCGTCCCGTCGAAGCATCCACGAGGACTTGCGCAAAAAAACCTTCTGCAAAGGCTGTGGTATCGTCGTTTCGAAACAATCCGACTTCATATTTCCAAGATGAATTTCCAATATGTCCAACCCGCAATCCTGCATGGATAAGGTCAGGGTAACCTGCCTCTGCGTGATAGACACATCCGCTTTCCACCACGAGAAACCGGAATTCGGATCCGCTTTCGTCAAAAAGCCCCTGTTGGATTTGCCAATTGGTTACGACCGTATCGATCAGCGAATAATGGATCACATTGTTCATATGCCCATATTGATCATTATCCATCCAACGGGTGGGCAGTTGGTCGAAAAAAAGGTAATCTGATCTTTGTCCTGCGGGTGTTCTGGGCATGTTTCCTGTCCTTTCGTGGTAAGTCAGACTGTGCCAAAGCCAAGAATAAATGCAAGTCCCCTGCTCGGACGTCATGTAACACAGCTTATCAATTGACCTTTGTGGTGCTTTATCGTTCAAAGGAACCACAGATCTGGAGGAGCACATGGACATCAATCAAAACACCGTTGCGATTGTCACCGGAGGGGCGTCTGGGCTTGGCGCAGCTACAGCTCGGGTGCTGGCTGCCAAAGGCGCAAAAATCAACATCTTTGACATGAACCCATCGCTTGGTGAAGCTATCGCGGATACTCTTGGTGGGGATTTTTATCAGGTTGATGTCTCCGATGCCACAGCGGTAGCCGCTGCTGTTAAGGCGGTTGAGGCCAAACACAAGGCTCTTCACATTTTGGTAAATTGTGCCGGCATCGGCACGCCATCAAAAACCGTATCACGGGGTGAACCCCATGATCCCGCGATATTTGCCAAAGTAATTGGTGTAAACCTCATAGGGTCGTTCAATTGCGCGTCCCAAGCCGCTGCAGCGATGTTGCGCTCTGAACCTGTAACGCAGGATGGCGGGCGGGGTGTGATCATAAATACAGCGTCTGTTGC
>Ga0181566_10005545_pt1 | contig 10185 bp, 9 predicted proteins | sample 101ome_15_FD_133762 | JGI IMG/M metagenome (GOLD analysis project Ga0181566, IMG submission 133762) | Coastal salt marsh microbial communities from the Groves Creek Marsh, Skidaway Island, Georgia - 101402AT metaG (megahit assembly) | ecosystem: Environmental > Aquatic > Marine > Intertidal zone... | reverse complement strand
TGTGGTTTCAACGCTACCGAGGGCTATGGCAAGTAGTGACGACGCAGTCAAAAACGCTCTGGCAAAATTAGCTGATGCAATGAAGGATAGCGGAAAATCCGTGAAAGAAATGTTCGAAGAATTGGACCTTGATGGCGATGGTACAATTAATGGCCCAGAATTATACAAAGGAATCCAAAATGTAGCCGGTGCAAATCTATCTCCAGGACAGATTTCAGAAATCATATCTGCATTCGATACGAATGGAGATAATCGAATAGATGTCTCAGAATTGCGAATTGCATTATCTTAAATTCATATTGCATACAAATCGTGCTAAAAGCATTAATTTGCACAACACGATGTGAAAATAGGGAAATTTATGCCCATTCCGCCCTTGGATTGCTAAACTCAATTTTGGCTATGTTAGCAAATGGAATAATTCGAGAATTTTCTTCTCCAACTACAGCAATTAAAGGCCCTGATTGGTCTCTTATTTCTTCACCTGTCGAGAGAGTACTTTTTGGGCCTGTAATCAAACCAAGTATGCCAGAGTGCTTAACAATACAATCTTTTTTATCAAATGGATATTCAAGAATGTCGCCGTGTACAGTTCTTCCACCATTGAGATGAATTGTATCCCAGGTTCCAAAACCTAACAACGTCTCTTTCAGCTTTTCATCAGGTTTTGTGAGATCCATACCTTCTACCATGTCGATAAAACCCATTTCATCAAAAGCAACAGCATTTGAATTTTCGGGCAACCGCGACCAATCTAAATTTTTATTCGAAAAGACAAGAACTACTTCAGGCATAAAATTATGCACTCCGCATCGGGAAAAATGCAAATCAACTAGAATATTCCCCTTCCTTCTAGTCCATTCAATGATGTCCTTGTGAAGTAAAGTAGACCCGTTTTTCCTAGTTTGTAGAAATCTACCATCTTCTTGAATTTCAAAAGATCCTGACCAGTGTTTTTGTTCGACAATCAGCAATCTGTCTGCGGTAGCAATGACCATGTCAATCTCGCGGCGACCTCCTTCATCAGGGTCTGGAATTCTTATGCCCTCGAGAACTAAAGCATCCTTTGCAACAGCACGTGTTAATTTCATTAATCGAAATTCCGCCAACCTACCTGACACAACATGACCAAACGGCTCGAAGCGTTCACGGCGAGAAAAAAATTCGTTAAATCTTCCCAAGGATTCACCTCAGCAAAGAATCAACAGAATTCACCACAACATCAACATCAATATTTGAAGACTCTAAGTCCTCCAATGTCGCCTCACCAGACAGGACCAGGACAGATACACATCCGGCTCTTGAAGCCATTTCCATATCTGTGTATAATCGATCTCCAACCATAGCGCATTCTTCAGGCTTATATCCTAACTCCTCTATTTTATGCATAATCATACCTGGGTTCGGTTTTCCAGTAATATGAATCGGGTCGACCCCAGTCGTTGCCTTGAGCATCGCAAGGTATGCTCCAACATCTGGCAGGCCCCCATCAGGAGAGGGGCACACCATGTCTGGATGGCTTGCTACTAAGGGTACACCCTTGTGCAAATGAATCGAACCGGTCGTGATTTTATCATACGAAATTTCGGTATCATATCCCAATACGACATATTGAGGGGCATCATCTCTTGTTGAGATTCCTACATCTTCCATCATTTCACACATCCCTTCAGTAGCTATTGCCCATGTTTTAGTTACGCCATTATTTTTCAGCCAAGACAACAAATCGTGGGTGGATAATAAAACATCGTCAGAGGTACAGGGAATATTCATTTTATGCAATTTTTCCACATACTGAGAAACCGACCTAGAGGAATTATTCGATAAGAAAAAACGCTTAACATCGTTATCGTCACATCTTTGCAGAAATTCTAAAGCCCCATCTATAAGATTCGAACCCAAGTAAATCGTTCCATCTAAATCAAGAAAAACCGCTTTCACATTCGGCAAGCTAGCATCCATCTTTTCACCTCAGAATAATAGAGTCTTAACCAAAAACCACTTTGAATGAAGATTCTCCTGAGCCTCTTTACTTGCGATCATTTCAGTCATCATGTGCTGAATTTCCGGTTTTCTTCCAGCCTTTCCTACGAACCAATTTAACAACCATTTTTTACGGCTCATTTTTTGCATTTTGAAAGAATTTGTCAATTCGGGCCCTAATGCAGCCCATAACTCATCTTGATACTCTTTTCCACCTTTGTTAGCAATTACGTGCCTGGCCGCCATCTCTCCGCTTACCAATGCATTACCAACACCTTCTCCAGAAAATGGGTCGACAAGGCTTGCAGCGTCTCCAATCAACATTGCACCGGGAGCATATGCTCTACGTGGTTGATTCGACTCACCCTTTCGCGGACTACCAAAGGGCAATTGCCAACCCTTTCCAGTCCCAGGAACCATTTCAGCATCTGCAAATCTTTCTTTGAACAGTGGGTGATTCTTGATTACATTCATTTGCATCGTTTTGAGTTTCGTTTTTTGCTTATCTAGCAAACCTATCACCATACCAATGCCAACATTCACCTTCCCACCTCCAAGTGGAAATAGCCAGAAATAGCCCGGAATCACATCATCCACGAAGTGGATTTCGATATTTCCTGCATCGCCTTCGCAGCCCTTCACTCCCGACCAATACTCTCGATAACCTCCACAGTAGTGCATTTTGTCTACCAATTCTTCTTTGGCCATATCCTTTACAATCTTTCTAGCAACTGGGCATTGGTAGCCTCCAGCACCTATTGTCCATGGAGCGTGATAGTTCCGAATTTCACCTTTCTTACCCCCTATTCCAATAGCAACACCTGTTATGGTGCCTTCTTTATCGAATACTTCAGTAACCGTTGCGCCTTGAATAACAGATCCGCCGTTTTGCAAAACTAATTCTGTAGCTCTCTCGAACAGCAGCCAATCAAACTGCTGTCTAGGCAGCGAATATCCTGCTTCTAATTTCTCAACCTCTTCTTCAGGCAGAGGAACAGTGACATCATTCCCATTAGGTGATGAAAATACAATACCGGTTACTCTGAAATGAGGGGTCGATTCTAGTCTTGCTTTTACGCCAAGAGCCTTGACATGGCTAAGCGACTTTCCCCCAACCGCATCACCACAAATTTTGTCTCTAGGCCAAACGCCTTTTTCGATTAAGAGAACAGATTTCCCCTCCATTGCTAGGTATGATGCTGCAGCGGAACCACCAGGCCCTCCTCCAACAACTATACAATCAAAATTAGATTCAGTGGCCGGAATTTCTCCGGTTTCGATTGGTAAATCCCAAAACCTCTCTTCCGCCATGATGGGGCATACTGCGTTAGGCTCAAGAGCATTAGCACTCAAACGAGAAGTTAGAATCATCAAATAAACCGAGATTATGAATAACTACGGCAATAATCAGGAACTATGCCAACCAAAAGACAGGCTGCAATGGGCTTGTTTTTTGTGACCCTCCTGTGGGGAGGCACATTTGTTTGGATGAAACAGATATTATCATCCTTGGATCCAGAAATTGAAACATACGGAAAATCAGGTGTCGTAGCAACAATCGTAGCCACGAGATTTCTTATGGCCCTCGTAATACTTCTAGCAATTTCTTCAAAGGCAAGAAGTGCTCTCAAATCTAAAGACGACTGGAAAGGAGGGCTAATACTTGGTGGGCTAATGTTAGGCGGGTTCGTATTACAGATGCTAGGGATACATTCCGTATCGCCATCTGTTTCAGCATTCTTGACATCACTTTATGTTGTTTTCACTGCGATTTTTTCTGTAATAATTTCGGATAGAAAACCAACGAGGATGATGGTTTTTGGAGCTATACTTGCTACGATGGGAGCTGGTTTCATTGATGGGCCACCTCACATTGTATGGGGAGCTGGAGAATTACTTACGATTGCTAGTGCAGTATTTTTTGCAGTGCACATAATCTATACCGATTCAATAACAAGAGAAAGAGATCCTATAGCAGTGACAACTACTTCTTTCGCAGTATTAGTATCAGGCGCATTATTGATGACACTCATAGTCTCTGATGATATGATGGTTGTAGAATCAACCTGGCAAGATGGAGTTGTATTCCCTCTATTTTGCCTAGGAATTTTAGGGTCACTAATTTGCATTCTAGTTATGAATTTAATGCAAAAATCCCTCAATCCAACACATGCTGCCATTATTTATTCATTCGAGCCAGTCTGGGCTACTCTTTATGGTTGGTCAGAGGGGTTAGTTGAAATCAAAATTTGGCTCGCGATGGGACTTCTATTGTTGGTTGGAAACATCATCGTCGAATATGATGAAACAAAAAACTCTCACCTCAGTGAAGAGGCTTTACCTGAGTAATCATAGAAAGAGACCATTGTTTGGGTGTTAGAGACTCCTCCGACTTTTGACAATCCATCCAATATCGCATCACCTAGGGAATCCATCGAAGGACTCACGACTTCGATTAGCAAATCCCAATCTCCAGCGATTACATTACATCTAACAACATACGGAAATTGACATATTTTTTGAGCAACAGCTCGCCTATCGATGTTCCCCCTCTCACATCTTGCAAATATGAAGGCTCTGAGGTCATAACCCCATGCTTTAGCATCAATATCCACCGTGTATCTTTGAATTATTCCTTCTTTTTTCAAACGAACCATTCTATCATGTGTAGTTACCCTAGCAAGCCCTAAACTCTCAGCAATCGAGGTGACAGATGCTCTTGAATCCTGTTTTAGTAATTCAATAATCCTCAAATCGTTAGAATCTAGCCTCATATCGAGGACGAATAGGAATTTTATTATCAATTATTCCGTCATATTGACGGATATTGCAGTGGAAACAAAGGTATTTTCCGACATTGGAAATAAAAAACAAGCGAATTGTTCATGTGCGTTATTCACTAACAACTAACTGGGAATACCAATGACCGACAAAAAGAAATTCGCCACGAGAGCCGTCCATTCTGGGACTCAGCACATCGAAGGGGCTGTAAACACCCCAATCTTTCAATCCTCAACCTATCAACTGACTGATGAAAGATATGAAGGCTGGGCTAACGGCGCCCAGCACACGCTTCTTTATGCTAGATTATCAAGCGTTAATTCAGAAGCAGTAGTGAAGAAATTATGTGCGTTAGAGGGAGCCGAAGACGGTGAGTTATTTGCTAGTGGAATGGCAGCAATATCTACTACTTTGATGGGATTACTATCACATGGAGACCATATTGTAGCAAGTTCGGACGTATACGGCGGCACATATGGGCTGATGACTGAAGAGTTGCCTAGATTTGGAATTTCAACAACAATGGCAGATATGCAAGACCCTTCATCCTATGAAGCAGCTATTCAAGAGAACACAAAGATGCTCTACATCGAAACAATAACCAATCCAGTGATCAAAATATGCGATATCGAAGCGATGGCTGCAATTGCAAAGAAGCATGATTTACTACTCGTTATCGATAATACGTTTGCATCACCTTGGGCCTGCCAACCGATTTCAATGGGTGCGGATTTAGTTATTCATTCGACGACTAAATACCTAGGAGGACATTCAGACATTATAGGTGGAGCAATAGTTGGCAGAGCGGATTTAATCAAAGAATTGTTTCCAAGAAAAGTCCATTTTGGTGGCTCACCAGACCCCCATAATTGCTATCTCCTTGAGAGAGGTATGCGGACTTTGGCAGCGAGAATGCCAATCCATTGTTCAAATGCTGCGGAGATTGCAAAGAGATTGGAGTCACACGAATTGATTGATGTAGTGCACCACCCTTCATTAAAATCTCACAGGGATTATGAAACAGCAAAGCGAATAATTTCTAAGGGGACAGGCATGATTGCATTCACCGTTAAAGGAGGAGATGCCGCAGCCCTCAAATTTATGCGAGGCCTAAAAATCATTTTCGAAGCAACAAGCTTAGGAGGAGTAGAGAGTTTAGTGGAATGCCCATTCAACTCAAGTCATATGTTTATTCCAGAGGATGTCAGAGTTGCAGCCGGCTTAGGTCCAGGCTTCGTCAGAATATCAATTGGAATTGAAGACGTTGAAGATTTGTGGAATGATATTTCCTCCGCTCTTGCAAATTTGTAAAATCAAGGCAAAGAACCACTTTGACCGGTCGCAGCCATCAATTCTTCAAGGGATGATTTGTAATCTGATTCATTGTTATCAATCAACGATTTACCATTTTTCCAAACCTTGGATGCAGCAGCATTCCATGCTGCTCCTCTTTCTCTAGCATCAGGTGAGAAATGCCAATCCTGGCCTGCTGATTTATTGCATGCTAATAGCCACGCCCAAGCAGCAGCTTCGGAATCAATGTTGTTATGTTTAGCCATAGCAATCTTTTCCGCTTTACCCATGCCATCTACCAACCCGGTAATTGTGAGGTCGTTGATCATACCAACAGGGCCCGATATATCGCCAATTTGATATGGAAATTTGTTTAGAATATCAGACTTAGAAATTCTATCTTGAATGTCTTTCAAGAATTTACCGAACGCCCTCTTTTTATTATTCTGACTTTCCCATAAATCGGTAGCCATAACCTCATCGATTCCAATTTTTATCAAACCATCCTTTCCATAATCATTCCATAATGCAGAAAGGACATCATTGCAGGAATAAATCGCAATTTCCAAGGCGTTTCCTTCCCTTGAATCCGTCCTTCCACCTTGGCCAACTCTTATTCCGGAATCGCTCGCTAACAACATCATCTTTTTTGCTAACTTCTTTTCAAGCTCTGAACCATTAAGTTCACTTACAGCATCTTCTGCATTATCGAACCACTTTTCACCTACGATAAATCCAGATGGAATGTGATGTAGTACAGCAAGTTTCACTCTTTTACCAATGGATGCTTCTTCAAGAGTCAGGCCCATCCACGCATCAAGAATTCTATCGATTGCTTCTTTTGCTTCATTTTGAGTTGCACCTTCAGGGCACCATACGGCATCTGGTGACATAACATTTGACAAATTAGGAGGCAACATCGAGAGGGCCAAATCGTGAATAAACGAGGTTTTGGCCTTTGTCTTTACCAATTGCTCAAAATCGATTGCAACCTTGTTTCCATTGATGAAATTAAGCACTAGGTATCCATTCCCAGTCATCTCATTATTCGCAACACATTCCAAATCAAGCCCCTTTGTAGCCCAAATACCGTCCTTATTTTCAAAATCAAATCTAGATCTAGATAGAACGTCTGCAAGCCACCCATCAGGCAAATTTGGCACAGGTCCTGAACAAACGAAGCCGCCATTCCATGAGAAAAAGAAGTAGCCCCGCTTAGCATGTTCCTCCCAAGGCAACATCCTCATCGTAGGCATGTGGTGATTTTGGATACCGGCCATGTACATGATCTTTCCATCACCCTTTCTAACGAATGAAGCATTTCCAAACGATGGGTGTTTGTAAGCACCTACCATGCCGATTTCCTTTTCGTGAGCAGCTAATAGAGAGCCTGCCAAAGCCTTTCCAACCTGGTCTCCGCGTTTTGCCATCATTCTTTTTGAGAGATATTTAACATCGTTTCGCTTAGCAAAAATTTTCCTCATCTCGGTTAAGGTTTTGGTTACTGGGTCGATTCTTCCCCATTTCAAACGGCCATTCCAAGTCATTGCTGGAAGCAACATTTCTCCCTCTTCAAGCAACTTGTCGAGATTTTTTCTCAACCGTTTTTGAGTATCTACATTGGCTTGTTTGGTGCCACGCATACGCATGCGCTGTTTTTGCCCCGGAAACTCAACCTTACTTGGTTGCGCCATAGCCCTGCGAGCGTAGACCCCCTGTTCATTCCTTCGACCATCTGGATAGGGATGTTTCTTCGACATCGCTTAGATTAGCAGGAACGATAATACAATGCAAGCCACCGTTTTGACACGACTCCAAACCCTTAACAGCTGTGTAAGTAATCGCTTGATTTTTCCCACCCATATCCGTACAGAGCACAACAGGCATATCGTCAATATTTTCACAAATTTTCCTACAAGCCTCGATTTTTAGCAAATCTAAATTTGAATCATTTGCAAAATCGCTTATCCCCGAATCGAGTCTCTCAGCCATTAATTCAAAGGCAACTTTAGCATCCTGCGGCTGCATGGGTTTCTGTTGACCTATTCCTTCTCCAGTTGGGTCGAGATCTAGCAATACCAAGGTATGCAAATTCTGTATCTTATTCAATGCAATCACTTCTAATGGAGAGGTTGCAACCCAGCCGTTATATGGATAGGTCAAAGTGGTCTGCCTCCCAAATTTGTAATTTGAAAGTCCAACTGCGCCCGTGACCAAACCAGTTATCGAAATTCCATGAATTACTTTGCAATCGACTCCATTCTCTATCGCTTGTAATTGTAAATCAACATGGGTAGTGGCTTGTAGCGGGTCTCCAACAACAAGCACGGCGACAGAATGTTCCTTTGCCAAATTCAGTATTTTTTCTGGCATCTCTATTTCAGGCCTCATAACTGTTGAAATATCCCCTATTTCATTTTTCAAACCATCAAGCGCATCATCGCTCCAAAGCGCAGTATACGATTCATAGAATCTAAAGTCAGCATTTTTTGCTGCGTTGATTGCATCAACAGTCATTCCATTGATTCCATCAAGGCCTATGCCAATAAGAATCAATTCAGCCGCCATCCTCAAACCCAACCTTCGCTTGGACCCAGCGAGGACAATGCGTCATTTGAGCGTGCCGAGCAAAGAAACTGCCCTTTGGAGGCAGAAATTAGCCGAACAAAATTGGCTAGCTCAAGGACACGCAATACACAATCTCGGAGAAAATAGGGGACTACCTCTAAACGAGACCGCTCCAGATGAAATTTCAGGACTAGAAATATTAGATTTAGAGCCACTAATTGGGGGGCCAAAGCATTGGACAGAACGATTGGATATATCACTGTATGAAGAATTCAAGGAATATTGGCCAATGAGTCACGACCAAATTGGAGATGTTGTTTTAATCAAAATCCCAATCGAGTTAGAATCTCACAAGAAATCAATAGCAGAGGCAATAATTTCTCAGCAACCGAATGTAAGGGTTGTATGCGCGGATAATGGAGTGAAAGGCGATTTCCGCGTAAGAGACTTGGAGGTTCTAGACTTCACTTCTAACGATTCTACGGAAACCTTGGTTAGAGAGAATGGAAATGAATTCTTGACAGATCCAGGCAATGTTTACTATTCCCCCCGATTAGCAAATGAGCGACAAAAAACAGTTGAATTAGCACAGCGATTGTCGCTAAAACTGGGGCGAAAAATTTCGGTATGCGACCCATATGCGGGCGTAGGGCCAGGCGTTATTCCGCTTGCAAAATCCGATTTTGTCGAACACATTTTTGCATCCGACCTCAATCCAAAGGCGCACCAATTACTATCAAGAAATTTACCCAAAGCAACCACAAAATGCGCAGACGCAAGGAGTTTAGCCGAAGTGATTCCGAACTGCTGTGACTTGCTACTAGTCAACATTCCACATTCAACAATAGACCATCTACCGGAACTTATTGGATTACTAAAAACAGGGCACGAAGTAATCGTCAAAGGTTGGGTGATAATCGAACAAGCCATGGCTGAAGACCTTGAAGAAAGAGTTAAACTAATATTTGCAAATCATCAAATAAACTCGATTATAATCGATACACAGAAATCATATTCTCCATCAGAAATTTATGCGAGTTTCGAAATCGAATTGGTAGTCTAACATCCGTTTATTTCATGAACATCTTACTCATCGCTGGCTCCATGCAGACCAAAGTAAAGTGCCAATGCGGTGCTGAAAGCGATATCTCGGGCATCAGCCCAAAACTGAATGGTATCGATGTTTATTGTACGGTTTGTGGAACTGTGACCAATCACGATATCTCTTGAAACCAAAGCCTCTGCTTTGTTTACAGGTAGTGTAGTTTAATACTAGAAAAATCGAAAATCATCCCGAGGAAAAACCTCAGGAGAGATAAAAATGGATGCAAAAATGAAAGGAATGATTATGTCGGCAATGATGGACTCGTGCCAGCTGCCGAAAACGAATGCGACGGAGCAGTATTTTCATCAACAATGGCGATTTCTGACCTGTGTGATATGGCCAAGGAAGGAAATAATGGAACCGCAGATGAAGATTGTGAATCAACAGCATCTGCGGGTAGCACCGGTTCAATGATAATGTGGATAGGCGTACTTTGCTCACTTGTCGCAGCACTA
>Ga0181566_10005544_pt1 | contig 10185 bp, 7 predicted proteins | sample 101ome_15_FD_133762 | JGI IMG/M metagenome (GOLD analysis project Ga0181566, IMG submission 133762) | Coastal salt marsh microbial communities from the Groves Creek Marsh, Skidaway Island, Georgia - 101402AT metaG (megahit assembly) | ecosystem: Environmental > Aquatic > Marine > Intertidal zone... | reverse complement strand
GAAATGTCATTAGTCATATCGGAAGTTTTACCAATATTCGAGGAGGCCATGTTTACCCGGCTCTCATCAGGAAAGAAGAGAAGAGAAATATCAGGGTTTTCCTCCAAGATGGTAAGCACGATCTAGATAACCAACACGGCAACTGGTGGCTGAGTAATCTTCAGATGGAAAAGGCCCTCGCTTTCCGCCAGTACGACTACAAGTTTGTTGGTGGAACAGGTGGTCATGATGGCAAACACGGAGGACAAATCTTCCCCGATACGATGCGGTGGATTTGGCCTAAGAAATAACTCCTCCTTCACTGAGCCTAAACAACAGATTTTAGTAGACGAAGCTCATGATTATCTTTGACTTCGACGGAACGATTGCCGACTCGCTCGAAACCGTTTGTGAGATTTATAACGAACTGGCTCCCGCATACGACCTCGTCCCCATAGGGCCCGAAAACCTTCCTGTCCTTCGCGAACTGGGGATTCGAAAGTTGCTCAAACGCCTTGCCCTCAAGCCACGTCATCTTCCCCATGTCTTAAATCAAGGCCGAAGAATGCTGCGCGAGCGAATTGAGGCGATCAAACCAGTTCCCGGAATTCTCGAGCAAATTGAGAACCTTCACCAGAGTCCGCGCTCGCTGGGAATCCTCACTTCAAATTCATCTGAAAATGTTGAGGTTTTTCTCAATCAATTTGGCATTCGCAAACACTTTGAATTCATCTCAACCTGTCCAAAACTCAGGGGAAAAGCCAAACACCTAAGTGCGATTGCTCGCACCTATTCTCTTTCACCGCTCAATATGATCTACATCGGAGATGAGGTTCGCGATATCAAGGCTGCCAAGCGTGCAGCCGTATCCGTCGCCGCCGTTACTTGGGGTTTTAACACCAAAGAAGCTCTCTCAAAACACGAGCCAGACTGGCTCATTTCAACGCCCGACGAACTCGCCAAGCTGATTGCCTCCTAACATCTAGCGCTTGCTTCAAAGATGTCTTTTTTTCTAAAAAACTCCGACCCAAAAAAAACTGACCTCGCCATCTGGGCCTTGATTGTGGCGAATCTTGTGCCCCTATCGGGAGTTTTATTTGGCGACTGGGACGTCTTTGAAGTCGTTTTGATCTATTGGATGGAGAATGTGATCATTGGGATCATTAATATTCTTAAGATGGCGGTTTGCTCTCCCGATCTAAAAAGTTTTGATTTTAAAACCAAAGCCCTGAAGGCGGCGAATCTAGCGTCCGCACAAGACAAAATCCATCAACAGCAGCTGATCGGAAAGGCCATCGATTCCTCCGAAAAAATGGAAAAGATCGGCTGCTTCGTGAACCATGGGATGAAGTTTTTTCTGATCCCTTTTTTCACCTTCCACTACGGACTTTTCTGCCTCGTTCATGGCATCTTCGTCTTCGCGCTTTTGAGTGAAGACGGCCCTTTTGGGAAAAATGGTGGCGCTAGTTCGAATGCTGGAGAATTTCCCGACTTAATTGGAGCGGTCATTTCCCATGGAGGTAGCTGGGCAGCTCTTGCCCTACTCGTCAGCCATCTTTTCTCATTTGTATCCAACTATCTTCGAAAAGGAGAATACAAACGCACCATCGTGCTTTTTCTGATGATCGCACCTTACGGAAGAATTGTTGTCCTCCATGTGACTATTCTTTTGGGGGCCTTTGCCATTATGGCCTTGGGAAGCCCCCTCCTCTTAATCTTACTGCTCATCGCTGGAAAGATCCTATTGGACCTCAAACTCCATATTCGTGCTCACCAAAAAGTGGCGGCCTATTGTTCTCAGAGGGCGGAGCCTGAAGCCTCCTAATGAGAAAAATCGATCCACCGGCTCTCTTGGCGAGCTGAATTCAAGGTCGCATCCATCACTTTCTGCGTGAGCAAACTGATCTTTGGCCAAGCCAAATCTACCTCTCCAAGTGTCACCAGCTTGGCAAAGTTATGAAACAGTAGAGTCTCCTGCGAACCTGAGTCATTAGTGGACTTTCCTGAGAGGCGATGCTCTTGCTCGTCGATCAGCGTCGAATAATCACACCCTTCGTTTCGTGAACCCAACTTAGTCACTAAAAACTTCGTTTGCGGACCTTCGATGGGCTGCACAAAATCGTCTAAACTCAATGCGCCCGTCGTTCCTGAAATACGACAGCTTTGCTCAAGTGTGGTATTAAAAGAGCAATGGAAGCTAGCGCTGCGGCCTCCCGAGAAGATGAGATCTCCCCGAAACTCAAGGGGCACTCCATTCTTTTCTTCGTAAAGAAATCCCCGCACTTTTAATGGGGCGTCTTTTTGGAAGCACATCAAGGTCATGCGAAGGCAATACCATCCGAGATCTCCTAGACATCCAGCAGGCTCCAAGGCGGAGTTTAAGCGAATATCTCCTTCAAATTCTTCATCCCCTAGAAAGGAAAAACAACTATCAACCCTTCGAAGAGTTCCAAGCTCTCCTTGATGGAGAACTTCAAGAATTTTCGCAAGGCGAGGGTTATGCATGAACATGACCCCATCCATAAACTGAACGCCATTTTGTTCACAGGCTCGAAGCATTTCCTCGAGATCTTCGGAGGTGGGGGCACAGGGCTTTTCACAAAGAACGTGCTTCCCAGCCTCTGCTGCGCGGATCACCCACTCTTTTCTAAGTCCGGTGGGCAGCGGAATGTAAACTGCATCAATCTCAGGATCTGAGAGAATGGCTTCATATCCCTCGACCGCTTGAGGAGCCTCGTCAAAAGGAGCAAAAGCCTGGCATCGGTCTACGAATTGCTGCGCTTTTTCGAGACGGCGACTCCCCACTGACTTGAGAATCCCATTTCCCGAACGTTGGACCGATGCCCAGTTTTTTTCAGCAATCCCCGCTGCTCCCAAAAACCCCCAGACGACTTGTTTTTCCATCCCAGAATTATCTCATTACCATTGCCTCACGGCAAGCCCAGTCGTTTCAACCCTCGGCCATCACCAGACCAATGTTGCCTCATTGGCCACCCCTCCCATGTGACAATAGAGTTTGACAGGCCAAGATCTGTTAGAATAAAGACGCCCATGCTAGATAGCACCTAAAACCCTATGAAAAAATTCATCTCCATTATCCCCCTTAGTTTCTTTTTGGGGCTGGTTCCTTCCTTTGCTGAAGCTCCTGTAAACAAAACCTGTCCCGTAAAAGGCAAAGCGGTGAACGCTGAGAGCAAAGTTGCGAAAGTTGAAGTCAAATTCTGCTGTGATAAATGCAAATCGAAGTTTGACGCTGACGTGGTCGCCGGTTTGAAAAAATTCGCAAAAACTGAAGAAGGAAAGTGCTGCATCAGCGGGAAGCCCGTCAAAGACTCTAAAAAATCAACAGTCGCTGTTGGAGTCTGCTGCGGCGGTTGTAAGAAAAAGGTCGAATCTGATCCCAAGAAGCATCTTGCAGATTTAAAATAAACCCTCTTTCTCGGAATTTTTCAAAGCCACTCCCGGTTGGGGTGGCTTTTTTTGTCCGCAATGACCGGCTTGCAACCCAACTCATTTTGCTCAGCAGAAACCCTCAATGCGCAAATGGATCAATTAGATTGTAAAATTGTCATCTTTTGGCATTCTTCCCTAAATATCACTTCCCTTTAACAATGAATCTTAGATCGAACCTTCCCCTCTTAATGGCCGCCATGGCAGCCAACAACCTGCACGGTGCTGTTCTTGCTAACTGGGATTTTAGCAATCTTGATTGGAGCACTGGAGGAGGCAGCGGCCTTGCTTTGAATGATCCTGCCCCCAGCCCCATTCTTGAGGCAGCATTGGCGAACACAGCTCCAGGAGTGACCAGCACGGACTTACTCCCATCTCCAAATCTTCGTATCGTCGTCAACGCGACGACCGCCCCGGGAGAAGCTGATGTTCGTGACTTTGACTATGGTGGAGATGGTGGAAACGACAATTATCTCGAATTCACCCTCACCGGAAGCGCTCCAGGATCACTCTCGATTGAAACCATTTCGATTTCTCAATGGCGCAACGGAGGAGGAGCAGTCGACGGGATGGCATTCGAAGTCAGCGTCGATGGCGGTGCCTTTTCACTTTATGATTCGATCCAAGTCGATCCCAATTCTGGAAATGGTCCGTCTTTCGATACCTTCACCTTTACCGAGACAATTTCTGGGGCTGAATCAGTAGCGATTCGCTTTGCGCCTCGTCATGTGAACCAAGGCTCAACCGGAAACCTTCACATCAATGGTCTTACGGTTACCGGAACGGCCATTCCCGAGCCCTCCTCGCTCATCCTCAGCGGACTTGCGGCATTCGGCTTACTTCTCAAGCGCAGACGCTAGAAATTAACATCCCCCTTGCCCAAGCCAAGGAGAGATCAATCAAGCGAAAGATGTTTGCTCCCAGCAGACATCTTTTTTGTTTGCTCGTTGGCATGAGCCCAATCGGGCCTTTTCCTTCAAACTTTTTTCCAACCTGCCCGAGCAATCACGTTGCTACAGCTTCGAGAGACAAAGCGCTTTAAGAAACGCTCATAAAGTGCGCCCTCTGGCCGAACAAAAAACACTGGCCCGGGAAACTCCTTGGCCAGTGTTGTCAAATCGGACTCTTGGGATGTCGAAAGAAGACAGCGAGACTTCGCGATTAGCCTCTACTGACAAGCTTCACACTCTCCCCCATTCATCATGGCTTCGATACTGCAAGCTTGAACCTGCTCAGGCGTGTATTGCTTCTTCTCTGCCTTTGCGACCGTGGACTTTTCAATGTCACTCGCTTGCCTTGTGCGCAGATAATAAGTGGTCTTCAGCCCGGTGTGCCACGCGTGACGATACATATGACTTAAGCTTTTCATATCGGGCTTGGCGAGGAAGAGGTTCACACTTTGAGCCTGATCAATCCACTTTTGGCGGCGGGCAGCTGCATCAATAATGGCCTGATATCCCACTTCAAAGACCGTCTGATGCTTCTTCTTCAGATGATCTGGAATATCTTCAATATCAGCGAGTTCACCATTGAAATATTTGAGCTGATCAATCATCTCCTGATTCCAAAGTCCTTCCTTTTTCAGGTCTCGCACAAGAACCGGATTGAGCACGGTAAAGTCACCACCCAAGTTACTCTTCACAAAAAGGTTGGTATAATTTGGCTCAATGCAAGGGGTCGTTCCCATAATGTTGGAAATCGTAGCCGTAGGAGCGATCGCTAGAACGTTTGAATTTCGCATCCCCTGGCGCGCAATGCTTTCGCGCACCGGGCGCCAATCCATCTTACCACCTCGGGGCACGTCGATCTCGTTGCCACGCTCATCCTCCAACGAATCAAGAGTATCCTGTGGGAGGATTCCACGATCCCACTTAGAACCCTTGTAGCTATTGTAAGCACCTCGCTCTCCCGCCAGCTCACTACTGGCACTGTAAGCGTAGTATGCAATGGCTTCCATGAACTCATCGTTAAACTCAATGGCGGCATCTGAAGAGAACTTAAGATTCTTCTTAAAGAGCGCATTCTGTAATCCCATCACGCCAAGTCCGATAGGCCGGTGACGAGAGTTTGCAGTCTTTGCCGCTTCGGTAGGATAGAAATTAATGTCGATCACATTATCCAAAGCACGAATAGCTACAGTCACTGTTTCACGCAACATGTCGTGATCCAACATCCCGTCTTTGGTAACGTGCGTATCAAGCACCACTGAGCCCAGATTACAAACGGCTGTCTCTTCATCAGATGTATTGAGAGTAATCTCCGTGCAGAGGTTGCTCGAGTGGATGACACCGGCGTGATCCTGAGGGCTACGTAAATTACACGGATCCTTGAAAGTGATCCACGGGTGACCCGTTTCAAAAATCATCTTCAGCATTCTCTTCCAGAGCTCAATAGCCTCAACCTGACGAGACCAAATCTTACCCTCCTCAGCCATTTTCTCATATTCCTGGTAGCGCTGCTCGAAAGCTCGACCATACAGATCATGAAGGTCAGGGCACTCATTGGCTCTGAATAAGGTCCAGTGGGAGCGTGCCTCCATTCTCTTCATGAAAAGATCCGGAATCCAATTGGCAGTATTCATGTCATGGGTGCGGCGGCGTTCGTCGCCCACATTGACCCGAAGTTCTAAAAAGTCTTCGATATCATTGTGCCAAGTCTCGAGGTAAGCACAGCCAGACCCACGACGCTTTCCACCTTGGTTCACCGCAATGAGTTGGTCATTATGAAGTTTCAAGAAAGGAATCACCCCTTGAGACTCTCCATTCGTTCCCTGAATGTAGCCCCCCGTGCCTCGCACAGCTGTCCATGAACCTCCAAGTCCTCCAGCCCATTTTGAGAGGAAGGCATTCTCAGCAATTCCTCGGTGCATGATCGACTCAATTGAGTCGTCCACTTTGTAGAGATAGCAGCTAGAGAGCTGGCTATGGAGAGTTCCTGAGTTAAAGAGCGTGGGAGTCGAGGAACAGAAACGCCGCCCTTTGTAAAGCTGGTAAAGGCGGATGACCCAATCCTCAGGATCAGTTTTCTCAGCCTTGAAAAGTCCCATTGAAACTCTCATCCAGAAAAACTGAGGAGTCTCCATCCGCCGTGGTTTCGAACCTGTTTTGTCAACCTGTAGGTAACGATCGTAGAGGGTCTGTATCCCAAGAAATTCGAAATCGAGATCCGCCGAGGGATCCAGGGCATCAGCTAAGCGGTCGAGGTCATAGCTCTCAACAAGCTCAGGACTGATTCTCTTAATTTCTACCCCATGCTTCAAATAAGCTTTAAAGTTTTGTTTATGCGCTTCCTTGAGAGATTCGATGCCATCTTTCTGGATGTCCCAAGGCAGCACTTCCTCATAAATATAGGACAGCAAGATTCGACCAGCGAACTTGGACATGTCAGCATCTTTCTCCAGAAGAGTTTTCGAGTTGAGAATAATTGTTCTCTTGAGGTCCTCTTGAGAAATCTCGGCACCAATGGAACGTCGGAGTTCTTTCTCAATCTGTTCTTCGTTCAAAGAAAGATCCAATCCAATCGAGGCAAATTGAATCCGCTTCTTGAGCTCCGCTCCATCCCAAAACGTACTTTGCCCATCCTCAGTAGTGACGGTGACGAACGACTCCTGTGCGGGGTCCTCCATCTCAATGGGATTATCGAGGCGAAGCCGCGCCCGTTCGTCACGATAGCGAACATAATGAGCTGCGACTTTGAAATGCCCTTGGCGCATGAGCTCATCTTGGACGTGATCCTGCACGTCCTCGATGTGGACGAATGCCTGATCACCCGTGCGAATGATATTAGTCACCGCTTGCGCGATTGCATGAGCTGGAGAAGGATCTTCCTTCAAAGTCAAGAAGGCTCGAGAAACCGCCTGCTCAATCTTGGTTTCAGACCAGGGAACCACATTCCCATTGCGACGGATTAAGCGAACGGGCATTTCTTGAGGCTCTTGGCTCACCAAGATCTCGCCTTTCATGTCCAAGGAACGCTTAAAGACCAATGACTTTGCCACGTCATGCGCATCGTTCTCGATCAGAGCCTTTTCGATCAGAAGATACAAATCGTTCTGCGACAACTTCAGGTTTCCTCCTCGCTGAACTTGATTCATGAGTGACTTGGAAACGCGGTGGGCAACCGCTGAGACGAAAGAACGGTTTTTCTCTGAAAAGATGTTATCCTCGGGCTCGTTACGAGAAATGAGCAGATTGGTAAGAGACTCACCGATCGCATCGGCCACGTCAGCTAGCGAGAAAGATTCCTCTCCACCAGCCCGAGTGACGGTGATTTCAGGGATTGGAGCACGCTGCTCGGTTGCGAGAATTTCACGCCAAGCAAAGGGGTTTTGACTACCGGCACGCGAGGCAACGGTTTCTTTGAGAGCTTGGTCTTCAGCGAGAGATAAAGAGCGATACATTGGATGATGTTGTTGTGTGTCTAATGGCAAAGTCAGCAGGGGCCGTGTGTGTGAATATTGATCTGATGACTTTGTAGCGGTTAATAAGATTTGATTTGATGATGGGTGTCGTCTCTGAGTTCTTCACCTTGGTTGCTGGGGCGTCCTAAAATGAGGCATTTTTTGACTTCTTCACCAGCTGGCCTCTCTTTCCTAACTTTTCTCTCAAGCGGTGAACTTGACGGGGCAAGAATGAGGACGAGCTCAGAGCTCAAGCCGACACTGAAGTTTAAAGGTCGTCGTCGTCGTATCCTGCGTCTTCGAGCGCTGAGGCCTTTTGATATTCGGTGACTTTCCCTTCGAAGAAGTTTTGCTCCTTAGCAAGATCGATCGCTTCGGAAAGCCACGGGAAAGGATTCTCAACATTCCCACCTGACAAAGTCTCAAGGCGACAATTTACAAGGCGACGGTCAGCGATGTAATCGATGTATTGCTCGAATTCAGCCACGGAAAGCCCAACAGCTGAAACCGGAAGACAGTCCCGAATAAACTCTTTTTCTAAACGAACTCCCTCGGCCATCGTCTGGCGGAGATCTTCCTTAAACTCAGGAGTCATGATGTCCGGGTTTTCAGTAACCAAGGAATTGAGAAGATTACGGAAAACCTCGATGTGATTGGACTCATCCCGCAGAGTATATCGGAACATCTGACCGATTCCGGGGAATTTCTTCTGACGATAAAGGCTGAGAATCATCCCAAATAACCCATAAAATTGGGTCCCTTCCATCACCTGACCGAATAGGAAGATGTTCTTCGCAAGCGCCTGCTTATTTTCAAGAATCGTGAGATCCACATCGCGGCGCAAAGCTCGGGAATTCGAGACCACGAAATTGTTTTTGGCTTTGATCGTGGGAATATCCTCAAACATGGCCTCGCACTCGTGAGGGTTGATTCCAAGAGACGAGATCATGTAGACCAAAGAATCAGCGTGGATGTTCTCCTCATGTGCATGGCGACCAAGAACGAGCTTGAGCTCGGGAGCGGTCACAAGCTCCCGAACAACGTGAAGAATGTTGTCACCCACAATGCCCTCGGCCGCAGAAAAGTAGCCAATTCCCATCTTGATAATCCACCGCTCGACATCATTGATCTCGTTGCCCCTCCAATGCTCCACATCCCGCTGCATCTGGATATCCTCTGGCTCCCAGTGGTTGTTTTTCATGGTCTTATAGAGGTCATAAGCCCACTGGTATTTGAGAGGTAAAATATTAAAGAACATGGTGTCGCGCCCGTTGATCACAGACTTGGCCGCGATCGCAGCCTCGGCTTTCTCCCTATCGAGGATAAATTCACGATCGCCGATCTTAATGTTGGTAGTGTCAGACATTGAAAATGAAGGTGTTGAAGACGGTTTATTTAAAAAATGCTTACTGTCAGGAAAGATGGAGTGAAGCGGTTCTGAAATTAGCCCCTAATTGATGAATTGCGCAAGCTGAAATTGCCCATATAGCGTGCACAAATTATTCACAATACCATATATGGTATACCTGTCGAAATGACGACATTTAAGTTTTTTTGACTATTTGCTCTGAAATCTTTGTATTTTCGGGCTATTGCAGCTCTAGAATGAACCCTCACCTCAGGTTTAAAGTCCGCTCTCTTGGGCCCCAAAAAAATTTCAAATCCGCCAAAAAAAACTCTTTGCGAGAAAAGTTCAAAAAGTCTTCCGGAGAAACATTTCATGTCCCCTCGATGAGGTCAAAAAGCCCTCAATATCAGGCATAAAAATTTATAAGCGCAATGCCAATGGATCTTCTCTCAAGGCTCAAAAAGAGCGCGAACAAGTCACACTCATTGCCCCCATGAAAACGCCTCATTATTTTCACAAACTTGATCATTGGTTCTCCAAGCCCGTCTACTAATGGCCGGAAAACGAAGAACGAAAGCAGCCTTGCAAATGGTCATCGACGAGCCCAATGGCTTGCATCAAAGAATAGCAAGTTGTCGGCCCCACAAACTGGAACCCTCTATTTTTAAGATCATGGCTTAGCCTCTGTGATTGCTCGGATTGAGAAAGTAATCGCGCAGCCTCAAAAGTGAGGGGGCTTTGACGCTTCTGAGGACGAAAGTCCTTCAAATATAAATGCAGAGAGCCAAACTCGTGGATTAAATCCAACGCCCTCTGGGCGTTACGAATAGTCGACCTGATTTTTCCCTGATGACGGATGATCCCGGGATCACTCACGAGGCGTTGCAGGTCACGATCATCAAAAAGAGCGACCCGACTGATTTTGAAACCCGCAAAGGCTTTGCGAAATTGTTCTCTTTTGCGAAGGACTGTTAGCCAACTTAACCCTGCTTGAAACACTTCCAAAGAG
>Ga0181566_10005534_pt1 | contig 10193 bp, 6 predicted proteins | sample 101ome_15_FD_133762 | JGI IMG/M metagenome (GOLD analysis project Ga0181566, IMG submission 133762) | Coastal salt marsh microbial communities from the Groves Creek Marsh, Skidaway Island, Georgia - 101402AT metaG (megahit assembly) | ecosystem: Environmental > Aquatic > Marine > Intertidal zone... | reverse complement strand
GTTGGTTAGTGAAGCGACGGCCCGATTAAAATAAATCGCTCCAGCATAACCGAAACCATTGCCTAAACATAAGCCATGGTTTGAAGTGAAAATGCAATTGATTAGGGTAGCATTGCCGTCCTCTAAATAAAAAGCTCCTCCTTTCTGACGGGCTCTGTTATTTTTGAAAATGCATTCGCTTATGGAAAAAGTAACACTTTTTGCATAAAGACCAGCACCTTTTCCACGCGAGTCGGAAAAGTTTTCTGTAGCATTGCCATCCTGAATAGTAAAGCCTTCCAAATGTGAGCCTGTTGAAGGTACAACGACATGGAAGGAATTATCGGAACCATCTCCGCTAATCCCAATGTCACCGGATAAAATGGTTTCATTTACAGTTGGTTTTTTTTCGCTTCTTTCGGTCTCGGTTCCATCAAAGCCTCCGAAAATGGATACATCAGGCGGAAGCAAAAAGAAGTCACTTCGAAAGTTCCCAGGTTTATATGTTCCCTTTTTTACCCAAATTTCAGTAAAGGGGTGGGTAGACTTCAGGGCATTGGACAGGTCTTGGTAGGCGTTTGCCCAACTGGAACCATCCATGTTACCGGAAGCTTCAGCATCCACATAAAGTATATCACTTCTACTTGCAGAAAATAATTGATCTACTTTGTCAGAGGTTTCAGCTGTGATTGACAAACTTGAAGGCGAAATTGAATACCCCGTTTTATTAAGTGCCAGAGTGCCGGTCCATTCGGATTCAAGACTGATAATAAACGAGCCCTTTTCATCGGTTCTAAAGATTTCTCCCGATGATAGGGTAACTTCAACATTCTCAACACCAATACCTAAAGAATTTTGTACGACACCGGAGATAATACGCTTATCTTCCTCAAGTGCCCCAGCGTCAATCTCAGTGAGCAATACACTGGCTGTTGGAATCCCGCTTGCACTTAGGTAAAGAGTACTCGTACCTGCTGAGCTATCAAGATCAGCGGTTGAGTAAATTTGGAGAGTTTGAGGCAAATTCCAGTTTGCTGGTGAGAAAGTAACGGTACCCGGGCCGAAAATAAGGAAGTCCTGATCTCCATCGGAATCAAGACTGGCAGTGATGGTTATATTTTGATCCAGTTTGGATGCCATACGTATCGTGACCGAACTCGTATTTCCTTCTCCAATTGTCAGTTCTTGCAGGGATGGGACAATTTGTTGAATCACGGAACTCCTGAAATTTGAAACATAAGGTGCGGTGGTATTCAGCACTTGGGCATTATCTTCAGAATCTAAGTTCCCCGTTGAAATGCCTTGGTATACAATGTTTGGGTTAGAGAAATACGGAATTCGGTTGGGATAGGTTGCCGTGCCTTCTGTGTCATAGGACATAATCGTTCGGTACCCTTCACTGCCCACCAGCCACCTTTTACCATAATTAAAGGCCTTAAAAACCGAGTCATTGGATGGGTCTGTGTCAGGAATGCCTCGGTTCATGGCATCTTCCCGATTATGAAGGCATCCCATATTATGACCAATTTCATGTAGTAAGCTGTAACTCGGTGCCCCAATTTGATCCATAACCACAACATTAAAACCACTGGCCTCAAATTCTAAGCTTGGAAAGGTCATGCTTTTGGCAATGCCACCAACGGTTCCATCTCCCTGCGATATAAGAAGAGATACAAGATCAGCACCGTATTGATCTCGCAAGGAGTGCAAATGGTCTAAATAGCCATCAGCCTGGTCAACTGACCGGTTCAAGTCCAAAGAGGGGTTCTGGGTTTCCTCATATTCCACCTCCACAAGATGAACCAGACGGATCGAACAGTTCACCTTACTGTTGATAAAGCATAAATTAGATTCGGTTATGGCATTTTGGATGTAGGCTTTAACCTCACTTTCTGTATTGAGATTCAGCGAGATTCTTGCATCCGAGGTATATGCAACGAGTAAATCAACAAGGTTGCCATCTCCGTTTCGCCAATTTTTCCCTCTTCTGAATGTTCTTGGATCGATTGGAGAAGATTTTTTTGGATGCTCACAACCGGCACACCTTTGATTGGTTTGGTTTTTTGGCGAAAAAATGACATCTCCTTTTTTGGTGGTGCCAAGGCTGTATGATTGGCCATCCTTAAAACCAACCGTTCCATGTATAGTTCCTTTTATTTTAGTGAAAGTAAGCAGGCCCTCTTCGCCATTTGTAAGTTTTCCGCTCCATGAGAAATTACCCTGACCTAAGTCTTGGCTGAAGATTTTCTGAGCCTTCAGATATTCGTTGTCAGGACTGATGTAAAACTCAATTTGAGAACTTTTGAATGTCGATTCTGTAAGTTCCTTTGCATTGCTGTATGCGGCTATAATAAACGAGGTTAGAAAGCTAAGAATGAGGAGCTTTTGAAGAATATTATTCACAATTTCTATTGGATAACTCTAACAGAGTAAAGAATGCAAGAGGCAAATGATTTAAAGGTTTAAATTAAAATATTTTGGTGTGTTGCAGTAAAATGCACTGGACTAGAAGATTGATATATCAAATTAATGGGTGATATTAAATCATTGCCAAGATATCTATTATTGAACAAATTAAGAGGGGTAAAGGATGCAAGAGGCAAATGATTTTGAAAATTTAAATTAAAATATCTTGGTGTGTTGCAGTGAAATACACTAGACTAGAAGATTGATATATCAAATTAATGGGTGATATTAAATCATTGCCAAGATATCTATTATTAGAGAAGTTAATGATTTTATGGATAAATTCTCACTGAAAGGTAAAGTAGCACTGGTAACCGGAAGTACCAAAGGATTGGGTAAGGGCATCGCTAAGGCATTGGGAGAAGCTGGTGCCAAGGTGGCGGTTAATTACTTAAATAATCGAGAAAATGCGGAATGCACATTAAGGGAGCTACAAGACCAAGGGGTTCACGCCATGCTTGTAAGAGCCGATGCTGCGAATAAGGAGCAAGTGCAAGCCATGGTTGAGGCAGTTGAAGAAAAATTCGGATCCCTGGATATTTTAGTACCCAATGCAACTCCTGATCAGCCCCAACAGCCTCTCGAAAATTATGACGGCGATTTTTATCGTAAGATGTACGATTTTTTTGTCCTCAGTCCTTTCTACCTCACTCAGGCGGTTCTTCCCGGAATGAAGAGAAAAGGGGAGGGTAGAATTATCAATATAACCAGTGAAGTCTTTCACTGTGGTGTTCCAGAGTTTAGTGCTTATGTTGCCGCCAAGGGAGGACAGATTGGTTGGAGTCGAAGCATGGCCAACGAATTGGCTCCTTTTGGGATTACCGTTAATACGGTTGCTCCAGGGTGGATTCCCACGCAGCGTCATTAAAATGATTCAGAAAAAGCCAAGAATGAATATTTAAAAACTATCCCGCTTGGTCGATGGGGTACACCTGAAGATGTTGGAAATGCAGTGGTTTATTATTCTTCTGATGAAGCATCTTTTGTCACCGGACAAACTTTATGACTGAATGGTAGACGTACACCCTGGTAGGAAATATCTAATCATTACTATCCAAAAATTAAAAATGAAGAAGATCAGAAACATACTCTCTCTACTCTATTCACTTCCAATGTTTTTTTTCTCCGGATGCGGAGATGATAAGCAAACGACATTTGCCTATGTGACCAATGGGGTTGATCCATTCTGGGATCTTTGTGCGGCAGGTGTCAGAATAGCCGAAGAGGAATTCGGTATAAAGTGTGAAGTTCTCATGCCTCCTAAGGGTGTTGTTGACCAAAAGAGAATGATGGAAACTTTACTGGCTAAGGGAATTGATGGGATTGCTGTAAGTCCAATTGATGCCGAGAACCAAACACCTTTTCTTAACGAGGTAGCCAAAAATACCATTTTGATCACGCAGGACGCGGATGCTCCTATGAGCGATCGTTTGGTATATATTGGTGCGAATAATTACAAAGCCGGTCGTGAACTAGGCAAATTGGTAAAGGGTGCGATTCCAGAGGGAGGTGAAGTGATGCTTTTTGTTGGAAGACTTGAGCAGTTGAATGCCAGGCAGAGAAGGCAAGGAGTCATTGATGAATTACTCGATCGACCTGCACAGGCTCTTGCGGAAGTAAAGTATGATCCGGTTGATGCTACGAATCTTACTGCCGAAGGGTCAAAATATGTAATCCTTGATACAAGAACTGATAATTTCGATAAAGCCAAGGCCAAGAGCAATGCCGAAGACGCGATGACTAAGTACAAAGATTTGAAATGTATGGTCGGCCTATTTGCCTACAACCCGCCTGCTTGTATTGATGCGATTAAAGAAGCAGATAAACTAGGTTCTATAAAGATTTGTGGCTTTGATGAGCAGGACGCTCTTTTACAGGCAATTACCGATGGCCATGCTTACGGAACAATTAGTCAGTTGCCATGGGAGTATGGATATGAGTCGATCAAAATGCTAAAAGATATTTTTGAAGGGAAAAAGCCGCCCAGTGAATATGTGGAGAAGTCTTTTGCTGCAATAACGCAGGATAATGTGGCGGAATTTTGGGCTAAGAAAAAAGAAATGGCTGAACTCGGAAAGTCGAAATAATGCCAGAAAATTCACCTTTGCTTGCAGTCAGGGGACTCACTAAAAGTTTCCCTGGTGTTCTCGCTTTACGTGGAGTATCTCTGCATTTACACAAAGGGGAAGTTCTTTCATTAATTGGCGAAAATGGAGCGGGAAAGAGTACATTAATGAAAATTCTGGCTGGAGTTCAGCCTGCAGATAATGGAGATTATCTGATCGATGGTGAGCCTGTGTCTATTCAAAATGTTCGGGATGCGATGGAGCGAGGTATTGCGTTGATCCATCAGGAGCTAAACCTTGCTGCCAATTTGGATTTGGCTGCCAACATTTTCCTAGGTCGTGAACCTAACAAGAAAGGTATTATTCAGGAAAAAAAATTACGGGAAGATGCTTCGAAGTATTTAAAGAGGGTGGGGCTTGATCTGCCTTCGGAGACAATTACCGGAACACTTCCCATCGGGAAGCAGCAACTCGTTGAAATTGCCAAAGCGTTGTCATGTGATGCTCGTGTGCTGATTATGGACGAGCCAACAAGTAGTTTGTCTCAAAAAGAGACCGAAACCTTGTTCGAGGTCGTGAAAGATCTGCGTAATCAGGGAATCAGTGTAATTTACATTTCCCACCGCCTTGGAGAGGTGATTGAGTTGTCAGACCGGGTTACGGTATTCAGGGATGGAGAAAATGCAGGAGATTTGGAGAAGGACGAAATTAATCACGAAAATATGGTTCGCTTGATGGTTGGGCGGGATTTGAGTGAGTTCTATGACCGGCAAATTCATCAACCGGGAAAGACGGTTTTAAAAGCTCATGAAATTATTTCACCCTCTTATTGTGATATTCCGGTATCCTTGGAGGTACGAGCAGGAGAGATTGTTGGGATTGCCGGTTTAGTGGGTGCAGGCAGAACTGAATTATTACAGACAATCTTTGGGGTAACTCCTGCATTGGGGGGGGAGCTTGAATTGGACGGCCAATCTTTTCGCCCATCCTGCCCAGCTGATGCTATTACTGCCGGTATTGCCTTGGCGCCTGAGGATCGAAAACAGCATGGATTGGTTTTGCCTATGACTGTGAGGGAAAATGCGAGTTTGCCCAGCCTGGAGCGTGATCAGGCGAAGGGATTTTTGAACCAGGAAGCTGAACTGAAGATTGCTGACCGTGCAGTCGAACAAATGAGTATCAAAACTCCTACAATCGAACAGATTGCAAGGTTTCTTTCAGGAGGAAACCAGCAAAAAATTGTCTTGGGGAAATGGTTGGCTATGAAGCCTAAGCTATTGATGCTGGATGAACCCACTCGTGGCATTGATGTCGGTGCTAAGCGTGAAATCTATAAGCTCATGGAAAAGCTTGCTGGAGAAGGGATGGCGATTCTTTTCGTTTCCAGTGAAATGGAGGAAGTGCTCGGTATGGCGGACCGTGCATACATAATGCATGAAGGTCGGGTATCTGGCGAATTATCCAGAGAGGAACTTTCAGAGGAATCAATTATGCACCTTGCAACCGGTAGTGAAAAATCTGCCGCTTAGGTTTACAACTATGAAAAAAAACATCATCGGAATTTTTGCACTCTTAGTGGTTATTTTTGTGATAACGGCGATAATTAACCCGAAGTTTCTAAACGCTTACAACATGCAAAACCTGATCAAGTGGTCGAGCTTGTATGGTGTGATGAGTATTGGGGTGGCCTTGGTTATCATTACAGGTGGCATTGATTTATCCTTGGGCTCCGTCGTTGGACTGGTCGCAGTTGTTTTAGCTTTCCTTCTCAAAATTCAGGGTTTGGATCCCTGGCTTTGCATAGGCCTGACCCTTGGCATGTCCATTTTAATTGGCTTGGTCCATGGGTTGCTCATTACCAAAGCTAAAATTCAACCTTTTGTTGTGACGCTGTGTGGGCTCCTAATCTACCGGAGCCTAGGAAGGTGGATCACTGACAACCAATCCCTTGGGCCAGTTCCATTAGAAGGGGATGCTGGCTATAAAAACTTGGAAGAAATTCAGGGACTGGATTTTATTTTCAGTGGAAAAATTGCCGTTGGTGAATCTTTTAATTTACCCACCCCCTTCCTGTTTTTATTGGTTCTAGGTGTGGCCGCCTCTATTTTCCTCCGAAAAACTATTTGGGGTCGCTATCTTTATGCGTTGGGAAATAACGAAGACGGGGCGAAGTATAGCGGGATTAATACAGACAAGATGAAAATCATTGCCTATGTACTCTGCTCATTGCTCGCTGGTTTTGCCGGTCTTTTGTTCGCCTTTGAGTTGGACTCCGTACAGCCAGCTCAGACTGGTGAATTCTATGAATTGTATGCAATAGCTGCGGCAGTTCTCGGGGGTTGTAGCTTGAGGGGTGGCGAGGGTTCCATTCTCGGAGTCATCATTGCGGCTGCGGTGATAAGGTTAATTTACAACTCCATTAACATGATAGGCATCTCCACTCATCTTGAGTTCGGCATTCTTGGAATGGTTATTTTGCTTGGGGTTATCGGAGATGAATTTTTGAAGAAGAAAATGAATCAAAGGCAACTTGCGAAAACATAATTTTGTGACATGCAGTTAATTCTCAGTGCTTAATTTAATTCTTACAATCAGAATGTCCTAAATCTTTATCCGGGGCCATGTGGTCTCTGATCTTTTGTTTTAAAATTTTAAGTTCAGGAAAGCCCTGGTCTCTCTTACGGCACCAAATAAGACATTGGTCGGATAAAACCTGAAAGTGACCCGCCTGATCAGGGCAAGGGCGCAGGCACACTTCTATGGATTCCTTTTCAAAAGTTGTGAGGATTTCCTGAGCCATCCAGGAAGACCTCAGAAGCCAGCGGCACCCTGTACAGTATTCAATGACTATTGTCTTTCGACTTTGTGTATTCATGGTCTTTTGGGGTTTAGTTGGTCACTTTTTTATGTTCCAAAACAAAATTCTCGGGCGATAGTCCGTAAATTGACTTAAAGGATCTTGAAAAGTGGAAGGGGTTTTCAAATCCAAGCTCATAAGCCACATGTTTGACCAAATATCCAGAATTTAGGAGTAAGGATGCGGCGTGACTCATTTTCAATCGAGTCAGGAATTTGTAGGGAGTTTCTTGGTGAAATTTCTTAAAGATTCTCGAGAGGTAAGCTGGGTCAAGGTTTAGCTCATCTGAAAGTTGTTCAATTGCTTTAATCTGATAGTAATTACTTCTTATGTATCGTAATATTTTAATATAGGTTTGCCGTGCCTGAGACTCCGAATGTTTGTGGTTTTTCATGATTTCACAAATTTTTAAAATTAATGCTTTGGTTATGGAGTCGCACACTCGATTTCCGATCTCTGTACTGGCGGTTGCATGGGTTAGGAGTAATTCAAATAGGTCAATCACTTCGTCCAAAGAAGAAAGATGGAAAACGCCTCCTTCGTCAGGGGAAATATCTCCAAACGGGGCAACTGATGAACGGTGAGCACAGACAAGGAAATATTTCAACATCGGCATTTTTTTATCAGTTGAAATCCGGTGAGGTGTATTTTGCGTGTAGCTGTACAAAGTTCCGGGAATAAGCCGGTGCCTTGACCCGTTCAAGGTTAACAAGCCTTTACCTTGGGTTACAAAATCAAAAGTAGTGAATTTCCAGTTTTTTTGGCCGGTGCTAAATTGCGGAAAAGATGCTCGGTCGACAACATATTCCGGCAAGCATCGTTCACATCCCGTGCTAATCACCCGAAAGTCGTCGTTTGATTTCACTCTTTCAAGACCAATATAAATTTGGCGGGCTTCAGTTACCTGCTTGGAAAAATGGTTATCGTTGATTTTCATAATGCACTTGAAAGTCAAAAATAGATATGCAGTAGTCAAGAATATATATTCCTAAATTGGGGTAGTGTATCTATTGTATCCATAGTCTTTTTTAATTTTGGTTAAAAGATAAAAAATTTGATGCTACTTAATTTAAAGATTTGTAAATTACTTCGGTTCTGTCATTTGACAAATTACAGAATGTATAAATAATAGATATGCCATGAGTGCTCTTTCAAAACTAAGTAAAAAGATCTTTTACTCTTCATCTTTTTTTCTTTTGTCTCCCTTTTTATTAGGGACAGATTATTCTTTTTTCGAAACTAAGATTCGTCCAGTCTTAGCCTCGAAATGTTACAACTGTCACAGTGCCGAAGCCAAAAAGATAAAAGGCGGACTGCGTTTGGATCATATTGAATTTATTTTGGAAGGCGGGGATACAGGCCCTGCTCTTGTTGCAGGGAATCCTGAAATGTCTTTGCTTATTGAAGCCATTAGTTATGAAGACCCGGAGTTGCATATGCCTCCAAAAGAAAAATTATCCAAGTCGATCGTAGATGATTTCAAAAAATGGATTTCTCAGGGTGCGGTCTGGCCTGAGGAAGCCATACCGGTCGGGAAAGAGTCGGGAAGGCGTTCACGCTTCAATATTGAAGATCGGGTGAAAGAGCATTGGTGTTGGAAGCCTATTGATCCAACTTCACCACTAATTTTGACTCAATCAGGCCACCATCCTATTGACCAATTAGTGCAACATCGCTTGCGATCTGAAGGTTTGATACCTGCTGAGAAAGCAGATCCTTTTACATGGTTAAGGCGAGTCAGTTATGACTTAATTGGTCTGCCTCCATCCCCAGAGGAGATTAAAAAATTTACCATGGATCGTGACTTAAATGCGAAGGAGAAAGTAGTGGATCGTCTGATAAATAGTCCGCATTTTGGTGAGAAGTGGGCACGGCATTGGATGGATTTGGTAAGGTATGCCGAGACCTGCGGTCATGAATTTGATTTCCCCTTGGAAAACCCTCATGAATACAGGGATTATTTGATTCGGGCTCTGAATCAAGACCTTCCCTATGATCAATTTTTACGCGAACATATTGCAGGTGATTTACTTGAAAATCCTCGATTAAACCCAGAGGAAAAGTTCAATGAGTCCATTATCGGAACTGGATTTTGGTATTTTCATGAGGCAGTCCATGGGCCCACTGACTCAAAAGTTGATAATGCCGACCGAATGGAAAACCAACTTGATGTATTTGGGAAAACATTTCTTGGTTTAACCATTGGGTGCGCTCGGTGCCACGATCATAAATTTGATGCCATTTCTGACGAAGACTACTACTCGCTTGCGTCTTACATGCAGGGTGCCAACCGTCAGGAATACCCCCTGGATACTGGGGGTAAAAGGAAACAAATTGCCGAAGCCATTGAAGGAATCTGTCGGGATGCATTTGTTTCACTTCAATCCAATGCTGAATCTTCTCTCTCCGCAACAAGCCCAAGCCAATACTGGGAAGCAGTTACCCAACATCTCTCATCACAAAACCAGGAATCCAACCGTAGCCTTGAGAACCAAGTGCCTGAGAGTTTGGTTGAAAGAATAGCGAATGCATCGGGACTTAATTCGAAGGTTCTTGGTGCATGGTTTAAGCATTTTAACCAAGAAGATAGCCTTTTTTCTCTTGCCCGAAATTTTAATTCGAAAAAAGCACAATTTAAAAATTTTTTGCAGAAAGAAAAAGTTTTCATCGAAAACAGTGTTTCCTTTGCAGATTTTCGTTTAAATAGTTTTCCTGCCGGTTGGAACTCCACGGGGGAAGCATTCGTACCAAGACCTCATGGCATTCTGCGCCTTGGGAGTGATCAACTTTTTCTGAATAATCAGGTCTTCAGTTCCAATGCTCTC
>Ga0181566_10005530_pt1 | contig 10198 bp, 9 predicted proteins | sample 101ome_15_FD_133762 | JGI IMG/M metagenome (GOLD analysis project Ga0181566, IMG submission 133762) | Coastal salt marsh microbial communities from the Groves Creek Marsh, Skidaway Island, Georgia - 101402AT metaG (megahit assembly) | ecosystem: Environmental > Aquatic > Marine > Intertidal zone... | reverse complement strand
ATTTTGTTTAAATCTTCGCGGGCACAAAACTCCAAATGGGCCACATCGATAAGGTTTTCCCTTTTGGCCACCCCGATACTGTCGGCAAATGCACGTATCGCGTTCGGCGTATACCCTCGTCTTCTCAAACCAGAAATCGTAGGCATACGTGGGTCGTCCCATCCGTTGACCACGCCCTCTTGAACCAAGCGCATAAGTTTTCGTTTGCTCACCACGGTGTGGCTTAAATTGCGGCGGGCAAATTCTCTTTGTTTTGGTCGAAGTTTGGCAGCATCATGGATTTGATCTAAAAACCAATCGTATAGCTCTCTGTGTGGCAGAAACTCCAGGGTACAAAAGCTGTGGGATACTTGTTCGATATAATCACTTTCGCCATGGGCCCAATCATACATGGGATAAATATGCCAATGATCCCCCGTGCGATGATGGCTTTTGTGAAGGATGCGATACATAACTGGGTCGCGCATTAGCATGTTGCTTGCACTCATATCAATTTTAGCGCGCAACACATGGCTTCCCTCTGGACACAATCCATTTTTCATTTGTTCAAACAGGGATAAGTTCTCTGCAATACTCCGTTCTCTGTAGGGGCTGTCGATACCTGCTTGACTTGGTGTTCCTTTTTGCGCTGCGATTTCTTCTGAGCTCTGTGAATCAACATAGGCTTTGCCCTGCTCAATGAGCATAATTGCCCATTGGTAAAGTTGTTCAAAATAATCAGAGGCATAACATTCGTTAGCCCACTCAAAGCCCAACCAAGACACATCTTTCTTTATCGCATCTACAAACTCTTGCTCCTCTTTAGCGGGATTAGTGTCGTCAAATCTTAGATTAACTGGTGCGTTATAGCGCAAGCCCAAACCGAAATTCAAACAAATTGCAGAGGCGTGACCGATGTGTAAATAACCGTTAGGTTCTGGAGGGAAACGAAAACACAATTCGTTTTGTTTGTATCCAGAGCGCAAATCGTCCTCGATAATGTGCTCAATAAAGTTTAAACTGCGCGATTCGCTCATAGCAAGGTATTAAGAGGCCAAAGATACCAAAATATCTCCCAAAACAATAAGACGTGCACCGCGATAAACTACGGGAAAAGATCACTTTCTTTATACCGCCTCGGGCCGTGGATCTATGTTAAATTAGCTATTTTTGTCCTGTTTTGGTCTATGGCCACTCTTCACAAAACTTATATGGGAGAAATAAAACTTAAAGACATTCGGGTTTATGCACACCACGGCTGTCTTCCTGAAGAAACTATTATTGGCAGCGATTATCTGGTTCAACTTCATGTTGGGGCTGATCTTACCTCCTCTGCTTTGAGTGATCGTTTAGAAGAAACCGCAGATTATGTATTGCTCCACAAAATTGTCGTGGATCAAATGAAGGTTCCTTCAAAGTTATTGGAACACGTTGCGCTGCGCATTAATCAAACCATTTTAAAGGAAGTTGCGTGTGTGCAATGGAGCGAGGTCACTGTTTCTAAGATAAACCCACCTATTGGCGGCGATGTGGATCGCGTGAGTATTATCTTGCGTTCAACGCGTGACAATTTAAAGGGGTTTAGTTAAAGAAACTTATTATATTTGCCGTCTTAATAATGGCGTCTTGGCCGAGTGGCTAGGCAGAGCTCTGCAAAAGCTTGTACAGCGGTTCGAATCCGCTAGACGCCTCCAATAGGGTTTTTTCTTTTGAAGAAGCCCTATTTTTTTTGTTCCAAGGCACTGGGTAGTTTATCGCGCATGCTTTTTTGAATGGCTTCTGGCAACACGCCTTGAATTAACAGAAGCACTCCAAATACAATTATGGTAATGCTGACAAACTTCTTTGTTTTATAAATAACTCTAGGGGTCATTTTACTTTTTAAATTTTTAGCCAGGCTGATTTTTATGAGATCTGTCGTAAAAAACACCCCGACGACCGTCGCTAAAAAAAGAAGCACGCCCTGGTCACTACTGGTCAAAGCATTTGCAAAGATGATGGTTCCTATCCATCCTGCTAATACACCGAAATTTACAAAATTCAACAGAAAGCCTTTAACAAAAAGGCTTGGTAAGTTCTTTTTGACCGTCACCGCATAGTGTTCACGGGCAATTTTTATAAAGGACTTTGCGGTTCGCACATAAGAAATAGTGCCATAAGTAATCAATACGGCGCCCCCAAATACCAATAAACCGGGTTCGTCGCGCAAATTGTCGAGAATTTTACTCGTACTGAAATAAGCGATTGAAATAAAAATTAGATCGGCAAATATAGCCCCTAAATCAAAGAATAAACCCGCCTTAAATCCTTTGGTAATACTGGTTTCAAGAAGTGTAAAAAAGACCGGGCCCACAGCAAATGCAAGTAGGAACCCATATAACGCAGCGTACCATAAGTCATCAAACATTTCGCTAAGTTACAAATTAACCAAGCGGTTGTGCGTGTTGTTTCTCTAGGACAACATCAAAAAATCCAATTGTCTTTTTATCAAATCTGCACGTTTTACGCGGATTTGAACCGTGTCGCCTAGGCGATATGTTTTATGACTGCGCTGACCAATCATAGCGTATTCCTGGGCATCGAAAATATAATGGTCGTCTTTTAAGTCCTGAAGACGCACCATTCCTTCACATTTATTTTGCTCAAGTTCCACATAAACCCCCCAGTCCGTCACGCCTGAAATGACGCCATAAAAGTCCTGACCTTCATGGTCAGACATAAATTTTACCTGCATGTATTTTATGCTATCTCGTTCCGCATTCGCGGCGAGTTGTTCTCGTTCACTTGAATTTTTACATTGCTCTTCATAGGTCTGTTCAGAGGCCGATGATCCTTCATTTAAATAATGTTCTAATAAGCGATGAACCATGACATCGGGATAACGCCGAATCGGTGAGGTAAAGTGACTGTAATAATCAAAAGCTAAGCCATAGTGCCCTATATTTTGGGTGGTATAAATAGCCTTACTCATGCTGCGAATCGCTAATGTATCCACAAGATTCTGTTCTTTAGTGCCGTGTACTTGGGTTAAGAGCTTATTAATTGATTTAGCGGTACTGGCTCTAGATTTAGTGTCTAATTGATAGCCAAATCGCTTAATAATATTTTGAAGGCCCGCAATCTTTTGGTCATCTGGTTCGTCGTGCACACGATATACAAATGTTTTTTTAGGCTGTTGCTTGCCTATAAATTCAGCCACACTACGATTAGCCAATAACATAAACTCTTCAATAAGTTTATTGGCATCTTTGCTTTCTTTGAAATAAACCCCAACAGGATTTTTTAATTCGTCCAAATTAAACTTAACCTCAATTCTATCAAAAGAGATCGCGCCTTGCCGCATTCTACGGCTCCGCAGTTTTTTTGCAAGTGCATCCATGGTTTGAATCGCTTCTAACACATTTGATTCAACCGTTCGATCAGCACCAGTAATTGAAGTTTCTTGAGGTATTAATAATGCCCCTGTTTCTATTAAATGTTGCGCCTCTTCGTATGCTAATCTCAAATCACTAAATATGACTGTTTTGCCAAACCACTGATTGACTACCTGAGTATTTTTATCCAAATCAAAGACGGCAGAAAAACACAGTTTTTCTTCTTCAGGGCGTAGTGAACAAACATCATTGCTTAACACTTCAGGAAGCATTGGAACAACACGATCGACTAGGTAAACCGACGTGCCTCTATCAAAAGCCTCTTGATCAAGGAGTGTATCAGGACGCACATAATGAGAAACATCAGCGATATGGACCCCAACGCGAACTATATTATTCTCTAAAACCTCAAAAGATAAAGCATCATCAAAATCCTTTGCGTCTTTTGGATCAATAGTTAACGTAAAAACAGAACGAAAATCTCTGCGGTTTTGATAATCCTCAGGCGTTATGTTTCGGTTTATTTTTTCAGATTCAAGGCTCACCTCTTCAGGAAAGTCATACGGTAAACCATATTGAGCTAATATTGAATGAATCTCTGACTGATGGGTCCCAGCTTCACCAAATACACGAATAATCTTAGCAATAGGGGACTCACTTTGCTCAGCCCAACCTTCTAATTTTATTAATACTTTATCTCCATTTTTAGCGCCATTAATATTGCCTCCTGGGATGAAAAAATCAGTATGAATGTTTTGACCAGCGCACTGTACAAAACCATATTTATCAGCGTGCTGATAAATACCAACAAATTCTGTTCTATCTCGTTTTAGTACTTCATTAACCTCACCTTCTATTCTACCATTATGCTTTCTTTTATAAACATAAACGGAAACAATATCTTTATTTAAAGCACGATTGGTGCGCCGCTTATCAATAACTACTTCCTCTTCCCAGCCATCAATTTTGACATACGCCTTTCCTTTGGTGGTAATTTGAATTTGACCTTGTAAATAGTTTTTTTGTTGGGCCCATTTATAAGTTCCTATACTTACCTCTGCAATAATCCGCTGTTCACTTAGAACACCAAGTTTTTTAATTAATTGATTGCGCCCGCTACTGTCCCTAATTTGAAGGGCAGCGGCAATTTGTTTAATACTGTAGGCTTGTGTTGGGTGCGACCGTAGAAAATCAGCAATGGTCGGCTGCGTTATTTTTGTCGTACTTTTTATTCTTCTTTTCTTTTTCCCCATGAATCAATTATGATGACCTTAAAGGTACGCCATTCTCACGGCCTTTAATCACCCAGGAGTCATTTATCTTTATTCACATTAATTAAATACATATTTATCTTTTTTCTTTTTTAAAAAATTAATTGATGGAATATTATAGGGTGTTAATAACCACAACAAGTTTTATTTAATTTATTTGTGCATTAAAATATTTTCTAATTACAAACGCAGTATTAACAACATATAAGCTTATTAAATACATCAATATCAAAACATTAAAATACATATTAACAGACCTTTTTTTAAAAATTATAGCCCGGAATATTTTATAAATAATTTGAGTGATCGTGTTTAAATGTAGAGGGTATTGTCTCAATAAATCACCTAAAAAAAATCAAGTTATTTTTCCTTTGTTTAAATAAAATTTACAATCCAGTAAACTTTAGAAAACACCAAAAATAGATACGTCTATTTACAGATAAGATATCAACATAAATGTTGACTATTTTTTCACTTTATAAACACAGTCTTTGTACAGCTTGAATTAATAAGTACCTTTAAAAAGTAAAATATAAGAATATGAAAATTGTCATAGGCAACGACCACGCAGGAACAGATTATAAAATTAATCTTGTTGCGCTTTTAGAATCTATAGGTCATGAAGTTCAAAACTACGGAACAGACCACGATAGTAGTGTAGATTATCCAGATCACGTACATCCCGTTGCCCAAGATGTCGATCAAAAAAAAGCGGATTTAGGGGTGCTGATATGTGGAAGCGGTAATGGTGTTTGTATGACTGCTAATAAATACCAAAATGTTCGTGCAGCTTTATGTTGGAATCCTGAAATCGCGGCACTAGCCAGAAGTCATAACGATGCCAATATAATTTGTATTCCTGCGCGCTATGTATCCTTAGATGAGGCTAAAAAAATGCTAGAAAAATTTATTACTGAACCATTTGAAGGCGGGCGTCATCTAAACAGGGTAAATAAAATCCCTTGTTGTTGAGTATTGAATTAAATAATGGGACATCACCATAAAACTCAAAAGTATTTAGGATTAAGCATCTTGTTAAATGTGGTTATTACAATAACCCAAGCAATCGGAGGTGTACTTTCAGGAAGTCTTGCCTTACTTTCAGATGCCCTTCATAATTTTAGTGATGTTATTTCTCTTATTATAAGTTTCTTTGCTAATCGATATGCAAAAAAAGCAGCCTCTGAGGAAAAAACCTTTGGATATAAACGGGCTGAAATTATTGCGGCGTTTATCAATGCGGCGAGTTTAATTATCCTTGCCTCTTACCTTATTTATGAATCTATTTTGCGTTTTATTACTCCTGAGCCCATTCAGGCCGATTGGGTTATAGCTCTTGCTATACTGGGAATTGTCGTTAATGGATTAAGTGTTTTATTACTCCACGGTTCAGCCGCTCAAAACATGAATTTAAAGTCCGCTTATTTGCACTTGATGAGTGATATGTCGGCTTCTGTTGCGGTGCTTTTAGGAGGTATTGCCATGTATTATTATACTTGGTTTTGGGTGGATAGTGCTTTAACTCTTGGTATTGCGCTTTATCTTTTAATAATGGGGCATAAACTTTTAAAAGAGTCTTTTAATATCCTTATGTTGTTTACCCCAGATTCTATTGATTTAATAAAATTGCGTTCGGCGATTAAAATAGATCCTAGAATTCAAAATATTCATCATCTTCACGTTTGGCAGGTAAACGAATATGAAAACCATTTAGAAGCGCACATTGACTTTAATGAAAATATATCAATTGCTGATTTTGATGATATTCTTGAAACAATAGAGGCTATATTGTTGAATGATTTTGGCATTAATCATGTAAACATTCAGCCCGAATACAAGAAAGACGATAATAAAAACATAATAGTTCAGGACTGATGCAGGTACAGATAAAAAACTTTAAGGACTTGGCTATTAATGAATTATATGATCTTATGGCCTTGCGTTCTGCTGTATTTGTGGTAGAACAAGACTGTGTTTATCAAGATTTGGATTATAAAGACCAAAAAGCCATCCATGTTTTGGGATATGAAAACGAAATATTGGTGGCCTACACAAGACTCTTTGGTCCTGGAGATTATTTTGAAAACGCGTCAATAGGGCGCGTAATCGTAAACCCGTCCTATCGATCAAAACACCACGGCCACGCCATAATGAAGACCTCTATTCTTGCCCTGCAAGAACGCTATGATGTTGACCAAATTGAGATCTCTGCACAATCGTATTTAGAACGATTTTATGAAACACACGGATTCAAATCCAAAGGTGCGGAATATTTAGAGGACGGCATACCACACAAAAAAATGATAAAAATTATTAACACCCCATAAATTTTAGGGGGTGTTTCTTTTAAAAAAGTTAATTTTACCTCTCTTTTAATAAAAATATAGGGGTATGGGTAAGAAAATTAATTTTTTAGTTCTTTTAGGCCTGGTGTTAATTTGTTTATTTGCAGGAACGCCTTATGATGCTTTAGCGCCAGGAGAAACAATCAATACGGGAGACACAGCGTGGATGTTAGTCTCTAGCGCTTTTGTTCTATTAATGACTCCAGGACTAGCGTTTTTTTACGGGGGAATGGTGACAAAAAAAAGCATAATATCAACCATGCTTCAGAGTTTTGTCGCTCTTGGAGTGATCAGCGTGCTCTGGGTGGTTGTAGGATTTAGTTTGGCTTTTGGAGAAAGCCTTGGAGGCTTTGTTGGAAACCCAGCAACCTTTTTCGCTTTCAAAGGGGTTTCTCTCAGGCCCAATCCTGAATTTTCGGAAAACATTCCATTTTTACTTTTCGCCCTATTTCAATTAAAATTTGCCATTATTACTCCAGCCCTAATTACCGGAAGCTTTGCAGAACGGATTCGATTTAGAAGTTACATCCTGTTTATGGTTCTGTTTTCGATATTTATTTATGCGCCTTTGGCTCATATGACTTGGCATCCAGAGGGTTTATTGCGCCAGTGGGGGGTTCTTGATTTTGCAGGAGGGACTGTCGTGCACATGTCTGCTGGTATTGCTGCCTTGGCTGGAGCTATTTATCTGGGCAAACGCAAAGAACGCATTGAAAAGCCAGCGAATATTCCTTTTGTCATTTTAGGAACTGGGCTTTTGTGGTTTGGTTGGTTTGGGTTTAACTCAGGCTCGGCTTTGGGAGCAAATACAGATGCGGTTATTGCTTTTGCCAATACTAACTTAGCCTCTGCCACCAGTATGCTCACATGGATTTTCTTAGAGCGTTTTCAAAACAGAAAAATGTCTGCACTAGGCGCGTGTATTGGAGCGATTGTTGGTTTGGTAGCCATTACGCCTGCGGCAGGTTTTGTAAGTCTAGGCGCCAGTATATTTATCGGTTTTGTGGCCTCAATCGTGAGTAATTTTGCCATAAGGCTCAACAAAAAATCTGAAATAGATGACACTTTGGATGTTTTTCCAAGCCACGGAGTGGGTGGGATTGTTGGGATGATCCTAACGGCCGTGTTAGCAGAAGATGTTGGGCTTGTTTATGGAGAGACCACCACTTTTGTCAACCACATAATTGCTTTGGTTTTGGTTGCTGTATTTACTTTTGTGGGCAGTTATGCGCTTTATAAAATCACCGACGTGCTTTTATCGATGCGTGTTCGCGAGGACCAAGAATTCCGGGGACTGGACGCCTCTCAGCACGGAGAATATCTGGAAGAATAACACAGAAAAGGGTATTTTATAATTGCTCTTCTTAAGGGGGATTATGCCCTTAGCCCTCGGTGTGCTTGTCTTGAGATAAGGGCTTTACTTTTGAGCTAAACGGAAGCCCGAGCTGGGTTAAAAAGCTTTGGTCATTTAAGTGATCTGCACGATCAACACCAAAAACAATTTCCTTGCGGTCTCCGTAAACAAAGGTGCCAAAAAGACGGTCCCAAACAGAGAGGATGTTCCCAAAGTTTTTATCAGTCCAAGGCATACTGCGGTGGTGATGAAACTTGTGAACCCCCGGAGTAACAATGAGGTAACTCAGGGCCTTGTCCACGCTTAGCGGCAAAGCGATATTGGCGTGTGTCCAATAGGTAAAAAGCACACTCAAAATTCTGTAAAAAAGATAAAACGAAACCGACATCCCCATAATCACCACAGCGATTAATGCAAAAACTTCGCGCAGCACAAAATCAAAAGGGTGATGACGCGTTCCTGTAGTGACATCAACGTGTTTGTCTGAGTGGTGCACCATATGAAGACGCCACATCCAAGGCACCTTATGCAAAAGGTAGTGTACGCCGTATTGGGCAATTAAATCGAGCACCATTATAGACAGGGTTAATTCCATCCAAACCGGAGCAGTAAAGTAATTGAGCAGTCCAAAATTTGATTGATTCAGCCAAATAAACACCCCTGCAGTAAGCACACCAAAAACCACATTAATCACCATTACAATAGACAAAAGCCCAAAGTTTGTTTTGGCGTGGTGCGTTTTATCATAAGGGTTGTTCACATCGCGGTAATAGCCCTCTAGCAGCCAAAAGACAGCAATACAGAAGATCACCCAACCCAATTTTTGCCACACAGGCATCTGCTCGAAAAACAAAAGAAATGCGTTCATGGTTTTAAGATTTTAGCATAAGCCTTAGGGCTCAAAAGAATATCGACGCCCGCAATGATTTCAGGATCATGGCTTGTTTTGTAACTGTACAAGCCCGAACGGTAAAAGTAGCGGGGCAAAAGTGATTCCACCACTAGGGTCTGAACGGCGGCTTTTTTTGATTTTAACAGGTCGATTTTGGCCTCAAGTAGGCTTTTACGCATAGACTCAAGGGCCTTGTCGACATAAGGAGCCAAGCCCTCTTTTTCTGCGGCCTGGGTAAATTCATTAAAGACCCCTTCTGAGACTGTTTTTATCGTTTCTGGATGGGCCGCAACAAAATCTAAAAACCCTTCAAAATCCTTATCTGTAAACTGAAAATTGTCAACCCCATCAAAAGGATGCGTTTTGATGAATTCGGACCCATAATCAATCATGATGCGTGACTTGAGCAAAGAAGACAACAGGGTGTGGTCGCTGGAACTTTCAAAAACCTGATCAGGAAGGATGCCGCCCCCATCATAAACCGTGCGCCCTGTTGCTGTTTTAAAAGCATTGTATTGATCGGGTTCCGTGCGAATAGGCTCGCCGTCCGCATCACGTTCCCAATAATCTAAGGCCTGAATACAGCGCCCGCTCGGGGTGTAATATCGAGAGATGGTCACTTTGAGCTGTGTACCATAACTTAAGGGTTTTGGCCTTTGAACTAAGCCTTTTCCAAAGCTACGCCCTCCGATAATTACAGCGCGATCTAAATCTTGAAGTGCTCCTGAAACAATTTCACTAGCTGACGCGCTGCGCGCGTTGATCAAAACCACCAAGGGCATCTCGAGGTCCGCCGGTAATTGTTGGGTCACATAGGTGTTGTTATATTCCGGGACCACAGATTGAGTATAGGTCACCAAAGTACCTTTGGGCACAAATAAACTCACCAAATTAACCGCTTCAGTAAGCAGCCCGCCAGGATTGTTACGCAGGTCTAAAATAAGCGCCGTAGCCCCTGCGGATTTTAATTCAAACAAAGCTTT
>Ga0181566_10005526_pt1 | contig 10202 bp, 4 predicted proteins | sample 101ome_15_FD_133762 | JGI IMG/M metagenome (GOLD analysis project Ga0181566, IMG submission 133762) | Coastal salt marsh microbial communities from the Groves Creek Marsh, Skidaway Island, Georgia - 101402AT metaG (megahit assembly) | ecosystem: Environmental > Aquatic > Marine > Intertidal zone... | reverse complement strand
GTACGCTTGAGAATCATGTCCGGCATACGTGGGAAGTACGGTCCCTTACGAGCGTGATTCAAGGCATACTTGTCATGGTAGTTCTGAAGTACGGAACGTGAACTTCCTGAAACAATGGCTTTCTCTGCATTGATGATGACGACCTTATCGTCACGATCAGCACGAGCTGCCTTGAGAAGCATGTCTGCTACTGTGGATGCGAGTCGTCCAAGGACGAGACCATCGGCGTCGAAAACATAGGTGGTTGCTTCATCCAAGAATAATCACCCCGTTCCCGTTTGGATTTTCGTTCATCAATTCACCATAGGTGAGAACTCGTCCACCTGCGGCTTCAATCTTGGCTCGTGCACTGGAACTGACACTGTAAGCGGCGATGGTGCGGTTCCCTGTGACTTCACCAGATCCTAGCAACTTTCCAGGTACGAGAATGGTCGCACCCTCTGGAGCGTAACGGGTTACGCGGCTTAGGTTCGGTTGGGCCCAGTTCTTGCGGCTCTTGGAGAGGCGCTGAGCAACATCTCGCCACAGTGCAGCGCCGGTGTCACGAGACTGGGCTTTCAGTTGGTCGATTAGACCGACCAAATCAGCATTTGTCTTTCGTGTTGGCTTGCTCATATGACTCCCTCGATGCTTTGAGGCAGTCTCGCGACCAGCCAACCCGTTATGAAGGCACCGACGCGAATGCAGGACTTCACTCGAACAGAATCTCGCCCTTTGCATCAAGCAATTCCACGGTTAAGCCAGCGGCTCGGCCTTGAATGATGATCTCATCGTGAAGTGTATCTGAGAAGTCATCGAGGGCTCCGAGAGCTGTAATTCCAGCAACATCGGTCAGTTGATCGATGAGATGATTGAGAACACAAGAGACGCCATAGGCTTGACCTGCGCGGAAGGCATGATCAACACCACCGACTTCTGGATCTTCCGCCTTCATTCGCAGCATGACTTGCTGGGAATAAGCGACTAGCGCCCCATAGAGTGCTTCAATGACTTGAGCGGCTTCAAGATCGCCGAGCAGCATCTGGGTTTGGGCAAGAGCAGAACGTACGGCATCACCGTAGATTTTGTGCGCTTCAATCGTATTGCTTGCTTCCACTTGCATGGCTTGGTCGATGAGTAACTTCCAGTCTTCCATGACCACACGAGAGCGCATCCTACCCTTGAAGGTTGGCTCGTGTCAACTTTCAGTACGCAGGTTTCAACTTCAAATCTTGAAATCTGTGGATTCGCCTTCAACGATTCCAGCCTGTCGTACCGAACCATCCGCAGCGACGAATTCGCCAGCCTTGGTCTGGTTCTCATACAGTCCCGTTGCCTCATAGCGCTTGACTTGGCCTTCCTCTCCGAGTGCACTGGTGATGGACGACGTGATGGCTCCGAGCGTTGAAATCGCTTGGTCACGTTGCATGACACCGATATTGTGATCGGAATATCGAGCCTCTTCAAAGATGGTTAAGAACGCATCAAGTTGTTGCGGTGGAACCATGTTGAACGCCGTGCGAACAGCTGCTTCAAACTCACGAGTGGTTTCGTAAACCTTCTTCATGAAGCCATACTTTCTGAAGTGACGTACAAGGTTCTTGTAACAATCGAAGATGATCTTGATGTATTCGTTGCTCGCCTCAAGTTGCATCATCGTATCAGTGAGAATACCTCTGAGTGATTGGACTTGACGTCGACTCATCACACGACGGTAGTAGAGCGCACCTGCAACAAGCAATGCCATCAAAACAATGCTGAATGCCATGGCATTTTCTGGACTGAAGAAGCCCTTGTCCTCCACTTCACTCGCAGCTCTGTAATCAACTGCAAACGAGATGTTGTTCTGTGATGCTTGGAAGTTCTGACTTCCAGCATAGACTGCAATAACCTGCCATTCACCAGTACACTCAACACCGTCACATGAACGTCCATCGAACGACCATTCGAATCGTGCAATACCTTGTTCATTGGTAACCGTCTTGTTGGTAGCAGCGGTCATGGTAACCCAAGCACCCGTTTCATTGCGGTACTGTCGGATGAACTGAACCTCTTCGTTCTCGATAGCAATGTCAAGTCGGTCTCGTAAGAGAGCGACTTCACCGATCACAAGCGTTCCTTCAGGAATTCCTGATTCGCCACCGTAATACCAGTTTGTTTCGACTTGCAAATCGACACGTGAACGGACGAGGACTTCCATCTCAACCTCTGAACCGTTCAGAACGTTTTCGACATCTTTGTCGCAACCACCAGGGACGTTGACATCAGGTTCGAAAGCGACCTTCAGGGTTCGGAAACCTTCCTTCTTACCACCGGTCAACTCGACACCACGTAGAGATGGGTTCTGAAGCGGGTCACCACTAAACCACTCAACGGTTCCGTCAAGATCGTTGGTTCGAATCGTTGCAATTGGACGGATGTTCTCCTCTGGATCGAGGTAAATGTTGAGACACTTGCCACCGACCGCTTGTCCATTACTCTGAGTCAACAATGCGTCAATGTGGAAGGATTCCTTCAGATAAAGAACTGGGTATGGAATTCCTTCGATGCTGTAGGTATCGACACTGGACTTGAACGGTCCAACCTCAGTGATCGAAAGCGATGAGTTCGAGAACACATCAAATTCCGTCTGAATTGTCTTGTTGTCGTAACGGAATGCATCGTTGTTGTCGTAGGACGAGTAGGATACTGTGACCTTGGTCTTGCCAGCGAGAACGTCTGAAAGTGGGCAGACGATGGAGTAGTTTCCGTCCGCATCTGTCACTGCAGCGTTACAATTGACTGGGCCGCTTTGGCCGTTGACCATCTCGTAACTGACACGGATGGTTCGTCCGACGAGAACTTCACCAAGTTCGTCAGTGAGTTGTCCTGTAACAACCATTGGCTTCGGTACGACCAATCCGGTGACTGGGTCAACTTCGCTGGTGTAAACAACTTGGTCATCGACAGACAACAAGGTTCGTCCAATGAGGGAGAATCCGTTGGCATTGTATGTCATAACGGTGCGATAGTGGTTGTTTCCAGGAACATTCGCACATGGATCCCATTGACCTTGGAGACCGAGGTAACTTGCATCAAGTGGGGCACACCCTTCATTTGGCAACGATTCCTCAAATCGGAGGACGACGTTGACTGGTCCAAATCCGTCCGGCAAGAAGGAGTCAGGGTCAGCCCGCAACTTGGTTGGCGATAGTGGACTAATGTCGGCCTTCAGACAACCAACTGCTTCGAGTCGGTCAAGATTACCATCTTGATTGAGATCACGGTCTGCATATCCGTCATCGTTACCGTCGTAGTAACAGAGGTGTGAATTGTCGGGTTGTGTTTCCGGCAAGGAGATGACACCAGCAGATGGCGCAAGCGTAGCAACGACCTGTCGATGTTGAACGTTGTCGAAGTCTGTACCTTCGAAGATAACATCGATCAATCCTCCGTTCGGTGCGGTTTCTCCATCGAGATCGCGGCCACCGGTATCGTATTCCAAGGTCTTGTTATCGTCCTTCACTTGGGCTGTGAAATCCCACAGATCCCCAGACTGTCGTCGATTGCCATCGGTTGAAACAACCGATACATAGGTCCTCGATACGACCCATACATCCTGAACAGCATTACTTGGTTTGAGGAGAGGTGTTCCCTCATAATCGAACGTGAGCGTAAACAGACCCAAATCGTCTTCTGCTGTGATGTTGAAAGGCATCTCAAAGAATCCGTTTGTGTCGGTATAGCTTGTCTCCGTCCGTCCATCGAATGACCACGTATAGTTCACTGGTGCTTCTCGTACGGGTTGCAATGAGTTGTCAACAAGTCGTGCCTGAATCGATGTATTCGTGTTTCGATAAAGACGAGCGATGGAGGTCAACTCGAACGAGGTTGTTCCAACAACGGTGACGTTGATGTACGCACCTGTTGTTGCGAGTGACGATGAGTTTCCGGTGAAGTAGTATCCCGAATTTGTAAAGTCAATTCGCATACCATACGTTCCAGATGAATACTGACTTTCCCACGTAAAGTTGTAGTCGTATTCTGCCTCAACACCGCCCTTTGTGATGCATTCAGTTTCATCGTCGATGCTCTGCATTGGGATTCGGTTTCCTTGTGTGTCCATACAGTTCGGTTTCTGCGTGAACTGCGTTTCTCCACCACTGCTGAAGATACCGTTTCTATCCTTGTCCAGTTGAACCGCAACCGGTTCGATGGTCCATGGAACGAGTGTTCGGTTGGTGACCGATCCTGTCAATTCGAGGGAGGTTCCGGTATCCATTTCAGGAACAATCTCACAACGAACTGGGCTGTCGGGGTCGCTTGGGTCAATTTGTCCACATGGTGGCAAATCGCTGTCACCGCCATTGACGAGTTTGATGAACCAATGTGTTGCGTTCACATCAACGAAATCAATGATGTTCTCGGCTTCACCGGTCAATGATGCAGGGTTTCCATCCCAAAGCATACTGTAGGCTTTGTAAGCAGAGATATCGTTGTAGTTCAGTCCTGCTGCTGTCAGAGCGGGGCCGTGATAGACGTAGCGCCAATTTCCGAATGTTCCATCACCATTGTTGATGGTTGAATCGAAGAACGTAATTGGATGAATTCCTTCAAAGGTCATCGTTCCATCAATGTTCATTCGATGCATCACGCGCATCGAGCGAGCATTGTCATCTTCATCCCCATGCAAATACGGGAACGGATATTCATCGCCAGCAAGTTCGGGTTGAACTCGTCCGATGTAACTGTAATCTCCTTTCGGAAGACTGGTGTTGACTCGGACGTACTTGGTCGACAAGCCTTGTGCATCTTGGACAACATCGTGCATCTTGGTATTGTTGTTCCAGATGATCTCCTCAAGACCGCCTGGCGCCTTACCTGGCCCATTGTCCATTGTTGAATTGAACTGAACCTGCTTCCATACGCCGTTTGCTCCACCCGTTTGTTCAAAGGAGACTGAAGTGAGGCCGAATGAATTGGCGCGGTATCCATTTCCATCGAAGTTTGTAAAGTTCGTTGGGTGAGTGAGGTTACCGAACAATCCGCCGTAGAACGAGAAGGTTACTGGCGCATAAGGAATCGGATTGGAGTAGATACCTCGTTCATAATCTGCAGCGTAATAGGAATAAAATTCCAACCAAAGTTGTTGCTCATCACTACGGAAGTAGTCCCAGTTGTTGCTGCTTGGGTCGATCGTCATGTTTGCTTCAACACCAACGAGGTAATCTGAGGATGTTGCTCCATTGAAAGCAAACATCTCGGTTACGACTGCGTACACCTTGTACGTCGTGTTGTCACCAACGATAATGTCCTCTGGATAGAGGAATTGACCAACTGAGAAGCGGCCATTTTGGTCGGAAAGAATGTTGGTTGTTTCGACTGCGGTTGTACCATTGTTCGCCCATTCAATGTGGATTTGAACGGGGAGTCCACTGGCGTTTTCACGGAGTCCTGAAATTGGGTTGATCCATTCGACAAGACCGCTGAAAATTGCTGGGCTTCGGGCATCGAGCCACAAGTTACCAGGGAGATCCAATGTGATGAACGTTAGAGCCTTGTCGTCCTCATCGAGAACACAGTCGTTGTCGTGGTCCCAATCTGAAGACTGAGCGCCTTGGTAACATGGATCTGCTGTGAAGCCCTCTTCGAGATGATCAAAGTCCAAATCGTCTCGAGTGTCATTGTCATCATCGGTGTCGTTCACGTCAGGACCGGTTGTCAAATCGTTTGGATTTGCAAGTGCTTCCCCGCCCCCGAAGTCATCGTGATCCCAAGGATTTGTTGAATTGCGGTTGAAGCGCTCAGGCCAGAGCATGACTTCGTCGATATCGTGCATACCATCTTGGTCATCATCGACGTCGATATCATCACGATCACCATCATTGTCGTGGTCGAATGCCTGCGTGAGAGAGATTGCAAGTTCAACAGTGTTTGAGATGCCGTCGCCGTCCCAATCATCATCAGCCCAGTTCACGATTCCATCGTTGTCGTGATCCCAGGTGGATTGTTCCTCGCCCCAGAAACATCCAGGGAGCTTTTCTTGGTCACCATCAAGGATCCCGTTGTTGTCATCGTCTGGATCTTCACCATCTGGTACACCGTCGTTGTCGTTATCAACGTCGTAGACTTTGGGTTGCTGCAGGCCAAGGGTCATGATTCCACGATCCCAAACGGCTTGGTAAAAACCGTCACCGTCTGCGTCTGCATCATTTCCGTCGTCATCGTTGTCGATACAGTTGGTACCTGAGAAGAAGTTGCCATTGTTCTGGCCTGTATCATCATCAAGGTCATCGTTTGTATCCACTTCGAAGTAATCCCAAAGGCCGTCATTATCATCATCAACGTCAAACCAATCGAAAATCGAGTCATAGTCATCGTCAAGATCGATGGTATTGTTGAAGAAATCCCCATCGATGTCTCCATCGACATCGTTCTTGTCAAGGTCGGCTCCCAATTCATCTGGGAAGTCCGCTTCAGGACCATTGTCCGAGTTCCATTGCCAAATTCCTGTTGTCAAACCAATCCACGTCACGAAAGCGTCGCGGTTGTCTTGCATTTGGGTGTAGGAAACCGCTGAGTCGATGACACCATCGCCACCGAAATCGTAGTGCCAACAGCCGCCTTGTGCACCTGGCGTACAAGACCAATTTCCTGATTGGCCACCGGCTGTTGCGCCTTGATCGATTGCAGCGTCAGGGCGTGTCGAATACGGTAGACCGAATTGTGCAGTAACACCGTTCAGCGGCATTTGATAGGCAATCGCATAAGCGTATCCACAGACGAAGCCTTGTCCAAGGTTTCCAACCGTGTGACCGCAAACGCTCATGTTGAAGCTACCACCCATCTTGACATCGTTAACGTCCATGATTCCGTCGTTTCCTTCGTCTTGATCCCACCAGTCAGGTAGGCCGTCAGCATCCTGGTCAACGTCGAGTCCGTTCACAAGCGAGTCTCCGTCGCTATCGATATCCCACTCGTTACCTCCGTTGTAAGAGGACCAACGAGCGAAGAGGAACCAGTAGAACTCTGGAACGTTTCCTGGTGTTGGAGGGTTGGTCGTTCCGTCGTATCCGTTGTAATCAATCATCATGTCGGAGAATGGGTTGTGCCAGAAGACCATTGCCCAGTAAGAGTCGGCGTTGGTGGTGTAATCTTGGTTGTCACCACTACCGTCAAGTGGCCCAAGGTCACCAACTGGGTAGAATGGGGTCGAGAAGGCGTCGTTCAAGTCTGGGTCGACTGTTCCACAATTTCCGTCGTCTGGATCATAAAGGTCAGAGAGACCATCGTTATCGTCATCCCAATCGATGTCGTTTTCCAAACCATCACCATCGATATCAGAATCGACTGCGTTTGGCCCATCATCACGATACAAAGCACCGTTGATGGCGTGGAGATCTCCGTCGTTGTCAAGGTCACAATCCCAATCGATATCGAGGATGTCGATGATTCCGTCGTTGTCGTCATCGATGTCTTCCCAATTGAGGACACCGTCTCCATCCCAGTCATTAAATTGCGAGAAGGAGGCGCGTCGTGTTTGACAGCGTGGGTCTGGATTGGCGGGGCTTGGATTGGCTGCAGTTGGACAGTTCCATGCGATAACATCGGCTGCCTTGTCAAGTGGGAAACTGTCGTTCTCGTTGTCGATGTTATCGTCATCGAGATCGTATTCAAAGTTGGTTGCATCTCCGCTCACCAACACGTTTCCAAGATTGTCTGGGCTGGTTGTTCCACCAAGTTCTGGATCCAACCAGTCGTAAATCCCGTTGTAGTTTTGGTCGAATGGGCGTAGTCGGTCGTCATCGAGATCTTGATCGTAATCGATTTCACAATCGAGTCCTGTTTTCGTATCGCTGTCGCCACCAGGTGTTTGGTAAGGAGCATCGTTGGTTCGAGTGTAATCGCCCAGACCATCGCCGTTGTTGTCGATGTTGACGCATGTGTCAGGGATTCCGTCGTTGTCATCATCAGGGTCAAACATATCGAGGATTCCGTCGTTGTCGTCATCCGTGTCGGCAGAGTCTGGCGTGCCGTCGTTATCGTTGTCAGGATCGATGAAGTTCGGTATGCCGTCACCATCAAGATCGCCGTCAACGATGTCTGTGAATGCAGGTGTGCCTTGTGCACCTTGTGCGCCTGGTCCTTGACCATCAGCGCTGACTCGCGCTGCTTCCCATGTGACGTAGTTGACGCCACCAGAGTAGTCTCGATAGTCAATGAAATCCCAAACGACCGGTGCATCGAAGAGATTGCCGGCTGCAACGTTGCTCGTTGTGATGGTTGCATCATATGGGTGAGAATCATCAACGTCACCGACGTTGTCGTTGTCATCGTCTGGGTCGAAGTAATCCATGATTCCATCCGAATCGTAGTCGCACGGCCAAGTAAATTGGTCGATTCGTCCGTCATTGTCATCGTCTTCATCGAAACGACCTGCTCCAGAACCATCGTTGTCTTCGTCGGTTACACCGTCGTTGTCGTGGTCAAATGGATGCTGGTCTGCGAGATAGAATGCACCAACTGCAACGTTCGCCCAAGGGTGGATTGTGGTTGCTGTAACGAATCGGTCGGTCGATACATTTCGAGGGTCGAATCCTTGTGCCTCAAGTGCATCGTAGTCGATTGGTCCTTCGAGGATACCGTCGTTGTCATCGTCCCAATCATCAATATCGAGGACACCGTCGTTGTCGTGGTCGAATGGGTCTGTGCCGTAACATCCGTCAAAACGCTCGATGAGATCGTAAATTCCATCGTTGTCATCGTCAAGGTCGTACAAGTCACTGATTCCATCGTTATCGTGGTCGTTTCGGTTGGATTCTTCGACAAGGAAGTTGTTCGAGGCCATCACAGCTTCGACAGCGGCTAGATCGCTGATAATACCCGATGAGACGCCAACATCTGCCCACATGATGTCACGGAGAGAGGGGTGGACATCATCGGAATGGAAAACCGTCGAGCCTTCGTATTGGCCCTGGCCGGCTTGATCCATGGATTGCAGGGCGGGACTGCTTTGCATTGAGCGATATTTGACATCAATGCCTGTTTCTTCCTGGTCCCACTCAGATGGAACCATCATGGCAAGTGTTGTACTCATCACCATCAAGAACACAAGAAGAAGCGACTTGAAGGCATTCGGTCGTCGGTTGATTTTGTTTCGGTTTTCTAGCATAACAGCCCCTCCAAACAAATCGCTGAACAAGGAACTGTATATGAAAACAATGGGTGATTGAGAGGCGAAAGTATCACCCGGATAAGAAGGATATCAAAAGAAAAGGAGCCCCAGGGGAGCGGACTCCCCTGAGGCCCGGCCATCCGTTCTCAAAGAGAACAGAGTTACGACTTGATTCTCAACCAAACCTGACTCAGTTTTCGAGGGAATCGAGGATTCCATCGTTGTCATCGTCGTCATCGAGTTGGTTCTCGATTCCGTCGTTGTCGGAGTCAAATTGACCTGTGAGATCGTTTCCATCGTTGATTTCGAACCAGTCGCTTAGACCGTCGTTGTCGTCATCGGTGTCACTGAGATCCCAAATTCCGTCGTTGTCGTGATCGTAGCGGTAGTTACCAAAGTCACCATCTGCTTCATCGACATCAAGAATGTTGTCGTTGTCGTCATCAGGATCTACACCATCGTCCATGCCATCGTTGTCGTGGTCACGGGAGAGGTCTTCGCCGTTCTCGCCTACGTCGTTCCAGTTGTCAACGCCATCGTTGTCGATGTCGAAGTCGACAGCATCGCTGATACCATCGTTGTCGTGATCGTAAATGTTCGTGTTCGGATCATTGTCGTTCACTTCTTCTTCGTCGTCGATTCCGTCGCCATCGTCGTCGCTGTCTTCAGCGTCATCGATGCCATCGTTGTCATGGTCTTGTGGGCTGGCATCAAGATCGTCAGGAATTCCGTCGTTGTCGTCATCGTTGTCGAGGTTATCTGGGATACCATCGCCATCGTTGTCGGTTTCACCGTTTTGTTCCTGGTTGTCGAGCTGTTGACCTTGTTGTTGGTCGGTTTGCTGACCTTGCTGACCTTGCTGACCGTTTTGGGTCTGGCCTTGCTGCTGTTGGTTCTGACCGTTTTGGTTGTCACCGTTTTGGTTTCCAGCTTGCTGATCGCCTTGTTGGCCACCTTGCTCTCCACCTTGTTGCTGCTGACCTTGTCCATTGTCCTGCTGCTGGCCTTGTTGACCTTGCTGGCCTTGTTGACCTTGCTGGCCTTGTTGACCTTGCTGGCCTTGTTGACC
>Ga0181566_10005503_pt1 | contig 10226 bp, 7 predicted proteins | sample 101ome_15_FD_133762 | JGI IMG/M metagenome (GOLD analysis project Ga0181566, IMG submission 133762) | Coastal salt marsh microbial communities from the Groves Creek Marsh, Skidaway Island, Georgia - 101402AT metaG (megahit assembly) | ecosystem: Environmental > Aquatic > Marine > Intertidal zone... | reverse complement strand
TCATTCGGAGACTACTTTAAGCAAGAGGCGATCGAATGGGCCTGGGAACTCATCACTGAAGTATGGAAGTTTCCCAAGGAGCGACTATACGCCTCCGTCTACAAGCCCGGTGACGGTGATCCAGCCGACTTTGACCAGGAAGCCTACGACTTCTGGAAAGCCATTTTCGAAAAGGCCGGTCTCGATCCGGACATCCATATTGTTTACGGCAACAAGAAGGACAACTTCTGGATGATGGGCGATACTGGTCCTTGCGGCCCCTGCTCCGAACTGCACGTCGACCTCACTCCAGAAGGAGACACCAAAGGAAGCCTGGTCAACGCCGACTCGCCTTACTGCATTGAAATTTGGAACCTGGTGTTCATTCAGTTCAATGCTACCCCCGACGGTGATTTTGTACCTCTAAAATCCAAGCACGTTGACACTGGCATGGGCTTCGAGCGCGTCGCTGGCATCATCGCTACCTCGAAGAATTTCACCGACTTCTCAATTCCACCGAGCAACTACAACTCGGATCTATTCACTTCCCTCTTTGACCAGCTCACCTCGCTTTCCGGTCACGAGTATCAGCGCACGCTGCCTGAAGATCTGGACAATATCAGCGAGATTGAGATGAAGGATGTCATCTTCCGTGTCCTCGCCGACCACGCGCGCTGCCTCTCCTGTTCAATCGCTGACGGCATCCTGCCGGGCAACGAGGGTCGCAACTATGTCCTGCGCCGCATTCTCCGTCGGGCCGTTATGTACGGTCGCAGGCTAGGGCTCGAGAATGGATTTTTCGCTCAACTCGTTCCTACTGTAGTGAAACAGCTGGGACAGGTATTTCCAGAGTTGAAGAAACAGCAGGGTATTATTCAAAAGATAATCCAGTCAGAAGAGGACAGTTTTTCGAGGACCCTTGACCGAGGGATCCAACTTTTCGAGAACACTCTAGCTAAGGACGGCAGCATTTCAGGTGAAGAAGCGTTTCGCCTATTCGACACCTTCGGATTCCCCATCGATTTGACTCAGTTACTTGCCAAACAAAAAGGCATTACCGTCGATACTGAGGCATTCAATGTCGAGATGGAGAAACAACGGGAACGGGCACGCGCATCCCAGAAAAAGACCGATATACTTGTCGCCGATTCGGATGGCGACACCGAAGCCACGACCTTCCTTGGATTTGACACGCTAGCCGACGAGGCTGAGCTCATCGACATCGTAAAAGCGGAAGATTCTTCGTATCTGGTTTTTAACCACACGCCCTTCTACGCTGAAATGGGTGGCCAGGTCGGTGATACCGGAGCAATCGAATTCGACGGAGCCCATTTTGATGTACTCGGCACCGTCAAGGATGACCATGGGCGATTCCTCCACAAGGTTTCTGGTGATCTCGCAAGCATTTCCTCCGGGATCGAAGCGAACCTCATCGTAGACCAAGATCGTCGTCGCTCCATCGAGCGCCATCACTCAGCGACCCATGTTTTACACTGGGCCTTACGAAAAGTGCTCGGCACCCATGTACGCCAAGCCGGATCGTACGTAGACAGTCAGCGACTACGTTTCGACTTCGCCCACTTCGAAGCAATCAAACCAGAAGAGCTCGCCGAGATTGAGAAACTCTGCAACGAGCACTTGCTCGACAATAGTAAGGTCAGATGGTTTGAAACTCCCTTCGACCAAAAGCCCGACGATGTCATCGCCTTCTTCGGCGAAAAGTACGGTGATATCGTGCGTGTGGTCGACATCGGTGGCTTCTCCAAGGAACTCTGCGGCGGTACACACGTCCGAGCTACGGGAGAAATCGGCTTGCTCAAAATTTCCAGTGAATCCGCTATCGCGGCGGGTACGCGCCGAATTGAAGCGATCGTCGGCAATAGCCTGTATTCGCACATAAGCGATATTCAAGAATTGATCGCGACCGCTTCCCAGAGCCTTTCCACCGCACCCGCGGACCTAGTCAAAAAGATCGACTCTCTCATCGCTCGCAATTCCGAGCTCGAAAAGCAGCTCAAGAAATTCCAGCAAAAAGCGAGCGGCAATCTAGCCGACGACCTCGTCAAAACCGCGACGGAATCGGGCGGCCTAAAGATTGTGAAGGCCAAGGTTGAAGCTTCCGACCTCAACGCTCTTCGTCAATTGGGAGCCAATGTCCTCGGCAAACTCGGTGAAGGCATCGTGGTACTCGGAGCCGAAGTTAAAGGCAAAGCCAGTGTAGTCGCCTTCTGTAGCAAAGATGCCATTGGAGCAGGTCACAAAGCCGGAGACATCGTCAGGGAACTAACGAGCAAACTGGACGGAAAAGGTGGCGGCAAACCCGATTTCGCCATGGGTGGTGGGACTAATGTCACAAAGCTAGAAGAAGTGATAAACAGTTTCCAAAGGTAGGGCGTGACGGCCCGGCACGCCGCAGTCTCAATCAAATAGATCTACAACTTACAAAACTCATCCTCCACGGTCAGCCGGGCCGTCGGACCCTACCATGTTACCCGATAGAAAGCGGCTTTCGCATACTCCTCCAAAATAGGTTTCGGATGAATCGCTCTTTTTCATAACCATTTGTTGCCGCGATCGCGGAAACAATACGCTAGCAGAAGAAAATGTCGCAACAGCCCTATTCGAATCTGTCACCTATCGCGAGAAACTGCACCAATGGAAGGTCCACTTAATGCTTCTCATGCCCGATCATCTCCACGCATTTATCGCATTTGCACATCACCAATCGATGACCAAGACCATTGCAGACTGGAAACAGTGCTCCTCCAGAGTATTGAAGATAGGTTGGCAACCAAACTTTTTCGATCATCGCCTCCGAAACGAATCCGAACGCGATGAAAAATGTGACTACGTAGCCAACAATCCCATACGAGCTGGTCTCTGTCAGGATCCAAATGAATGGCCATTCAAACGGTAGGGCGTGACGGCCCGGCACGCCGCAGAGCCTAAGACCCTAAGATACAACCCAACCACTCCACCAATGCGGCCCGACAGGTCCTTGGAACCCTAGCCTTCGTGTTCCGAGTTTAGAAAACTCGATGGGACGAAACTGTCTGCGAGAAAGCCGAGAGCCCCTTTCGCATCCCCCAAAACGTATTCTATTTCCTGATCCAGCGGGTTTTTCCAATCACTCTTGTCAGCCAATCGAGTAATGACCTCTGGCAGGACCTCCATTGTATCCGAATCTATCGGACTTTCTACAACGTCATTGTTCGCGATATAATCGTTGCCGGGCTCGGATTGAATCCCTACCCACTGGTAGGCCAAGGCGATTGCGACACAAGCAGCGATGCCGATTGAAATTTCCTTCCAGGCGATCTTCGAGACGACGGTAGATTCACTATCATCGAGGCTAGCGATTATCCGCTCTGTTAAAAATGGGTTTGGCTTAACCGGATTCCAATTAGGCTTCTGCTCCAATTCACGCGTGAACTCGCGTTCCTCATCCACCTCGAGACCTAGTGAAATGTCCTTGTCGCAAGTTTGCTCCAGCCAACTCGGCAATGGCTTGTCAATGATCTCATACCAACGAACCAGGAAAAGTAGTATTTGTTTTTTCATGACTTTATCCCTAATTTTTATGGATCTTCTTTAGTTGGTTGCGTGCCCGAAAAAGGAGTATTTTTATATTGGACTGCGTTTTCCCGAGAACGTTCGCGATTTCCAGAATCGAAAGATCTTCAATGTATTTTAATACGAGAACTTCTCTAAACTCATTCTTTAGCTTCTTTGCCGATTCCCATACCGAATTTCGACTGTCCTGCCTCTCCAACGCTCCATCGGGACGCTCGCTTTCATCGGCAATATCAAACTCCATGGGCTCGGTTCGCCGCACGCTGCGGTAGTGGTTGTAAACCGTTCTGCGGCCAATGGTGTATAGCCAGGAAGCAAACGGATACTTGCTATCGTATCGATGGAAGTTTTTGAAAGCCTTGACAAACGTGTCCTGTGTCAAGTCTTCCGCATCCTGACGGTTTCTAGTATACCGGTATATGAAGTTGTAGAGCTTGGTCTGATGCTGCTGAATCAGGAGCGTAAACGACGTCTTCTCGTTCACAGAGTCATCCGAGTCGCAAGAGTCATCTCTTAACGCTTCCATCGTATTTGGCATTGCTACGCTTTCTAGATACACGTGAAAATCCTTAACCTTCTTCGTTGTCTTCGTTCATCGCCTTCCTGCCTTCATCCGCGAGCGTTGTGATGATATTGATAAGACTTTCTACAGGGTACTCAAGCCCTATCGACACAAGGCTTTCCTCCTCTTCAACCACAAGATTGTTCATGAGCGTATTCAATCGTTCATCACCTACTTCGGCAAATGAAGCCAGTGCTACCATGCCTTGAACGATTCGAGACAGCTGGCTCGATGTTTCCGCATCCGGGGTTGAGAGGGCAATCTTGGTTTTGAACATTTCCCCTTGCTCTCCCAAAGCAATCTGTCCGCCTTGGGCTTTTTGCAGCACCCGGGCCTGAGCCGGCATATCCGCAATCGCGTCGAATCCCTCAACGGTTGCCAAGAAAAAGAACCCGGGCTCATCGGCACGCATCAACTTTGAGTCGCTGTCTTCAATATTCTTGATTCCTCCCTCAATGACTCGTTGCACCTTTTCAATCTGTTCGTACGACTTGCTCGAAACCCACACATCATCTTCTAGAAACGTAGCGTACACCTCGTTTCCGACCAAGTACGTATCGTGAGCTTTGTCTTCGAGACGCTTTACTCCCGACTTACCATCCGTCTCCATTTCCAAAGTAGCGAGGTAGCCATCAATGATGGACCGGGCTCGATCACCCGTTTTCACGATCAATACGCTATTCTTTTGCGGATCTTCGGAAATAATTGAACCATAGGCTGTTAGCGAATGTAGTTCCTCTGCGACGAGACCAACGTCGATCGAAATCGGCGAATCGTTGTTTTTGGCGATTTCCTCGCGCAGCCTAGCCAAAAGAAACGCCCCTATTTTAGTGTCCTTGAGATTCTCAAAATCCAAGTGGGCCAACCATTGGGCATCAGCTGCCACGTTTTTCTTGTCCAGCGGAGCCCCAAAGCTCGTGAATCCCATTGCCGCTGCTGTAAAAATAAAAATCAGTCTGTTCATAATCATTAATTCCCTCCGAGCTGCTATACACGGGGACCATGATTTCGGTTACAGTTTGCTTGGTGAAATTTGACTTTTCTAACAAAGTCCATGCACCGGACGAACCCTTGGCGTTAGTTGGCCGGACTTCCAATCTCTTCGCTACGAGCCTCGATGGGTTCCGATAACTCGAGCGGGTCTATTCTTTCCCATTCTCCCGCCAAATACTCAGTTGGGTAAATCGGCTCGCCCTTCAGTCGCTTCTCCTCGATTTCGGCTACCACTTGCCGCATCGCCTCTATCCGTTCCCTGGAAACTCGATCCATCACCTTCTTTTCCCTCAACAGCTTCTCTTCCCAGAAGTCCGGATAACCACTGATTTCGACCCCTGCGCTTGCCAGAGCGTAAAGGGCAAGGATATCCGACTCAATTTGGAACCCTGCCTTGTGGGCGTTGCGGCCCATACTCCCGAAAATACCCCCTGTGTTCACGCCGGAGACTGCTGCCGCTAGATCTAGAACACTGCCGATTAACTCATTTTGACCCTTCATCCGAGCGTGCTTCATCACGTTTTGAACCAGGGCATAAGCGCAAATATAATCCAGCTCTTGCTCCTCCAGCCCTTCCATGCTCTCGAGCGGGAAGTAGATCGCTTTGCCTTCTGCATAGACTGATTCCCGGATAAAGGGCGTTACAATAATACTGTACGAAACCGATCGATTGGCGTCGATCTCTAGCGCAATCTCTTCTCCGTTGCGATCGACAACCACTCGATTCGACTCATCGACAAGCCAGAGTTTCCCCATCTTTTCCACAACGAAAGTCGACGCCCTTTCCCCTTTCGGCACCTTAACTCCATTTAGCCGAAGCAGCCGGTCGCCTAGCAAAAGCCCCCCCGCATCGGCGGGCGAGCCCTCAACGATGTACCGCACGGTCACAAAATCGCCCATTCCCTGCTTCGCGACTGCTTCCTCCAAATCGATCGGATAAAATCGTCCAGTCGCGAAGATCGCTCCTGAATACCCGGTAGCCTCGTTTTCGTTGTATTCAACCACCGTTGGGCCCAAGGCATCCAGCACTTCATAGCAGGACGCTTCCACGGACTGGATCCGCTTGAGATACCGCTCTTTCATTTCCGCTTCCTCTTGAGCCAAGCGGGCTTTTTCCTCCGGCGTCAACGGAGTCGTGGTCTCACAGCTGGCGCAAAGCAGTACACAGCAAACGACGACAAATTCAGGAAGCTTCCTCAACACGGAAGCGCATAATGCTTCGAATTTTTCGATTTTCAATGAGGAATCCTCTTCTTGCGATAGATTTAGTCGTATTCTTTGCAATGAAACACCTCTCCTTAAGATACTGTATTAAAGGGACTTAAGAAGCATAAAAGCCCACATCAGATCGGTTGCTTAAGGGCCTACCCTCCCATCCGATACCCTATAAGTGAAGAAATCTTCAATGAATCTTCGAACCTGGGCCGCGCGAATCGCCCTGTTCGGTCTAATTTATCCTTTCGTCAGTTTCAATTTGCAGGCCGAAATATGGATAGGAATGCAAAAGGGTGAACTCTTCAAAGAGCTCGGAGCTCCCATTTCCACTCTAGCCGCAGGTCGCAAGGAGCTGCACAACTTCACCGTTGGAAGAAAAGTCGAGATTCTCGATGGACGAGTAGTGGCGTTCTCCGGCTTTCCCGAAGAGTCCATAATCGAAGTTGAGCAACCGACCAACGCGGAAACGCCAAAAGGGTCGATAGCCTACACTAGCTCGGGAGCAAAGCCCCAAAGGCCCTCTGAGTTTATCGACTTCAAGGCAATCGAGGACACCCCGCAAGGAACCTCTACCCTTTCGAATGCCCCCGATAGCGCGAACGTAGCGAACAAGCTGCAAGATTTTCTGGAATCCAATAAAGCGACCACCCTCTATATCCTAGGGGGAGGAGTCGCGGCATGCTTGATCATCGCAATCGCAATCTCATTCTCTCGTTCACGAAAGGCCATTCCTTTGGAGACGGAATCAGAACCATCGTTCAATCGGGAAATCCCTCCTTTTCTTCAGTCAACACCGCAAGAGCGACCGTCATTGAACGATCCCCGTGGAGACACAACGGATTTGCGAGAGGAACGGCTCGCTATGCGGGAAGACCCAAATTCTCTCGGACTTTCCATTCGGGCTACGCCCTACCAGGACTTTGACTCAACAGAGCTTAGGGGCCCTCTCGTTTCACAAGCGAAGGAGTCAGGAGTCAACGCCGCCTATTCGAACTTTGGCGATGTCACCACTACTTCTGCCAAACCAACACGAAAAACGCGGGACAACGTCCCCAAGGTGGACCAACCCTCGAAAAAACGCAGTTCCTCACTGAAGCTGGAATCCCATTAGACTTCGGATTCTATTTCCAATCCAAACTTGCCCTAGGTCGCGCGGGCAGAGTAAATGATAGCCTTCTAAAATGAAGGCTCCCCTTATTTACACCATCCCGCTTTTGCTTTTAACCGCCTTGCTCAGCCAAGCAGGCTTCGCTATTGAAAATGGCCCGAAGCAGGTCCTTTTTATCGCTGGCGAACCCAGTCACGGATGGAACAAGCACGAATTTCCTGCGGGATGTGAGCTTCTCGCCAAATGCCTGGATGAAAGCAGTCTCAACATTCAAACGCACATAAGCCTGGGATGGCCAACCGATGATAGCCTTATCAAAAATGCGGATACAATTGTCATCTATTCGGACGGGAACGAACTGCACGTTGCTCTTGGCAAAGACGGGGTATTGCAAGAGGCTTACGAAAACGGGTCGGGCATCGTCATTCTCCACTACGCGCTCGAACCCGGGAACGAGCCGCTCAACGAGTTTTTGACTGACTCAATCGGAGGTTATTTTGAGGTCGATTGGTCCGTTAATCCAGTCTGGACTCTCGAAGACCCGAAAATCCACCCTCACGAAATCACCCGAGGAGTAGAACCATTCAATCTTGAAGACGAATGGTACTACCACATGCGCTTTCAAATCAATCACAGCCAAATCGCGCCCCTACTCGAAACCGTCCCGCCAGAATCTTCGCTGGGAGAAGATGGTCCCCGCACCGGAAATCCAGCGGTTCGAGAAGCGCTCAAGAACAAACGGCTCCAGTCACTCGCCTGGGCAAAAGTGGACTCGAATGAGCGACGCGGATTCGGATTCACGGGGGGGCACTTCCACTACAACTGGAACAACGAAAGCGTGCGAAAGCTGGTACTCAACGGCATCGCTTGGACCGCTGGGTTCTCTATCCCTGAAAAGGGCATCGAGTCCGAGATTCTTCCGATCGTTAAGTACCAATCCATCGAGCAGGCCATCGCCCTCGGTGACCCCGAAGACCTTCGGCGGCATATAGTAAACGATCCTGAAATCATCAATCGGCCCGGTCGAGGCAGCTACACCCCCCTCCACCAAGCCATACTTCGAAAGAAAGGTGACATCGTATCGAGTCTCATAAAACAGGGAGCGGACCCAAACATCGCCACAAAGAGTAAACAAACAGCTTTGCACATCGCCGTGAGCCGAAGTGACGCAGCCTCCTGCCTAGCGGTTATCGCTGCGGGAGCGGATCTAAGTTTGAAAGACGGAAATGGCTGGACCCCCCTTCACTTGGCAGCGGCAAAAAACAAGATCGATCTGGTAACCTTGCTGCTCGAAAACGGTGCTGATATTTCTGTACTCAGTGACGCCGGAGGCACTTCCCTGCACGAGGCATCCGTCAGTGGCAGCAAAGAGCTCATCAAACTGCTCCTCAGCAAAGGGGTCGATCCGAGTGTTGTTTCCAAAACGGGGAAGACGGCCCTGGACCACGCGATCGAGTTCAATAACGAAGCGGGAATAGAAGCGCTAACCGATCTCAAATAACCGGTCTAGCTCATAAAAATTCATGTTTGTTTCCATGTGTATCAATGTCTGCCCGCTCAATCCTTGGGCAAATTCTATTAGAGTTCATTGATGAAGGTCGTCCTAGCCGAGAAGCCTTCCGTCGCTCGCGACATTGCCAAGCACCTCAATGCGACATCTCGCCGAGACGGGTATTTGGAAGGTGGCGACTGGGCAGTAACCTGGGCCTTTGGACACCTAGTCGAACTTCAGGAGCCAGAAGAATACAAGCCGGAATGGAAGTCATGGCGCATCGATTCGCTCCCCATGATCCCCGAGAATTTTCAGCTGCGTGCGCGAGCGGAAAAATCGGTACAGGATCAATTGAATACAATCGTACGGCTTTTCAAAGAGGCCGACGAAATCATTTGCGCTACGGATGCCGGCCGTGAAGGAGAACTCATTTTTCGATATATTCTGACGTGGGCCAAATGCGAAAAGAAGCCGTTCAAACGCCTTTGGATCAGTTCGCTCACTAAAGAGGCAATCGCTAAGGGCTTCGAGAAACTGGAGGATGGTCACAAATTCGACCCCCTGTATCATGCAGCGAAATGCCGTAGTGAAGCGGATTGGATCGTCGGCCTCAACTCCACGCGCTTTTTCACGGTCGAATACGGCAAGCGAAACCTGCTTCTCAGTATCGGTCGCGTTCAGACTCCCATTCTTGCAATGATCGTAGGGCGAGACCACGAAATCGAAGCCTTCGATTCAAGTGACTACTGGGAAATCCATACAATCGCCCAAGGCGCCAAGTTTCGCCATACCAAGGGTAAGCTCAAAGATCTTAAAGAGGCGGAAACCATCAAATCGAAAGTCGAGGGCCAGGAGTTAATCATCGATTCAGTTGAGAAAAAAGACGAACTCTCGAACCCTCCTTTGCTATACGATTTGACCGAGCTGCAACGCGACCTCAACAAACGTTTTGGATTCACCGCTGACCAGACTTTGCGAATCGCCCAGAATCTTTACGAAAACAAACACATCACCTACCCAAGAACGGATAGCCGCTACCTGACCTCCGATCTGAAACCTACCATCGCGCCGTTGCTAGAGCAATTTAGGCCATTCCGGAAAAAGGAAATCGGGCAGCTGGATCTTCAAAATCTCAAATTCACCAAGCGAATCGCAGACGACAAAAAGGTCTCGGACCACCACGCCATAATCCCCACCAATGATATTCCTTCGAAACTCAATGATGATGAGAAGAAACTCTACAACGCGGTGCTCACCCGTCTCATTGCCGCCTTCTACCCTCCCTGCATCAAGGCCGTAACTAC